>Ga0157361_1000229_pt1 | contig 28051 bp, 30 predicted proteins | sample AttlaeALBM2_FD_111481 | JGI IMG/M metagenome (GOLD analysis project Ga0157361, IMG submission 111481) | Fungus gardens microbial communities from leaf cutter ant in Ribeirão Preto, State of São Paulo, Brazil - Atta laevigata ALBM2 | ecosystem: Host-associated > Fungi > Mycelium > Unclassified ...
CAGCGTGTTCTCGCTCGGATTGCTGTGCACCGCCTTCGGCCGCCTGCAGCAGCAGGGCCGCGCCATCGGCGCCGAAGCACTGTGCGCCGAGGTGGCGGCGATGTGCCGGGGGCTGGTGGATCGCGAACTGCGGCGCAACAACGCCGGGCAGACCGCCGGCCAGCGGCTGTTCGCCGCGCACGGGTTGAGCGGCGCACGCGGCGAGGCTGAGGCCGGTTTCCGGCTGGTCATTGACGGCGCGCTGCCGCTGTATCGGCAACGGCTGGCCGCCGATGGCGACGAACAGCGGGCGCTGCTGGACAGCCTGCTGTGGCTGATGGCCCACAACGACGACACCAACGTCGCCTCGCGCGGCGGCCTGCACGGGCTGTGCTGGCTGCGGCGCCGGGCGGCATTGCTGCTGGCGCAGGGCGGTTCGGCGGGGGAGGCGGGTCTGGCGCGCCTGCGGCGCTTCGATGCCGACTGCATCGCTCGCAACCTCAGCCCCGGCGGCAGCGCCGACCTGTTGATAGTGACCTGGCTGCTGGCGCAGCTGGGTGCCCAAGAATAATAACCAAGCCTTCAGGAGAGTCCCTATGTCCCAAACCCAGGAAAAGATCTGGAAAGCGATAGCGCCGCTGGCGGTGCTCGCGATCCTGTTATTGATACCGGTGCCCGACGGCATGCCGCCGCAGGCCTGGCACTACTTCGCCATCTTCGTGGCGATGATCGTCGGCATGATTCTGGAGCCGATCCCGGCCACCGCCATCAGCTTTATCGCAGTGACCGTCAGCGTGCTGAGCGCCAACTGGGTGCTGTTCGGCGCGCAGGAGCTGGCGGAGCCGGGCTTCAAGGCCGGTAAAGAGGCGCTGAAATGGGGGCTGGCGGGCTTCTCCAGCACCACCGTCTGGCTGGTGTTCGGCGCCTTTATCTTCGCGCTGGGCTACGAGGCCACCGGGCTGGGGCGGCGCATCGCGCTGTTCCTGGTGAAGTTCATGGGCAAGCGCACGCTGACGCTGGGCTATGCGGTGGTGATCATCGATATCCTGCTGGCGCCGTTCACGCCGTCCAACACCGCGCGCACCGGCGGCACGGTATTCCCGGTGGTGAAAAACCTGCCGCCGCTGTTCGATTCCTTCCCCAACGATCCCTCTTCACGCCGCATCGGCGGTTACCTGATGTGGATGATGGTGGTCGGTACCAGCATCAGCTCCTCGATGTTCGTCACCGGCGCCGCGCCGAACGTGCTGGGCATCGAGTTCGTCGGCAAGATCGCCGGGGTGCACATCAGCTGGATGCAGTGGTTCCTGGCGTTCCTGCCGGTCGGCCTGCTGCTGTTGATCATCGCGCCGCTGATTTCCTACTACCTGTACAAACCGGGCGTGACCCACAGCAGCGAAGTGGCCGCCTGGGCGGATACCGCGCTGGGGGAAATGGGCAAGCTGACGCGCAAGGAATACACCCTGATCGGCCTGGTGCTGCTTAGCCTGTGCCTGTGGGTGTTCGGCGGCAAAATGCTGGACGCCACCGCGGTGTGCCTGCTGGCGGTGTCGCTGATGCTGGCGCTGCACGTGGTGTCGTGGAAAGAGATCACCAAATATTCCAGCGCCTGGAACACGCTGGTTAACCTGGCGACGCTGGTGGTGATGGCCAACGGCCTGACGCGTTCCGGCTTTATCGACTGGTTCGCCCAGACCATGAGCACCCACCTGGACGGCTTCTCGCCGAACATGACGGTGGTGGCGCTGGTGCTGGTGTTCTACTTCGCCCACTACCTGTTCGCCAGCCTCTCGGCGCACACCGCCACCATGCTGCCGGTGATCCTGGCGGTCGGCAAAGGGTTGCCGGGCGTGCCGATGGAGCAGCTGTCGATGCTGCTGGTGCTGTCGATCGGTATCATGGGCGTGCTGACGCCGTACGCCACCGGCCCGGGGGTGATCATCTACGGCTGCGGCTACGTGAAGTCGAAAGACTACTGGCGCCTGGGCGGTATTCTCGGCGTGGTGTATATCGCCGCGCTGCTGCTGATCGGCTGGCCGATCATGAGCCTGTGGTACTGAGTTGAAGCCACGCGGCCACCGCCCGGTGGCCGCGGTTACGATCCTTTCCCGTGAACCCTGTCACACACTTGTCACACTAACCCCGCCATCATACTCGGGCAAACGCTAACACCTTAAAAATAATCATTTTCCGGGAGCCTCTGCGGATGAGAAAAAAAACGCTATTGCTGTGCCTGCCTTTGTTATTCACCGGGAGCGCGCTGGCGGACGCCGGCGGTTATCAGTTGGAACAGGTGCTGGTCATGAGCCGCCATAACCTGCGCGCGCCGCTGGCCAACAACGGCAGCGTGCTGGCGCAGTCTACGCCGAAGGCCTGGCCGGCCTGGGAAACGCCGGGCGGCCAGCTGACCACCAAGGGCGGGGTGCTGGAAGTGTATATGGGGCACTACTTCAACGGCTGGCTGAAGCAGACCGGCCTGTTGCCGCAAGAGGGCTGCCCGACCGCCGGCAGCGTGTACGTCTACGCCAACAGCCTGCAGCGCACGGTCGCCACCGCGCAGTTCTTCAGCAACGGCGCGTTCCCCGGCTGCGACGTCAGCGTGCACCATCAGGACAAGATGGGCGAGATGGATCCGACCTTCAACCCGATCATCACCGACACCAGCGAGGCCTTCAACCAGCAGGCGCTGGCGGCGATGAACGCCGCGCTGGGCTCGCTGAAGCTGGACGCCTCTTACCAACAGCTGGCGAAGATCATCGACTACAAGGATTCCGCCGCCTGCAAGACCGACAAACACTGTGACCTGACCAAAGAAGCCAGCGTGATGAGCGCGGTGCCGGGCAAAGAGCCGGGCGTCTCCGGCCCGCTGCGGGTGGGCAACTCGCTGGTGGACGCCTTTATGCTGCAGTATTACGAAGGTTTCCCGATGAAAGAGGTGGCCTGGGGCAAAATCGCCACCCCTCACCAGTGGCAGCAGCTGGCGCAGCTGAAAGACGGCTATCAGGACTCGCTGTTCACCTCGCCGGTGGTGGCGCAGAACGTCGCCAAGCCGCTGCTGACTTACATCAACAACGCGCTGCTCGGCGAGCGCAAATCGGACGCGCCGAAGCTGACGGTGCTGGTCGGCCACGATTCCAATATTGCCTCGCTGCTGTCGGCCATGCAGTTCCAGCCGTATCAGCTGCCGCAGCAATACGAGAAAACGCCGATCGGCGGCAAACTGGTATTCCAGCGCTGGCGCGACGCGCAAAACGACCGTGAATTGCTGAAGATCGAGTACGTCTATCAGTCCACCGAACAGCTGCGCAAGGCGACGCCGCTGACGCTGCAAACCCCGCCGCAGCGGGTAACGCTGGCGCTGAAAGGCTGCCCGATCGACAAGGACGGCTTCTGCGCCTGGAGCGATTTCGAAAAGACCATGAAAGGCATCTTGTAATGCCCAGCCTCTCTCCCGCGCGCGGGGGAGAGGCCTCTCCCCATCCCGGCTAACGCGCCGCCACGCAGGCCTTAACGCCATTTATTTTGCCCAGGGTCATTGTTGCAGGCCGTTTCGGGGGCTAACATCATCAGCCTGCCTGTTTATCATGGATACCGCCGTTGCCCACTTTTATCCGCAATATCGAATTTTTCACGCCGGACGGCTATCCGGGCCAGGTGGCGCGCTGCCATTTTGCGCTGGCGGAGTATCGTGACGAGCGTTTTCCCGAGGCGGGCTTTGCGCTGCCGGATCATCTGGCACGTGCGGTGCCGAAGCGCCGCGCGGAGTATCTGGCCGGGCGTGTTCTGGCGCGGCAACTGTTGGCGCCGCTCGGTTTTGCCGACTTCACCCTGGCGCGCGGCGAAGATCGCGCGCCGCAGTGGCCACCGGGCATCGCCGGGGCGCTGAGCCATAATTCGGATACCGCGCTGTGCGCCGTGCACCGCGAGAGCGGGCTGGGCGGCGTGGGGCTGGATGTGGAGACGCTGCTCTCCGACGTGCGGGCGGAGGAGCTGTGGGGGGCGATCGTTTCCCCGGCGGAGCGCGAGGCGTTGCTGCGCGAGGCGCTGCCGTTCAATGAACTGCTGACGCTGACGTTTTCCGCCAAAGAGAGCCTGTTCAAGGCGCTTTATCCGCAGGTGCGCTGTTACTTCGATTTTCTCGATGCGCGCATGGTCGCCGTGGATATGCAGCGGCAGACGTTTGTATTAGCGCTGCTTAAGACGTTGACGCCAGATTGCCCCGCCGGCCGCCGGTTTAACGGGCGTTTTTGGCGTGAAGGTGACGATGTCACGACTTTTATTTTCTGCTAAAACACAATAATAACAGTGTGTTATTTCTTACTTTGCCGTAACGCGGATTTGCCGCAGCGGGCGGAAAGATTCATTCATCGGAGATTGACCCACGGTGGGGATCCGGTGTAATTTATCCTCCTTTTATAGCTAATGATAATTATTCGCATAAACATTATCATTGGTAAGGCGCAACAAAGGAGTGGTCTAGTGGCGACACTGACGACAGAAAACCAAACCTTCCCCGGGTTTGTGTACGCCGAACAATCGACCTTTTTGTACCGGTCCGAATTCCGTTCCCTCTCCGCCGATGGCGTGTTCGAGCGTATCGAGACGCCGGCGTTCGGCGGTGAGCAGGAAGGCAGCGCGCTGGCGCAGCATATCCGCCAGGCGCTGGCGCGCGCCAAAGCCGCCGGCCAGGAGACGCCGGTGGTGGTGGGCGCCATTCCGTTCGATACGCGCCGGCCTTCCAGCCTGTACGTGCCTGAAAACTGCCAGTTTGTCGCCAACGACAGCTTTACCCGCGCCGCGCGCCCGATGCTGCAACAGCCGCATCGCCTGGCCGCCTGCACCAGCATTCCGGACGAGCCGCGCTTCAAGCATGCGGTGGCGGAAGCGGTCAGCCGCTTTAAACAGGGCAAGCTGGACAAGGCGGTGCTGTCGCGCATCCTCGACATTGAGCTGGAGCAGCCGGTGGCGGGCCACCAGATCCTCAATAACCTGATGGTGCAGAACCCGACCGGTTATCACTTTTCCCTGCCGCTGGCCGATGGCGGCGTGCTGATCGGCGCCAGCCCGGAACTGCTGATCCGCAAGCAGGGCGGCGAGATCCACACCAATCCGCTGGCGGGCTCCGCGCGCCGTCAGGACGATCCGCAGCAGGATCGCCTCGGCAGCGAGCGCCTGATGCGCTCGACCAAAGACAAATACGAACACAAGCTGGTGATCGACGACATTCGCCGCCACCTGGCGCCATTGTGCGCCAGCCTGAGCGTGCCCAGCGGCCCGTCGCTGCTCAGCACCGGCACCATGTGGCACCTGTCCACCCGCATTCGCGGTGAGCTGCTGAACCCGAATCTCAACGTGATGCAGCTGGCCTGCCTGCTGCATCCGACGCCGGCGCTGTGCGGCTTCCCGACCGAGAGCGCCCGCCAACTGATCGTCGATCTGGAACCGCACGATCGCGGCCTGTTCAGCGGCATCGTCGGCTGGTGCGACGCCAACGGCGACGGCGAGTGGGCGATCGTCATCCGCAGCGGCCTGCTGCGCGGCAACCGGGTACGGCTGTTCGCCGGCGCGGGCATCGTCGCCGCTTCGACACCGCAGTCCGAGTGGATGGAAACCGCCGCCAAACTGGGCACCATGCTCAACGCTTTCGGCCTGAACAGCGGCGCGCTGTAGGCCTCTTTGCGGCGCAGTGCGCGCCGCGTCATACGCTTTCGCAGGAGACAACGATGAACAACAACATGACCCGGCAGCGTGCCCGGATGGCGGTGTGCGCATGAGCATTCAAATGGATTTCACCGGCAAACGCGTGTGGGTGACCGGCGCGGCGCGCGGCATCGGCGAGCAGATCGCCCGGCATTTTTTGACGCAGGGCGCCGAGGTGGTGGGATTTGACCGCGAGTTCGCCAACCCGGATCTGCCTTACCCTTGCGTGACGCTGGACATCAGCCGGCCGGAGCAGGTGGAGGCGGTGTGCCGCCAACAGCTGGCGGAGAACCCGCGACTGGACGTGTTGGTCAACGCCGCCGGCATTCTGCGCATGGGCAATACCGAAGATCTGAGCGTGGATGACTGGCATCAGTGCATCAACGTCAACGCCTCGGGGGCGTTTTACCTGTTCCGCGCCGTGCTGCCGCACTTCAAGGCGCAGCGCAGCGGGACGATCGTCAGCATCGGCTCCAACGCCGCGCACGTGCCGCGCGCGCAGATGGCGGCCTACTGCGCCTCCAAGGCGGCGCTGACCAGCCTGAACCACTGTGTGGGGTTGGAGATGGCGCCGTTCGGCGTGCGCTGCAATCTGGTGTCGCCGGGCTCGACCGACACGCCGATGCAGCGCGGCATGTGGCAGACCGACGACGCGCAGCAACGCACCATCGCCGGCTTCCCCGAGATGTTCAAGCTGGGGATCCCGCTGGGCAAAATCGCCCGCCCGGATGAGATCGCCAACGCGGTGTTGTTCCTGGCCTCCGATTTGGCCAGCCACATCACCATGCAGGACATCGTGATCGACGGCGGCGCCACGCTGGCCGCCTGAGTCAGACCCGCTGGCGGCGCAGCAGGTGCTGCGCGCCTTCCGCCGCCAGCAGCAGCACCGCCAGCCAGATCGCCAGATAGGTCGGCCATTCGCTTTGGCCGATGCTTTCGCCGAGCAGCAGCGCGACGATCACCAGCAGCACCGGTTCCACATAGCTCAGCAGGCCGAACAGGCTGAACGGCAGCAGGCGGCTGGCGAGGATGTAGCACACCAGCGCCACGGCGCTGATGACGCCGAGCAGCGGAATGCGCCAATACAGCTCGGCATTGATCTGCAGCGCCGCTGCGCCGCCGTCGCCGAAGGCGAACCAGGCCGCCGGCAGCAGCATCAGCGCCAGCTCGCACCACAGCCCGCCGAGATTGTCGGTGCCGAAACGCCGCCGCAAAATAAAGTAGAGCGGATAGCCCAGCGCCACCACCAGCGTCGGCCACGAGACGCCGCCCGCCTGATACAGCTCATTGCCCACCCCCACCATGGCGCACGCCACCGCCAGCTTTTGCAGCAGCGACAGCCGATCGCGGTAGATCAAACGGCCCGCCAGCACCATGGTCAGCGGCAGCAAAAAATAGCCGAGCGACACGTCGAGCGCCTTGCCGTGCAGCGGCGCCCACAGGAACAGCCACAGCTGCACCCCCAACAGCGCCGAGGTGAGCAGCAGGCCCAGCAGGCGCTGCGGCCGTTGGCCGATCCAGGCCAGCGTGTCTCCCACCTTGCGCCAATCGCCGGACAACGCCATAAACAGCGTCAGGAACGGCAGCGTCAGCAGCGTGCGCCAGCCGTAGACCTGCTCGCCGTTCAGCGGGGTGAGGGTAGAGGTGAAGTAATACATCGCGCCGAACAGGATGGAGGCGACGACCGAAAGAGTGATGCCCTTAATCACACGCATTCCTGGTGAGTGATTGATTTTATGGCGGCTACTGTAGAGAAATTTGCCGCCAACGACAATGGCATTGCCGGGCGCTGGACAATCGGCGGCGGCGGGTTACAATGATTACTGTGTATTCATACAGGCTTTGGCGATGACAATCGATCTTTTTGAAGACGCGCTGCCGCCGCCGTGGCGCGAAGAGATCGCCCCCGGCGCGGTGGTGATGCACGGCTTCGTGCGCGATCACGGGCCGGAACTGCTGGCGGCGGTGCAGGGCGTCGTCGCCCAGGTGCCGTGGCAGCATTTGACCACCCCCGGCGGGCACGTGATGTCGGTGGCGATGAGCTGGTGCGGCAACGGCTGGACCAGCGACAGCCGCGGTTACCGCTATTCGGAACGCGACGCGCGCAGCGGTAAACGCTGGCCGGCCATTCCCCCCATCCTGATGGCGCTGGCGGACGAAGCCGCGCAGCAGGCGGGCTTCGGCCCCTTCGTGCCGGATTCTTGCCTGATGAACCGTTACGATCCGGGCAGCAAGCTGTCGCTGCATCAGGATAAAGACGAGCACGACTTCGGTGCGCCGATCGTCTCGGTGTCGCTCGGGCTGCCGGCGGTGTTTCAGTTCGGCGGGCTGCAACGCAGCGACCGGGCGCGGCGCATCCCCTTGGCGCACGGCGACGTGGTGGTATGGGGCGGCCCGGCGCGGCTCTGTTTTCACGGCATCCTGCCGGTCAAGGAAGGCTACCACTCGCTGGTGGGGCCGCACCGCATCAACATCACGCTACGCAAGGCGCTTTAGCTGTGGCTCCTGCGCCAGGCAGGCGACGAGATAGTCGATAAACACCCGCAGTTTGGGCGGCAGATACTGGTTAGGCGCGTAGAGTAACCACAGGCCGCCGTGATAGCTGCTGAGGAAATCCCATTCCGGCAACACCTGCACGATCTCGCCGTCGTCGAGCGCCTGGCGGGCGGTAAAATACGGCAGGCTGCCGATGCCGATATGCTGTTTCACCGCGTCCAGCCGCACGCCGGTGTGGTTGGCGGCGTAGCGGCCGCGCACGTTGACCGTCACCGTTTTGCCGCTGCGGCGGAACTTCCATTGCGCGTCGCTCGGCGTTTCGCCCAGATAGATGCAGCTGTGCGCCGCCAGATCGTGCGGGTGCTGCGGCGTGCCGTGCTGCACCAGGTAGTGCGGCGTGGCGCACAGCAGATGGTCTATTCTCATCAACTGGCGGCCGATCAACCCGGGCGACGGGCGATCGGTGATGCGCAGCGCCAGATCGACCCGATCGTCGATCAAATCCATGTAGCGATCTTCCAGCCGCAGCCTCACGTCCACCTTCGGGTAGCGGCGCAGGAACTCCGGCATGTGCGGATGCAGCACGAAGCGGCCCACCGCCTTGGGCACGCTGACGCTGACCAGCCCTTCGGGCTCCACGGCGCCGCGCCCGCCGATCGCCATGACCGCGTCGGCCGCCGCCAGCAGGGTGCGGCAGTGCGCAAACGCCTCTTCGCCGCTTTCGCTCAGTCGCAGTTTGCGGGTGGTGCGGTGCAGCAGCTGCAGCGCCAGCGCCTGCTCGAGCTTCGCCACGCTGCGGCTGACGGCGGAAGGCGAGGTGCCCAGTTTACGGGCGGCGGCGGAAAAGCTGCCGCTCTCTACCACCTGAACGAAAACGGCCATTTCGGGCAACAGGGCGTAAGAAAGATTTGTGCTCATGACGCAAAGGTCCATTGTGATGGCGGCGGATTATCCCTCGATTATGACATGAATATAATGGCTCTTCGAACCGAGGAGAAAAATGATGACCGAACGACGTTATTACTACAGCGACGATGTACAGGGCCAGGCGCAGGTGTTGAGCTGCGCGCCGGCCGAGGCGGGCGCTTACGCCGTGGTGCTCGACGCCACGCTGTTCCACCCGCAGGGCGGCGGTCAGCCGTCCGACGTGGGGACGTTAGGCGGCGTCGTCGTGCTGCGGGTGCAGCAGCAAGGGGATACCGTGCTGCACTTTACCGCCGCGCCGCTGCCGCTCGGGCCGGTTACGATGCAAATCGATGAAGCGCAGCGCCGCCTGCACGCCCGCTGGCACTCCGGCGGGCATCTGATCGGCTGGCTGGGAGAAACCCGAGGCTGGCGGCCGGTCAAGGCGCATCATTGGCCGGGGGAAGGGCGCATCACGTTTACGCCAGGGCCGGATGCGCAGACGGTAGAAGCGGACTTTTTGCAGGCGGAGCTGGCGCGTTTGATCGCCGCCGATTTACCCCGCCGCCAACAGGCGGTGGAGGGGATGCGCCAGGTCGGCTTCGGCGAACTGCCCGCCTACGGCTGCGGCGGCACCCATGTCGCCACGCTGGCGGAGGTGGGGGCAATTGCGATCACCGGCGTAAAGATGAAGAAAGGGCAGCTGATCGTGCAGTATGAGCTGGGGTGAACCCCCTTGATTATCGTACCCCGTACGAGTAGGCTGGAGGGAACGCCTCGCAGGAGGCGATGATAATGGACTATCTGGAGTTTATCGAAACGACCGTTTTCAGCCGAAAGCGGGCTGAATTGATGAAGGATGATGACTTTCAGGCTTTCCAAAGCTATTTGCTGTTGAACCATCATGAAGGGGATACGATCAGCCACACGGGCGGATGCAAAAAGATACGCTGGGGGCTGGACGGAAAGAGAAAACGCGGCGGCGTAAGAGTGATTTATTATCTGACGGCGCCCAGCGGCCGAGTCTATTTATTGTTGATATACCGTAAAAATGAAAAGGATGATTTATCCGGACAGGAAAAGGCGATATTGAGATCCATCGTTCAACAACTTGATTAACGATGGCGAAATGGCGTGACGAAGGAATTAAAGCATTATGAAAAAAGAACTTTTCGACGATTTGGTCAGCAGTATGAACGAAATGGTGGCGATCGAAAAGGGTAAGATGACGCCAAAATCCGAGCATGTTCACCGTCATGCTATTCCAGACGTCAAGCTGCTGCGCAAATCCCGTGGGATGAAGCAGGCGGAGTTTGCCAAGGCTGTGGGGGCCAGCGTGGGACTGGTGCAAAGCTGGGAGCAGGAACGCCGCATACCCTCGGGGTCGGCACTGAAACTTCTGCTGCTGATTGAGCGTAACCCGGCATTGCTCGATGAGTTGCTGGTGATTTAAATCATACTCAGCGCCCGGCCTGCCGCAGCTGGGTGCAGAACGCGCATTGGCATCCCGCTACCGGCACCGCCGCGCAGCTGCCGATGTTCACCGGCTGGGCGTCCATGGCGTGAAAGCCGTAAAACAGATTTTCGATGTTTTGTTCCGCCGCGCGCGCCTGTTCCGGGCGCGGTTCGGGCACTTTTGACTGAAACGCCGCGGCCTTGCCGGCCAGCAGGCTGAGAAACAGCAGCGACAGCTGGATTTTCATCGTCGTCTTCCTTTGGCTGAAGTTGTGATACGTTATAACAAAACCCCATCAATGCCAAGCGGCGGTGCCGCTGTCACTCACGTTATTTTTACGCGCTGCAACAGTTTCTCATTCAATTAACACTTCGACATAGCTCTTGTCGATACGCTGACTAATAATTCAAATTACAAAAATTGCCTCATTAAACGAATATTTAGATACTCGCTGTGCGGCCTGGCCAGTGCTGACACGTTTTAAATTCTGAGCATACAGAAAGATGCCTCTGTAGGTATCGTCACGCACTCTGGATAGGACATCGCCACCATGGGCTCTTTTTTTAAGCAGGTCTACCGCTATTCCCACGCGCGCCCTTATCGGCATAACGAAAACCTCTGGCCCTATGTGAAGATCGCGCGCGGCGAAGGCGGTGAAATCGCCGCCTTATGGTACAAGCACCGGCCGGTGCCGATCGTCCCGTTGAGCGAACTGCGCAGCAGCTGCCGGGGGGAGGCGCTGCTGACGGCTACCGGCCCGTCGGTGAAGGCGCTGCGCTTCGAAAATATTCCCGCCATGCCCGCCATCGGGGTCAACGGCGCCTATTGCCTGCATCGGCAGGTGGATTTTCGCTTCTACGTCATCGTGGATATGGGGTTTATCGACAGCCGCCCGGAGATCGTGCGCGACGTCATTCAACGGCCTGAGCTGACGCTGTTCACCACCGTGCACGGCGTGGCGCGCATTCTCGATCGCTTTGGCCCGGCGGCGATCGGTTGCCGATTGGCGATCGTCGAAGACGCGGCCTGCAAGATTTACCGCCCCCGGATCGACAGCGGCGCGCTATGGGAGCACTACTGCCGGGAAAACGGCGTGGTCTTTGCCGCCGAGAGCCGCATGCTCGGCTTTAGCCAGGATATCCGCTGCGGCATTTTCGATGCCGGCACCGTGGCCTATTGGGCGCTGCAAATTATCGCCTATCTCGGCTTCAAGCAGCTGTTTATCGCCGGGCTGGACATGAACAACTTCCACCAGCCGCGCTTTTACGAAACGGAGCAGGATCGGTTGCCCACGTTCCTGGCGGACAAGGTGGAGTCGCTGGTGATCCCCGCTTTTCGACACGCCGGCGCGATCATGAAAAAGCAGCAGATCGCGATAAAAAACCTCTCCCTGCACAGCGCTATCGGCAGCGATATCTTCGAGAAGGTGGACGGCAATGTTTACTTTCAGCAAGCCTGAGCGGTGTTATCGCTTCGGCAGCGCGCTGTTTTTAGCCTTCGCGTTTTTCAGCGCGATCTTTTGCGGGCAGACCCGCGTCAACAACCTGTTTCATTTGGCGGCGCTGCTATGGCTGGCCGCCGTATTCACCTGGCCGCCGCTGCGGCGGCAGCTGTGGGCCAATCGTCAGGCGCGCTGGGGTGGCGGGCTGGCGCTGATGTTTTTGCTTTATTATTCCCTCAGCGCGCTGTGGGGCGAGACGCCGGGCGACATGCCGTCGGCCCTGACCCACAGCGCCTATATCCTGCTCTACCTCGCCTGGCTGGTGACGCTGCTCGACGGTGAGCGGCGTCACCAACTGCAGTGGGCGATGCTGGCCGGCATGACGGCGCTGTGTCTGTATCTGACGCTGGTCGACGCCCCGTCGATTTATCATCTGCGAGAAACCACCGCCCGCAATCCGGGGCCGAGCAACGTGATCGATCTGGCCGGTTACGCCGCCATCGCCATTTTGTTGAGCCTGATGATTTTCCGCGATACCGGGCAAAAAGCGGCGCTGTGCTTTATCCCGCCGCTGCTGGCATTCATGGTGCTGACGCAAAGCCGCGGCCCGCTGATCGCACTGGCGCTCGCGGTGGTAGTGGCGATGCCTTATCGACACCGGCCGGGACGGTGGCTGTGGTTTCTGTTGCCCGGCGCGCTGGCTGTGGTTCTTGCCGTCGTTTACAGCGCGATCGGCGAAATGTTGCTGACGCGTTTTGGCGAGCTGTATCAACAGAGCTTTGTTCGCATCAGCATTTGGCGCCACAGCCTGGCGCTGATCGAACAGGCGCCGTTCTTCGGCTACGGCTTTGATAAGCAGCTTAACTTTCTCAATTACACCGGCGAGCTGAACCACACCACGCACAGCCTGTACCTCGGCGCGTTGCTGAAGGGCGGCTGCGTGGGTTTCCTGTTGCTGCTGGCGCTGCTGGGATATGGCGCGCGGCTCGCCATCGCACACTGGCGCGCAGGGCGGCGCTGGGAGGCGGGCCTGTTTCTGTTTATGCTGGTGTTCTACAGTTCGCAGGGCATGTTTGTGATCGCCAATCCGGCGGAGTTTTGGTACCTGTTTTGGCTGCCGCTGGCGCTGCTGCTGTCGCAGCCTAAACGGCGGCCGATCGGGACTGTGCAGACGACAGCGCCGCCAGCGTCTTCTCCCACACCTGTTCCGCCGCGATAATACTAAGCGGTTGGCGGCGCTCAGCGGCACTCAGCGCGGCGCTGTCAACCGGCACGTGCATCACCTGATGCCGTTCGCTGTCCTGATAGGGGCCGGTATGCCGCGGGTTAGCGGTGACGAACAGGCTGACGGTGGCGGTTTTCAACGCCACGGCGAGGTGAAGCGGCCCGGTATCGCCGGTTACCAGCACCTGCAGATTGGCGATAGTCGCCAGCAGTTGCGGTAACGTGGTCGCGCCGATATGGCTTACCACCCGCTGTTGCTGTTCCTCGCTCAAACCTGCCATAAATTCCCGTTCGAGGCTGCGCTCCGCCTTGCTGCCAATCAACGCGATCTGACAGTCGGGGGAGTGCGCCAGCAGCCGTTGCGCCAGCTCAACAAAGCGATCGACCGGCCAGCGGCGCAGCGTTTCGGAGGCGCCCATCTGAAAGCCGATCAGGATCTTGCCCGCCGGTTTCGCCAGCGCGGGAAAAGCGACCGGGATGAACATGTCAGGATTGTCGGTACGGCACCCCAATTGCCCCACCATATCCAGCTTGCGCTGAATCAAATGGCCGTCGCTGCTGTGGCTGACGCCGGTCAGCCAGCGCTCCATGCCGCTCGGTTTGTTGCCGTAAACGTCTTTGAACAGGTATTGGCAACCGGCGGCGATGGCGACCAGCACGTCGTAAGGCGCCTTCGAGTGCAGGATGACCGCCAGCTGTGGCCGGTTTTTTCGCAGGCGCCGGATAACGGCCAACATGTCTTTGGCCTTGTGGTCCCAGTAAATCACGTCATGAAAGCAGGGGCTGCCTTCGACCAGCTGCCGGTTTTTATGGCTGGAGACCAGCGTGATTTGCGCGCTGGGATAGCGTTCGCGCAGTGCGCGGATGGCGGGCGTATTGAACATCAGATCGCCGAGGGCGCTGGTGGAGAAAATCACGATGCGTTCAAAGGATTGCTGCGGATCGAAGCTCGCTGCGGGCCGGAAATTGCCCGCGATGCGGGTATAGAGACGTAAACCGGCGTTGGCCGCCGCTATTTTCCACTGTTTAGACATTGCAGTTCGCTTCCGCTTGAGATCGGCGGCCACCGTCTGGCGCCGCGTCGTATCATACAAGCGCGGCAACGGCGGGCCAATGGCCCGCAACAGATTGCGACAGATGCTAACGTTATGTTTGCAATTGCTGCCGGTCAGGCGCGAAGAAAATCCTGCCAGCGTCGTACCAGATAGTTATGTTCATCCATCACGGAGTTCCAGACGGCAATGTGACTCATGCGCTGCTCATAGCTACCGCCATCGCGGATTTCTCCTTTAGCGATGAGCGGGTTGCCGTAAGCGTCCGGCAAATCTTCACTGGCGGCTTTGCCGGCATACCAGTAATCCCATTCGGCGGCCGACAGGTAAGGCCGGCTGCGCTGGGGATTGGAAATATAGTACCCCTGCCTGGCCATCACTGCGCCCGGCCATCCGGATTGCCACCAGTTGAGGTAAGCGTAGGCGGCGTCGAGCGTTTTACCGGTGGCGCAGCGTGAAAGCGACAGGCCGCCGTACCAGGCGCGGTAGCCTTCACGCGGTGTCGCCAGCCGGTAATCTTTTTGCCGCGAGTGATGACGAAAATACGTCGGTGCCCACAGGCTTTGGATATTGACGCGCGGATCGTCAATCAACCGGCAGGCTTCGTCCTGGCTGGTCCAAAATGCGGCGAAGTGCCCCTGGCGATGCAGCAGGGACAGTACGTCGGTCAGGCTGTCTATCTCCTCCAGGCTGAGGTTGCCGACGTTGGCGAAACGCGCGAGCCCTGCGCCTTGCGCAGCCAGAGCCGCATCCAGCCCGCCCATCGCCGCATCGTCCTGCAGCGCCGACTGGCCGGAAAATGCCGGGTGCAGCAACCATCCCCAGCTTTCTTCTTCGTCGTGAAGCGCAGGCGGCAAGCGAGCTTCATGATAGGCGAAGCTGTCGGCGTTATGCGTCAGCGGCAGCATGCTGATGTGATCGGTGGGCCGGCTGTTCAGACTACGGTCATGTTGGACATACAGGCGGTTTACCGGCACGCTGCCGTCACCCAATCGCCCGCCGGGAAACAGGGCGCCGAGTTTAGGCAAATCGTTAATCTCGTCCCAGTAAGCCAACCTTTTAATTTCCAACGGCTGGATGGCTCGTGCTGGCCAGACAAAATCCACGTTGTGAAACCATTGGTCGTAGAGATCGTAACGCTCCGGGTGCATAACGGCGATACGCTGGGCGTCTTGCACATCGTGAATGTGATATTCGATATGCAATCCCAGGTCCTGCTCTGCCCGTTGACGCAACAGTTCGAGCAAGGTCACCGAAGTACCCAATACCCGTAACGTAGGGCGACCGCGGGGAGAAGGTGTCGAGGTCATGAGGTGGCAGCTCCGTCAAAGGGGGGGCCATCAGAAGGATGGCTGCGTAAAAGGGTGTAGAAAACGTTGAAATGCGTTCTGCAGCCGCTTGGGGTCAAGGCCGCGCAGAATGAAGACCAACTGCGTGTGCCGCTGGCCGTCCGGCCAGGCGGCAAGATGTTCCGGGGGATGCAGACTGTGCTGCACGCCGTGGATCACCACCGGCGTATCGCTTTCCAGCACGTTCAGCATGCCTTTTATCCGCAGTATAGATTGCCCGTGACAATGCAGCAGCATCGACAGCCAGACGGTGAAAGCCGACCAGTTTATCTGTTGCTCGAAGGTGATGATACAGGTCTCGGTGGTAGGGTGCGTCTGCTGTCCTGGCGGGCTGTGACGTGTTGCCCCCTGTTTGGGGGGAACGGCCGGCCAGCGCCGAAAGCGCATAGGCACCTGTGGGCGGGATGGGGTATCGAACAGACTGAGATCGCCCTTGGCCAATTGGTGGCTCATGGCGGTTTGCGCGAGCGGATTCAATTGCTGCAGGTACGCCAGTAACGCAGGCCCTTCGTCGGCCGGCACGCGATCGGTCTTGCTCAGCACCAGCCAATCGGCGGCGCTGACCTGGGCCAACCATTCGGGATGATGGTTGGCTTGCTGCCAGGCATGTTCGCTGTCGATCAGCGTGACCATGGTACCGGGAACGAAATGGTACTGTAACTGCCGGTCCTGCAGCAGTGTGGCAAATATCGGTGCCGGATCCGCCAGGCCGGTGGTTTCCAGGATCACTTTGTTGAATGGCGGCACCTCGCCACGTTGACGGCGTTCATGCAGCGCCAACAACGCCTGTTTCAGCTCGCCGCGGATCGCGCAGCAGACGCATCCTCCGGGCAACAGCACGGTGTCCGGTGCTATCTCCCCCAGCAGCAAATGGTCGATGCCGACCTCACCGAATTCGTTGACCAGCAGGGCGACATCATCCAGGTTCTGCCCTGCCAGCAAACGTTGGAGCAAGGTGGTTTTACCGCTGCCCAGGAAACCGCTCAACACGTGTACCGGCAGTTTATCTTCTGGGTTCATGGCGCCTCCGCAGAAGAGATGAGGGCGGTGAGATAGCGTTCATCGAGCGGGTCAATCGGCCGTTTCAGCAGCCGTTCGGCCTCTTGCCAAAGCTGATCCAGGCGGGTAACGATCGCCTGCTGCCCGGTAGCGCCGGCCAGCAGCCAACTGCTGCCGTGGATGTCGCTTAGCGTCAGTTTTAAGGGGGCCAGAGCGCGATTCAGTATCGCCAGCTGTTGCAGCCGACGCTGGCGCATGGGCAGGCCAGAATGCCGCAACGGATCGCTCCATTGCGGCGTATCGTTCAACAGTCCGCAGAGTCCGCACATCGTTCGGGGTTCTCCTCTCAGGGCATCACATCGCCGGCGTTAGGCCCCAGCGTTTGGCCGACGAACAGGTTGCCGCCCGGCTCACTGGCCAGCAGCAGCGCCACCGGCGCGATTTCCTCGGCGAGGCCGAACCGTCCCAGCGGCAGTTCATTCGCTTTGGCCTCTTTCCAGGCGTCGCTGATGCCGGCTACCAACGGGGTCATGATCGGGCCGGGGGCAATGGCGTTTACCAGCACATTGTCGCAGGCTACTTCAAGCGCCAGCGACTTGGTGAAGCCGATCACGCCGGCCTTGGCGGCGGCATAGTGGCTCAGTTCGGCGCCGCCTTTAATGCCCAATTGCGAAGCGATATTGATGATGCGCCCCCAGCGTTGTCGGCGCATATAAGGCAGGGCGTGCTGCGAAGCGAGGAAAACGCTGCGCAGATCGACCGCCATCATCTCGTCCCACATCTCCAGCGTCAGTTCGCTGCAGGGTGCCTGGGTTAGCATGCCGGCGTTATTAATCAGAATGTCGATACCGCCTAACCGCTGCAGGCATGCCTCCACGCCCCGTCGGGCGCCCTCCGGTTTGCCGACGTCGGCGACGGTGCCATGGCAGGTTGCGCCCTCTGTCCGACAGCGTTCGACGATAGCGTTCAGCCCGGCGCCGTCGCGGTCGCTCAGCATCAGCGCCGCCCCCTCCCTGGCAAACGACAGGGCAATCGCGGCGCCTATGCCGCTGGCGGCGCCGGTGATCGTTGCGCGGCGGTGTTTCAATATCATATTTTCCTCCCCGCTCATTCTGGCCAGCGAACCGTCAGGCCGCCGTCGATAATCAGGCTTTGCCCGGTGATGTACGAGGCTTCGTCGCCGGTCAAGAAGCGTATCAGGGCGGCGACCTCCTGCGGCCGTCCTACGCGCCCCAGCGGAATGCCTCGTGCGGCTTTGGCCAGGCCCGCCGGCCCCAGCGAGTGGGTTTCATCCAGCGACTGCGGCGTTTCAATCAAACCGGGGATCACCGCGTTGCAGCGAATGCCGCGCGGGGCTAACTCCACCGCCAGTGAACGACAGATGCCGGGGATACCGGCTTTAGCGGCGGCGTAGTGGGCATGATCTTGCCAGCCGTAGACCCCACCGGCGATGGAGGATACCGCCACCAGGCTGCCGCCGCCGCGCATCTGGCCGATCGCCGCGCGAAACAGCCGCATCACGCCGCTGAGATCAACATTGAGCATTTCATGCCACTGTTGGTCGCTCATCTCTTCCAGCGGTGAGCGGCGCAGCAGGCCGGCGTTGGCCACCGCATAGTCGACGCGGCCGAAGTGTTCTGCCGCGCGCAGGGCAAAGGCTTCCACCGAGGCGGTGGAGGCCACGTCCAGTTCCAACCACAGGGCATCGCCGCCGGCGCTGGCGACGCGCTCCGCCGCTTGCCGATAGTCATGCGGATCCTGGGGAAAATAGCCGGCGGCGATCCTGACGCCACGGCGAGCATACTCTTCTGCCAGGGCCAATCCTATGCCACTGGCTGCACCGCTGATCAGCGCCACCGGTTGAGATGAAGATAATTTTTCAGTCATAAACGAGTCCTCGAACATGAGGGGACTCCCCCCCTCGATGACTTAGTGCACGCTGTGCGGCGCCACATGGCGGGCGAACAGCATGATGATGCCGGAAGCGAAGCAGGGCACGGCGCCGAACCACAGCGCGGCGGTTTGCCAATGGCCGCCGTCACTGAGCACGGTGGTGGTACCGATGCCGGCGATAATGGCGCCGATCGGCCCCATCGCGCCGATAAGCGCCCCGGCCGTGGCGCGGATGGCGGTAGGGAAGCTTTCGCTGATGAAAAACAGCGCCGCCGCATAGGGGCCGATCAGAAAGAACAAACCGATGCTGTACAGCGCGACGATCGTCGGGAGGTTGCTGGGGCAGAAAAGCATCACGGCGAATGACACGCCGCCGATCATCCAGCCGACGGCGATGGTATTGCGGCGACCGAAACGATCGCCTAACCAGCCGTGCGTCAGGTAGCCGCAATAACCCACCAGGTTGGACAGCACCAGAATCAGCAGCGAGTTGGCGAAGGAGACGCTGTGCACTTTAGTCAGAACCGTCGTGCCGAGCACGCTGAAGATTTGGATGGCGAACCAGTTGATCAGCACGGCGCCGCCCAGCACCAACGTGGCGCGCAACGAAGCGCCGCGGAATGCGGCTGACAGCCCGGCATGCTGATGCGCGTCATAATCGACCTGGTAATCGCGAGCGACCTGCCGAGCTTGCTCGACATCACCGAGATGGCGCAGTTGATGGATGTGCCGGTGGATTTGAAACTGCGGGGTCTCTTTCAGTTTCAACGCCAGCAACGCGATGATAAACGACGGCAGTGCGGCGAAAATAAAACTGCCTTGCCAGCCTATGATCGGCATCAGTAATGCTGTCAGCGCCGAAGCGACCAGCGCGCCGACCGGCCAGCCGCCCTGGACCAGACTGTAAATGAATCCCTTGCGGCGATTGAGGGCCGGATCGTCGAGAGCGGCGTAGATCTCGGTGAGGTAGGTGGCGTTAACGGTTTGTTCCGCGTAACCCAGCCCGGCGACGGAACGGATGCCGATCAGCGCACCTTTCCCCCAGGCACCGCCGATCGCAGTCAGCAGCGAGCAAACGGCGGCGCCACCGACGGTAACGACGATGCCCAGCCGCCGGCCGAGTTTGTCGACCAGCGGGCCGATAGCCAGCGCGATGATCGCGCCGCCTACCGCCACCCAGGTGGCCAGTTCGGCCTGTTCTACTTCGCTCCAGCCAAAGTGATCGCCGATTTCCGGCAGCAATGTGCCGAAAAGAATGAAATCATAGACGGCGAAGACCCAGGCGAAGAAGGCGATCCATGTTGCGAATTTGGCGTCCCTGATGGTTAATTGCTGGGGTTGCCAGCCGTTGACCGTTGTCTTTTTATAGAGGCTCATGTTTGCTGTCACTCATGCGGTGGAAAGCGGCAGTTTCAGACTTTGCGCGGCATACGGCGCAGGTAGTCGTCGGCGATTTCATCAAAGGTCACGAAGCGAACCCCTTGATGGCTCTGGATATGTTTGATCAGGCGCTCCAACATCAACAGCACCTGCGGGCGGCCGGAGACGTCGGGGTGAATGGTCATGGTGAAGACGGCATAGTCGTGCTCGCGGTAGACCCAGTCGAACTGATCGCGCCACATTTCTTCGAGATGGCGAGGGTTGACGAAGCCGTGGCTGTTGGGGGATTTTTTGATGAACATCATGGGTGGCAAATCGTCCAGATACCAGTTGGCCGGGATCTCCACCAAATCGGTCTCTTCACCGCGCACCAGCGGTTTCATCCAGCTGTCGGGATGTTGGCTGTAGTTGATGCGGGTCCAGCTGTCGCCGACGCGAACATAATAAGGGTGGAAGTCGTTGTGCATCAGGCTGTGGTCATACTTGATGCCTTTCTTCAACAACAGTTCGTTAGTGACGTTGCTGAATTCCCACCAGGGCGCGACATAGCCGGTAGGGCGCTTGCCGGATAATTGTGTCACCAGCTCAATACAGCGATCGAGGATTGCCTCTTCTTGCGCCGGCGTCATGGCGATCGGGTTTTCGTGGCTGTAGCCATGCACGCCGATTTCATGCCCGGCATCCGCGACCGCTTTCATCTGTGCCGGGAAGGTTTCGATGGAGTGACCGGGAATAAACCAGGTGGTGCGCAGGTTGTGATCGGCGAACAGCTTAAGCAAGCGCGGCGCCCCCACTTCACCGGCGAACATGCCGCGTGAAATATCGTCGGGTGAATCTTCACCGCCGTAAGACCCCAGCCAACCGGCAACGGCGTCCACATCGACGCCGAATGCGCAAAGTATTTCTTTAGCCATGTCGTTATCTCCTTAGTGTGCGAACAATCGCGAGAGCCGGCCGCAACAGCGGCCTGCGTGGGTTAATTCTGTTGCGTCAACCGATATTCGATACTGAGTGCCATTCGGAGCAGACGCTCATCGTCGCCGGCCGGCAGCGACAGCAGTGCGCTGGTCGCCAGACCATCGCCATCATGGCCGGTAGGCATGGCAATCCCCGGCATGTCCAGCAGGCTGCCTGGCATGGTGAGCCGCAAGGTGGCCAGATTGGCTTGGGCAAACAGCGCCGCGTCGTTTTCCAGTGCGGCCAGCGGAGGGGCGACGTGGGCGACGGTCGGCGTTATCAGCAGCGCACCGGCCAATTCATCGCGCATTTGCTGCTGCCAGCCGGCGCGCTGGCGCAAAAACTGCGCCAGCAGATCGGCGGGGAGCGTTTCCGCCGCCAGTAAACGGCTGCGCACGCGCGGATCCATACTCTCGGCCAAGGGGCTGTGCAGGCGTTCCCGATGCTGTTCCAGCGCTTCTGCGGCGCCCGGCCACCCTCGTTCGGCTATCCAGATGAGCGCCTGACGCAGCGCGGCGACCGGACGCTCGTCAATACGTGCGCCGGCCGCGCTCAGGTGCGCCAGAGCCGCCTGCAAATTTTGGCGGACTGCGGGTTGTACATGCGGATCGTGCAAGACGTCGGGATCGACCCGCAGCGTCATGCCCGTGAGCGGATAGGGCGACAGCGGATGGGGTGCGGGTACCAGCACCCGGTCGAGAGCGATCGCGTCGCGAACGCTGCGGCAGAGGGGGCCGAGGGTATCCAGGCTGGGGGACAACGGAAAAACGCCGTGCCGACTATAGCGTTGGCGACTGCTGCGGTAGCCAATCAGTCCGTGAAAGGCGGCGGGTATGCGAACGGAACCGGCGGTATCGGTCGCCATGGCTATGGGGACGATACCGCGCGCGACCGCGCTGGCCGAACCGCTGGACGATCCGCCTGGTGCGCGAGCCGTGCCGTGGCGATCCAAGAGAGCAGGGGTGCCGAAGTGTGGGTTAAGGCCAAGACCGGAATAGGCGAACTCGTTGAGATTGGTTTTGCCGATGCTGACCAGCCCGGCCTTCTGAAGCTGCGCGATCGTCGCCGCATCGTGTGTCGCCGGCGGGGCGGTGGCTCGGGTCGCGGACCCGGCGCTGGTTTGCGTTGCGGCCATATCGAACAGATCTTTCACGGCCATGGGAATCCCATCCAGCTCGCTGAGCGGCGCATTGCGGCGCCAACGTCGGGTCGCTTCAGCCGCTTCGCGGCGGGCGCGATCCGGGGTCAGACAGATGAAAACCGTTGGCGCTTCGGCGGCTGATGACAACGCGTGTTCCACAAGTTCGCTCGGTGTCAGCGTTCCTTTGCGAAACGCGCTCGTCAGCTGAATGGCATCAGGGAGGGCATGCCAAGGCGTGTGATTCATAGAATTACCCTAAAATGTATGTTTTGGTAAAAGGTACATTTTAAGGTAGCAAGCTGAATGCCAGGTTGTCATTATCCTTGGTTAAAATTCGTGCTGAGTTGTGATCGAAATGATAAATAACGCGTTATTTAGGCTGAAAAAGGTGATGGGTAGCGCGTTTTTCGTTGGTCGAGCACGGTATTGAAAATGTATTTTTATTTAAATTAGCCGTTATGGTGCAAACCAGGGGGCAATTGCCCTCTGGAGGGGCAATGACGGGATAACAACGAGTGAGCGCCAACTTGGTGGGTGGAGTGTGCCATAATGCCAGTCACTCCATGGGGAACGGTGGTTGAGTGACGAGCTAATGGAAAAAACGAGAGTGGAGAAAAGCAGCGGTGAAGTGCGCGCCGGCGCGCGTTATGAAATGATCCGACAAACCCTGGATGAGGCCATTCGTGCGGGGTCGGTGCCCGCAGGATTGGTATTGCTTGAAGGGCCGCTGGCGGACATGTTCGGTACCAGCAGGGTACCGGTTCGCAAAGCGTTGGGGCTGCTCCATCAAGAGGGGCTGATAGCGCGTTTCGAAGGCCGAGGTTTTATCGTGACGCCTGAAGGGGGCGAAGTAGAGCCGCAGCGTTTGCCGCTTAACCGAGCCGTGTTGGGATTGTGCTCGCAGGAAGAATTGGTGGATACCCGTAGCACGAGTGAGAAGGTATTCAGCGATCTGCAGGAGGCGTTGTCTACCTGCATGGTGTTTGGCCACTACCAGGTCAATGAAGCCAGCGCGGCGGAATTTTATAATGTCAGCCGCAGTGCCATTCGCGAAGCGTTGATGAGGCTGCGCGATCAAGGGCTGGTAGAGAAAGAGCCCTATGCGCAATGGCTGGCCGGGCCACTCACCGCCCGAGAAATCACCGATCATTATGAAATTCGAGCCTGTCTGGAGCCCGCGGCCTTGCTCAAGGCGGCACCCCATCTCTCGCGCCAGCATGTGTTAGACAGCCTGGAACGCCTGACTCAGCTGGAACAGGGCACATTTTCCCTGGCGAGCCTGGAGCGGGTAGAGGAAGACTTGCATATCCATTGTCTGGCGCCGGCGGGGAATAAAACCCTGCTGGGGGTGTTGCGTCAAAGCCAGTCGCCGCTCATCGTCACGCGTATTTTCTACGATATGCTGGGGATTAAGGTTGAGGAAGCGATGTTGAATGAACACCGCCTGGTGTTGCAGATGTTGTTGCAGGGTGCCAACGACGCGGCGGCGCTGGGGCTGCAGGAGCATCTGCGTCGCGCACAGATGCGTACCTTGCAACGGCTGAAGGTCATTTCGGTATTGCCGGAACCCGCCTTGCCGCCTTATCTGTTGCGGCTGAGTTAGGCCGGGCGCCGCGCTTACTCCTCCCAGACCTGCGTACTGCGCGGGCTGTCCATCTGATAATCCGAATAGGGGCGAGTGAAGAACTCGCGCCCCAGTTCGCGGGCGGCCTGCAGCGGATTGCGCGGATCGCGGGCGATCTCGCCGCGCTGGTTGCCGGCGCCGTGCACCATGCCGACGAACGCGGAATGGGTGTAGCGGCTGAACTCCTGGATCTGATGCACGATGCCCAGCGCCGCGCCGGGGTAGGTCTCTTCCGACGCTACCGCCAGCCCGATACGCTTGCCGCTCATGCGCTGGTGTACCTGTTCCGCCTGAGGGTAGGCGTTGGAATAGAAGCTGAACGAGCGATCGAAAAAGGCTTTGGTTTGCGCCGACATGCCGTACCAGTAAATCGGCGTGCAGAATACCGCGCCATCGGCCGGCAGGAAGTGCTCCAGGAACAGCTCGGCGTAGCGATCGGCCGGCGGCGACGTGTGGCGTTCATCGCTCAGAAAACCGCTCAGGTAATCATCGAGAAAGTGCAGGCTGGCGGACGAGCCGGCTTCGGCGGCGCCCGCCAGGATCGCCTGCGCCAACGTGGCGCTGTTGCCGTCGCGGCGCGGGCTGCCGACTAGCACCACCAGACGTTTGGATTGATGAGTTGTATTCATGTCATGTTCCTCGGTATGAAGTGGATTCAGCCCTACTCTAGAAACAAGTGCCGGCGGGCGACAAATGACCGCTTTTCTGCCAGGATGATTTCAACTCATCTCAAGAGGCTTCGCCATGTTTGCCACGCTGCCCGTCAACGCATTACGCACCTTTGAATCCGCCGCTCGCCTGCGCAGCTTCAAGCTGGCGGCGGCCGAGCTGGCGGTGACGCCGACGGCGATTTCGCACCAGATCAAAGCGCTGGAACAGCAGTTGGGGTTTGCGCTGTTCGAGCGGGTGCCGCGCGGCGTGCGGCTGACGCCGAAGGGAGAAACGCTGTTTGCCGGGGTGCACGGCGCGCTGCTGGACATCGCCGCCACGCTCGAGGGCCTGCGGCCGCAGCCCAGCACCGGGTCGCTGTGCGTCTCGGTCACGCACTCTTTCGCGGCGCTGTGGCTGGTGCCGCGCCTGGGGCGTTTCTACCAGGCGTACCCACACTATCTGGTGCGCCTGGAGGCCTGCGCCGAGGTGATCGATCTGCAGCAGGACGCCAGCGTGGACGTGGCGGTGCGTTACAGCCGCGCGCAGTATCCCGCGCTGCATCAGACGGCGCGGCTGGAGGAAAGCTTTGGCGTCTACGCCGCGCCGGATCTGGCCGCCGCCGAGCCGGAAAACCCGGTGCTGATCACCGTCAAGTGGGGGGATTCGGCGCTGTACGACAGCGGCTGGCGCGACTGGTGCCGGGCCGCCGGCGTAGACTGGTGGCAGCGCCATGCGGCGATGCGCAGCTATCACGAGGAGCATTACGCCCTGCAGGCAGCGGTGGCCGGGCAGGGGCTGGTGCTCGCCAGTTCGGTGATGGTGTCCGATATGGTGGACAACGGTCTGTTGGTGGCGTACCGGCCGGAGGTGCGCGTACCGGGCGCCGCCTACAGCGTGCTGTGCGCGCCGGGGCGCGAGCGGCATCCGCCGGTCAGGGCGTTTCTCGCCTGGCTGCAGCAGGAGCTGTCGCAGGGCAATGGCACGAAATAAAAGTTTTATCGTCCTAAGCTGTGGGAATATCAGCGAACTTTTGTTTTTACTTCACTGCGAGAACCTATCATGAGCCAGCCAAGAACCTCCGATTACCCGATTGATGCGCAATTTATCGAACGCTGGTCGCCGCGCGCGATGGCCAACGACGCCATCGACGATCAAACGCTGCTAAGCTTTTTTGAAGCGGCGCGCTGGTCGCCATCGGCCTACAACATTCAGCCGTGGCGCTTTGCCTACAGCAAGCACGGTTCCGACAGCTGGGAGAACTACCTGGAATTCCTGATCGACTTTAACCGCGGCTGGGCGCAACACGCCTCGGCACTGGTGGTGATCGTCTCCAAAACCACCAGCCTGAACGGCGAGCGGCTGGTGGACAACCCGACCCACGCGTTCGACACCGGCGCCGCCTGGGCCAGCCTGGCGCATCAGGCGCACCTGAAAGGCTGGTTGACCCACTGCATGAGCGGCATTCACCACGACAAGATTAAGGCGGCGCTGCAGCTGCCGGACGACTATGCGGTGCACGCCATGGTGGCGATCGGTAAACCGGGCGACAAGGCCCGCCTGCCGGATTTCCTGCAGGAAAAAGAGGCGCCGTCGGGCCGCCTGCCGCTGGGCAAGACCGTCAGCGAAGGGCTGAATTTCACGCTGTGATTGCCCGCTTTCCCTCAGGCCCGCTTGGCGGGCCTTTTTTATGCGGCGAGTAAAACTTAGGGAGTATGTTCTCGTTCGCCCATTCGCTGTATATTTTATTATATAGCGATGGCGTAATGAGGAGGAAACCGTGGGTGACCATTTTGGCAAAGGGCTGTTGGCGGGGCTAAAGGCGGAAAACCTGAAGCCGGAGACGGAGCTGTCGCGCTTTTGCTCCGACTACAAGCGCGGCTTTGTGCTCGGCTATGCGCATCATTTGGCGCAGCGCTGCGGCGACGAAAACCGGGCGGCGTTCGAAGCCGGGCAGCTGAGCCGCGCCTATGGCCTCGGCAGTGAGCCGATGAGCGAGTTCTTTTCCGGCGGCGACAGCCGGCTGGCGGAGAAGTTTTTCCGCGCCGGCTATAACCGGCCGACGCAGGGCTAGCGCGGGCGGGGCGTCAGGCGGCGCTCAGCACCGCCACCATATACACGCACGGTTGGTCGCTCTGGTTTTCAAAGCGGCAGTCCGCCGGCGGGCCGAGCTCCAGGCAGTCTCCCTCGGCCATGTCATGGCGCGCGTCACCTTCCACAAAGACCAACTCGCCGGATAAGACCCAGATCAGCTGGCGCTTGAAGGCATACACCGAAGCCGGCATCGGGATCGTCGCGCCGGCCGGCAGTTCGATACGCACCAGATCGAGCGGCAGATCGGTGCGCGGCGAAACGTGGCGCCGCACGTAGCCGCTCTCCGGATCGACCCAGATCGGTTGATCTTCCCGGCGCAGCAGCCGGCCTTCCTGCGTTTCCGCCCGGGCGATCAGCTTGGACATGCTGAGGCCGAACGCCCCCGCCAGCCTGCCCAGCAGCATCGCCGTCGGGCTGCTCTCGCCGCGCTCGATCTTATGAACCATCGCCCGTGAAACGCCCGCCTGCTCAGCCAGATCGGACAGCGACCAGTGGCGCGCCTCGCGTTCAATGCGAATGCGTGCGCCGATCAGCTGATTTAGATTGTCTAATTTAATATTCATATCGTAGTATTATAGTGGACAATTGGCCGGGGTAAACCATGATTATACGAAATGCGACGCTCAACGATAGCGCGGCGATTGCCGCCATCTATAACGACGCGGTGTTGAACAGCACCGCCATCTGGAATGAACAAACGGTGGATGCGGCCAATCGCGCGGCGTGGATCGGCGAACGGCAGGCGGCGGGCTACCCGGTGCTGGTGGCGGTGAACGGCGCGGACGAGGCGATCGGCTACGCGTCGTTCGGCGACTGGCGCGCCTGGGACGGCTATCGCCATACCGTAGAACACTCGGTGTATGTCCATCAGGCGCATCGCGGTGAAGGGATTGGCAAAGCGCTGTTGATCGCCCTGATCGCACGGGCGCGGGAGATCGGCAAGCACGTGATGGTGGCCGGCATCGAATCCGGCAATCAGGCCTCCATTCAGCTGCATCTGGCGCTCGGGTTCCGCGAGGTGGGGCGCATGGAGCAGGTGGGCGCCAAATTTGGCCAATGGCTGGATCTGACCTTCCTGCAGCTGACGCTCGACGAGCGGGCCACGCCGCCCGCACGCTGATCCCGGGAGACAGAGCGATGAATATGCTGTTGCTGCTGGTGGCGGCGGGAATGGGGCTGGTGGTGCAGAATCTGCTGATGGTGCGCATTACTGAAAGCGTCTCGACCATCCTTATCACGCTGGTGATCAACTCCAGCGTCGGTTTGCTGCTGCTGGTGGGGTTGCTGCTGGCCAAAAACGGCCTCGACGCGGTGGCGGAAGTGACCGGCGCCGCCAGGTGGTGGATGCTGCTGCCGGGGCTGCTGGGATCGCTGTTCGTGTTTGCCGGTATCCTTGGCTACCAAAAACTGGGGGCGGCGGCCACCATCTCGATCCTGGTCGCCAGCCAGCTGTGCATGGGGCTGCTGGTGGACGTCTACCGCGCCGGCCCGGCGGCGCTGCGCGAGAATCTGCCGGCGCTGTTCGGCGCCCTGCTGTTGGTGGCGGGCGCCTATCTGGTGGCGAAACGCAGCTTTTGACGGCGGCTGAAATACAAAAAGCCCGCTCGGGTTTCCCTGAGCGGGCTTCTCTAAATATGGCTCCTCTGACTGGACTCGAACCAGTGACATACGGATTAACAGTCCGCCGTTCTACCGACTGAACTACAGAGGAATCG
>Ga0157361_1000230_pt1 | contig 27968 bp, 25 predicted proteins | sample AttlaeALBM2_FD_111481 | JGI IMG/M metagenome (GOLD analysis project Ga0157361, IMG submission 111481) | Fungus gardens microbial communities from leaf cutter ant in Ribeirão Preto, State of São Paulo, Brazil - Atta laevigata ALBM2 | ecosystem: Host-associated > Fungi > Mycelium > Unclassified ...
GAACCCGCAGCGGTTTTGACTTTCGGAGTGGCGACCCGACAGGGCCGCCAGGTGCGCCTCAGCTCATCTTGCGGAAAGACCCTGCAATGTCAGAAGGGATACCGAGCACGCCCGGAACGGCAACGGCCGCATCCATGCAGGCCTCGGCACGCGGCATCCCTGCCGCGTGACGTCCGGGCTTACCTCAGTATCCCTTCTTCCCTCCATCATCGGAGCCGCTGTTACTGAGCACCCAACGGTTTTTGACTTACGTAATGGCTGAACCCGCAGCGGTTTTGACTTTCGGAGTGGCGATCCGTCAGGTGCGCCAGCGCAGCATTCTGCGTGGCTCACCGTTCCTTCTGAGCGATCAAAGAACCTGTTGCCATGAAAAGCAAACGTAACTTTAAATCCGTAGCTGCTGCAGTAAAAAATCAATAAACAGGCGGCATTTCAGGCGCAACCGGTGATCGCCCGCGTACACAATCGTTATATCCTGCGCAGGCAGTTGATACTCGGGGAACAGCTGCACCAGTTCGCCTCGGGCGAGCTCATCGCGCACCTGCCACTCAGGCAGCACGGCGATGCCCAGTCCGGCACGCACCATAGCTTTAATAGAAGTGGAAGAGTTGGAGTGAAAGCGGGCGACAGCCCGCACCTCAATCGGTTCATACCTGTTTCGCTGCAGTGTCCACTGCGTTGGCGTCAGTAAATTACTGTTAGCGATCCAGTCAGCCGTATTTAACGCCTCAGGCGTGGCAACAGGATGATTATTAAGCCACGCAGGCGATGTCACTAAAACAATGTCATAACTGGCAAGCTTACGGCTCTTCAGTGCAGAATCACGTAGCGTACCCAGACGAATAGCCAAATCCAGCCGCTCGGTCACTAAATCATTTAACGATGAATCGGCATAAAAATTAAAATTAAGACCGGGATGCAATTTGCAAAATTCGCCGGCGATAGGTAACAGATATTTTTCGCCAAATTCGATGGTTGAGGTAATACTTAATGTACCCGAAAGGGATCGGTGACTGGCGGAAATATTCTCCAGCGATGTCTGAATATTGACGAAAATCTCGCGAAAATCGTTGTACAACACCTCACCGGCTTCAGTCAGCGCAATACCGCGCGTACTGCGGATTAACAGCGGCACGTTAAGCGCATCTTCCAGCGTTTTTACATGCACGCTGACCATCGCTTTACTGATAAACAGGCGTTCAGCGGCTTTGGTAAAGGAGCCGCAATCCACTACGGCAATAAAGGTTTGAATACGATTGAGATGATTAAACATTGACTGTTAACTTTTAGTAAACAACGTGTTTAATTTAATTTAATCGACGCTGCGGGTCAAGCCAAACTAGACTGCGCAGCGGAGGTCAAAATGACATATCGTTACCGCGTTGCCACTGTATTTTTAGCCGGTTTTTTCATCGACTGCATTAATATTTTTATGTCCGCCATTGCGTTGCCGGATATATCCCGTCAGCTGCAGGTTTCTGAATCCAGCGTTGCCTGGGTAGCGAACAGCTATATATTAGGACTGACCTTAATTATTCCGTTAAGCGCCTGGATTGCCAGCCATTGGGGGGCGCGTCTTACCATGATGGTCTCAATGGTCGTATTCTCTGCCGGTGCACTCTTCGCGGGCTTATCCAGCGAATTTAGCGGGCTAATAACTTTCCGTTTTATTCAGGGCATCGGCGGCGGATTGCTGATCCCGGTTGGGCAGGCGCTCACCTTCGGTCTGTTCGGCAAAGATGAACGTGCCAGGATATCTACGCTGGTCATGGCGGTTGCGCTGATTGCGCCGGCGATCTCCCCGGCGGCAGGCGGTGCTATTGTCGATCACCTCTCCTGGCGTTGGGTATTCCTGTGCAACATTCCGTTCAGCCTGGTTACGGCCGGGCTGGCAATGAGCTGGATCAAAAGCGAAAAAACCCGGGCGCAACGCCCCGATATTACGGGTCTGCTGCTGGTGAGCCTCGCGCTTACCGCACTGCTGCTGGGCATGTCGCTGTATGCCAGCGCCGCCTCAGCCCTGTTGCCACTCAGCCTGCTGGCCATCGGTCTTTTGTTTGCGGTGCTCTACGTACGACACTATCGCCGCAAAGCCACACCCATTCTTGACCTCAGCGTACTCGGTAATCCACGCATGCGTTTTTCAGTGCTGGTTTACTATGCGGTGCCGGGCATCTTCACCGGCGTCAATCTGCTCAACATCTTCTTCTTACAACAGGTTTTGGGCTGGGGCGCCAGTGAAACCGGCATGCTGATGATGCTCTATGCCGGCGGATCCTTCTGCGCGATGACGCTTTGCGGTCGCCTCTACAATCGGGTTGGCGCGGCACGTCTCTTTCTGCTGGGATTATGCTGCCATGCGGCGGGCATTGCGATGCTGGCGCTGGTGAGTGCGCAGCTTAGCCTGCCGCTGCTGACACTGGCCTATCTGTTGATGGGTATCGGCGGCGGAATAGGGGCCAACACCGCACAGACTACCGCCATGATCGATTTTGAAGGCGAGCAACTGGCGCGTGCCAGCACTATCTGGAACCTCAATCGGCAAATGTCCTTTAGCGTGGGCGCGGCACTGTTCACGCTGCTGTTCAACCTGTTACAGCAGCACACCACTTCAACAGCGGCTTATCACCGGGCATTCCTGATTGCCGCCGTGCTGGGCGTGCTGCCCCTGCTGCAACTCATGTCACTTAAAACCCCATCGGAGTCGTTATGCGATCAGAAAGAGCGTTAATTGCCCACCGCAGCGTAGTTGAACTGCACCAGTGGATTGAGGAGATCTTCACCGGTCGCGCCGGTTATCCCTCGGCCCTGGATCAGCTCCTCTCCAGCTTCAGCGCCTCGTTTGCCATGATTACGATGCAGGGACAGACTATTGGCCTCTCTGATGTTGAGAGCCTGTTCCGCAACAACGTGGGCGGGCGCCCTCAGCTACGAATTGAGATTGATGCCTGCGAAACCCTGCTGGAGACAGAGAGCTCCGTCGTCTGCCGTTATCGTGAAACGCACCACAATGGCGGCACGGTGCAGGCGCGCTGGTCGCTGGCGATTATCGATATCCCGGAAGGGCAACCGCGCTGGCGTTACCTGCATGAAACGGGGATTGCGGCATCATGAAAACCTACACCGTGCAGCAGTTGCGGCTCCTGAGTGAACAGATCCTGGAAATCACGCTACGGGCAGATCATGCAGAAGCCGCTGCGCTTACGCCCGGTAGCCATTACCGCTGGCATCTACCCGGTAGCCTTGGCTACCGCTGTTACTCCTGCGTGCTCTTACCCGGTGAGACTTCAGCGCTGAGATTTGCTATGCGGCTCAGCGCGGTATCAGAGAGCAGCCAGTGGTTACGTGGTTTGCAAGAAGGTGACAATGTCACGCTTTCCGGACCTTTTAACCACTTTCCTCAGTTGACAGCGCCTGCTGGCGGGCGAAACCTGGTGATTGCCGGCGGTATCGGCATTACGCCGCTAACCGGTGTACTGACCCGACTTAGCCATACATCGCAGCCCACAATCTGTCACTATTTTGCCGCTTGTGCCACCCGGGCTGCATATATCAGTGAGCTGGCAGCACTGCCGCGAATCGCACTGCATACGCACTATGCCGATGGTCCCCGAATCTCACTGGATACGCTGCTCAGCGATCTGCAGCCGCAGGACCGGATACATGCCTGCGGCCCGGCGCGTCTGTTAACGGCGCTGCTGGCATGTTGTGACGCTCGCGGTTTTCCGCGTGAGCACATTGCGTTTGAGGTATTCACCGTTGCGGCGGCGGCAGAGGCCGGCGGCTATGAGGTGGAGGCGACCGAGTCAGGCGTACGGCTGCGGGTTAACGCCGGACAATCGCTGCTGGAGGCACTGGAGGAGGCCGGACTGGAGCCACTCTATGACTGCCGCCGCGGCGAGTGTGGCTTATGCGCCTTAGAGATCGTCGCGGGTGATGTTGATCACCGCGATTTCATCATGACGCCGCAGGACGCGGCCACCAGCACTACTCTTTACCCCTGCGTTTCACACGCAAAGGGCCCCCTACTCAAATTAGCGTTGTGAGCCTGTTATGACGAACACTTCCGGATTTCGCGGTGGCGAGATTCACAAATCGGCCTATCTGTCAGAAGCGATATTTGCCACCGAGCAGGTTACGGTATTTACCCATAGCTGGTTGTATCTCTGTCATGCCAGTCAGCTACCGCAGGCGGGAGATTACGTAACCGTGGAGCTGGCCGGTCAGCCGCTGGTGGCGATTCGCCAGAAAAGCGGGGCGATTCATGTGCTGTACAACCGCTGTCCGCACAAAGGCGTGAAGGTTCTGGCGGAAGCGCAGGGCAACTGCGGGCGCTTCCTGCGCTGCCCGTATCACGCCTGGACATTCAAACCCACCGGGGAGCTGCTCAGTATCCCGGTAAAAACCGAGTACGATCCCTGCACTTTGTCAGCCTGTGAAGCCGGTAGCGGCATGGCGCGGGTCGATAATGTTGTCAACTACCGCGACTTTGTCTTTGTGCGCCTGAGCGCAACCGGCATGGCGTTCGACCACTTCTTCGGCGATGCCCTCTCTACGCTGGATAATATGGTCGACCGATCGCCGCAAGGTCAGCTGCGGGTGGCGGGCGCGCCGCTGCGCCATCGCCATCGGTGTAACTGGAAGATGGTAATGGATAACCAAACGGATACCTGCCACCCGATGGTGGCGCATGAATCCTCTGCGGGTGAAGCGGTCAACCTCTGGGCGCAAAGCGGTCAGCAGGGCACCCAGCCTATGGCCGTTGAACTGTTCTCGCCGTTTATGTCCTCTCACGCCTTTTTTGCTGACATGGGGATTCGCGTCTGGCCTAACGGCCACGGCCATACCGGCATCAGCAACTCGATTCATAAAGAGTATTCGTCCATCCCCGGCTATTGGGAGAGCATGGTTAGCCACTATGGCGAAGCGCGGGCCCGGGAGATCCTCGGCGATACCCGCCACAACACCGTCTATTTCCCCAACCTGATGGTAAAAGGGCCGATTCAGACGCTGCGCGTCATTCGCCCGCTTTCAGCCAGTGAAACCGTAGTGGAGTCGTGGATTCTGGAGCTGGTTGGCGCACCGCAGAAAATGCTGGAGCGCACCGTGCAGTACAACAACCTGATCAATTCACCCTGTTCGATGGTGGCGCACGATGACGTTGAAATGTATGAACGCGCTACAGACGGTCTGCAGAGCAGCGCCAGTGAGTGGGTGAATATTTCCCGCCTCTATCAAGTCGGTGAGCAGTGGGATGATACCCGACAGACCGCCGGCACCAGTGAAATCGCCATGCGTAATTTCTATGCCATGTGGCAGCGCATGATGGAGAACGTGCATGCAAACTGATACCCGCGCCCGGCTGATCGATCTTATCTACCACGAAGCGGACCTGCTGGATGCCCAGGATTACGACCGCTGGCTGCCGCTGCTGGATCAAGATTACCACTGGTGGATGCCAATGCGGCACGATCAGCCCAGTCCGTTGACCGAATCCTCGCTGCTGTATGAGGACCTGTTTGTCACGCGTTTGCGTATCAACCGCCTGCGCAGTGCGCGCAACTTCTCTCAGCAGCCGAAAAGCCGATCGCAGCACCTGCTACAGCGCCCTGTGATTACGCTGCACGAGCAGGGACAAGCCAGCAGCCGCTGCCAGCTGCTCTACAGCGAAAGCCGTGGCGAGCAGGAGTGGCACTATGCTGCCTGCCTGGAACATCAGTTTCGTCAGCGTGAGGGAGAGTGGCTGATCGCCGCACGGAAAACCACGCTGCTCAACCTTGAACGTCCGCTTGATAGCTTACAGCTCATCCTTTAAGGCCTGCACCATGAATCCGATACATTCCCATGCGTTTCCTTATATTGATACGCTCTTTGATTACGGCAGCTTTCTGGCGCGGGTGGCGGAGAAGGGCAGCATTGGACGCCTGCCTGCCGGTGAAACGGCGCCCTCAGTCGCGATTATCGGCGCCGGCTTGAGCGGGCTGATAGCGGCACGCGAGCTGCTGCGCGCAGGCGTCACGCAGGTGACAATCTACGAAGCTGAGCCGCAGCGCCATGGCGGCAGACTACTCAGCCAGCGCTTTGATGAGGCGCTACCAGAGTACATCGCGGAAATGGGCGCGATGCGCTTTCCTCCGACCGAAGTCGGTTTGTTTCACTATCTGGCGTACTACGGCATTGATACTGCGTCGGTATTTCCCGATCCCGGCGTGGCAGATACCGAGATCCATTATCAGGGCGAAGCGTATCGCTGGCAGGCGGGGATGCCGCCGCCAGCACTGTTCCGGCGCGTAGATCGCGGCTGGAAAGCGTTTCTGCAGCAGGGCGTAACGCTGGATGATGGTACGCGCCTGCCGTCCGCCGCCAGCCTGACCCGGGCGCTGCGTGAAGGCCGTTTAGCCGATGCGAAAGAGGGTTGGCAGTGCTATCTCGATGCCTTTGGCGACAGCTGCTTCTACTCCTCGCTGGTACGGATATTTACCTGCCAGCAGCCACCAGCGGGGGAGCGCTGGCATAAACCAGACGATTTTGCCCTGTTTGGCTCGCTGGGCATCGGCTCAGGTGGGTTTCAGCCGGTGTTTCGTGCGGCATTTATTGAGATCATGCGCCTGGTGGTCAATGGGCTGGAAGAGGATCAACGCCTGGTGCCTGCGGGGATCGCCACGCTGACCGATCGCATGGCGCAGGAGAGCATTGAGGGTGCAACCCTGGCGCAGCGCATCTGTTATCAGCGCGTTACCGCGATCGGCCAGACAGACGATGCGCGCTTTACAGTGACAACGGCGAAGGGTGAGCACCAGCAGGTTGATCGCGTTATCGTCACCGTTTCGACACGCGCGATGCAGGTCTCGCTACGTCTGTCACAGCAGCCGGCGTGGCTGACGCCCGCCGTCAGACGTGCAATTAACGAAACACACCTGATTGGCTCATCCAAACTGTTTCTGCTCACAAAGGATAAGTTCTGGCTCAAACAGGGTTTGCCGCACACTATCCTTAGCGACACGCTGGCAAAAGGCGTCTACTGCCTGGATTATCAGCCGGAAAACCCGCAAGGCCACGGCGTGGTGCTGATCAGTTACACCTGGGAGGATGATTCGCACAAACTGGTGACGCTGCAGGATAAACGCGCGCGGCTGGAGCGGCTGGTCGATGAGCTGAGTGCCACTGCGCCAGCATTTGCGCGCCATCTCACGCCGATGAATAACGATCCCCGTTATATCCTTGAATATGACTGGCTGACCGACGCTCAGGCGCTGGGTGCCTTTAAACTTAACTATCCCGGCGACGACCACTACTCTGAAGCGCTGTTCTTCAGTTTCAGAGTGCACGTGACCGCGTCACCGATTGCGGCCTCTATCTGGCCGGATGCAGCTGCTCATTTACCGGCGGCTGGGCAGAAGGGGCGATTCAAACCGGCATTAACGCAGCCTGCGCCACGGTGCATAGCCTCGGTGGCCGGTTACTGCCGGATAATCCGCTTCAGGCGATGTCACGCCACTATCACTACTGATTAGAATCCTCATGCATAACATCTCCGATCGCTCCCTGGCCGCTGAAGTGGCCATCAACCGCACGCCGCAAGGATTACAGCACAATCATCAGTGGCGGCTGGCAAGGTTACAGCAGACACGCCAGCATCACGCTTTTATCAGCGTGGATGAGTCCGCTCTTACGGGTGAGATGCCGCGTGGCTGCGCGCCCGAAGCACCGCTTTTTGGCTTACCTTTCTCCTGCAAGGACAATATTAATGTGCAGGGATTTGCCACCAGCGCCGGGACGCCAGGCCTGGCGGATTTCCATCCGGCACAGGATGCGCCGCTGGTGGCGCGGCTGCGGGCGCTGGGCGCGCAGCCAATCGGCAAAAACAATATGCACGAGCTGTCGTTCGGCGTAACTTCGGTCAATGCGCACTGGGGGACAGTGGAAAATCCACGTCACCCCGGGTTTCTGGCGGGCGGCAGCAGCGGCGGTAGTGCGGCAGCGGTGGCTGCGGGCGCAGTGGCGTTCAGTGTCGGTACAGATACCGGAGGTTCAGTGCGCATTCCGGCTGCGCTCTGCGGCGTGTGCGGCTTTCGGCCGACCACCGGGCGCTACCCGCGTGATGGTATCGTGCCGGTTTCGCACACCAAAGACACACCGGGGTTTATTGCTGCGCGGGTAGAGGACATCGCGCTGCTTGACGCCGCAGTCATGGGCGAGTCTGTGGCAGCACCGCAGTTACCGGCACGTATCGGCATCCCTGAGCGCTTTCTCTGGCAAGGGATCGACGCCAGCGTTGCGCAGACCTGCCAGCGTGCTGTCACAATGCTGGAGCAGCAGGGCGTGGAGATTGTGCGTTTCGATGATGCGCATCTGGGCGACATGAACGCATCGGTTCAGTTCCCGGTCCCGTTTTATGAATTTTTTGTCGATTTCCCGCGCTTTCTGCTCAGCGAAGGGCTGGAGTGGCGCTTCTCTCACATCCTCTCGCAGCTTAGCGATAGCCAGGTCAGTAAAATTCTGCATACCCAGCTTAGCCAGTGCACGGTTTCCTGGGACGATTACATGGCGGGTTTGTGTACCATTGGCGATCTGCGTGCCGCCTGGCAAGAGACATTTGCGCACTATCAGCTGGATGCGCTGCTGTATCCCACGGTGAGCTGTGCCGTGCCGCCGCTGTCCGCCGCCCGCGATTACGCAGTATTTGAGCAGCTGGTACGTAACACTGATATGGCCAGTAGCGTAGGCGCGCCCAGCCTGACGCTGCCGGTTGCGCGCGCCGGTGAATTTGCAACAGGGCTCTCGCTGGATGGTCTTCCAGGGTATGATCGCCGCCTGCTACAACATGCCAGCGCCATTGCTGCCGTGTTGCGGTGTTAATTCACAGACCTCTTAGGGATAGCCACTTCATGGAAACAACCTTGGTTCGCCGCCAGCCTTCGGTCTGGTGGGGAGCGATGATTATCTGCGGTACCGTCGTCGGCGCAGGCATGTTCACCTTACCCATTGTGATGGCCGGCGCGTGGTTTGGCTGGGCACTGCTGCTGCTTGGCATCAGCTGGGGCGCGATGCTGCTGTCAGGGCTGCTGTTTATGGGCGTCAGCCTGCATTATCCTGCGGGCGCGGGCTTTGATACGCTGACCAAAGATCTGCTGGGCCGTGGCTGGGCGGTGATTAACGGGCTAAGTATACTGTTTGTGCTGGGCATTCTTACCTACGCCTACATCTCCGCCAGCGGGCCGGTGTACCAGCAATCGCTTCAGCAGCTGGGCCTGCCGTTTTCAAATGCCGGTGCAAAGATTGCCCTGACGCTGTGCGTAGCGATCGTGGTCTGGCTGGGTACCAAAGGGGTGAGCCGGCTCATGACCTTCTGTGTACTGGCGAAAATTCTACTGCTGATTGTACTGTTTGGCGGGCTGCTGACCCAGATCAGCGTGCCCTCGCTGTTCAGCGCGGCGCCGCCGGGGGAGCGCTACTGGCCTTATGCGCTTGGCGTGCTGCCGTTTTGCCTCGCCTCTTTTGGCTATCACGGCAACATTACCGGCCTGGTGAGCTACTACGAACGCAACCAGCAGCACATCACGCGCGCGCTGGTACTCGGTACGTTGATGTCGCTGGCGCTCTATCTGTTCTGGATCACCAGCACCATGGGCAACCTGCCACGTGCGGCCTTTCCCGGTATTATCGGGCAGGGCGGCGATATTGCCGCTTTGCTGGCCGCGCTGCGCGAGCATCTGCACGTCAGTGCGCTGACGCTGATGATGTCGGTATTTTCTCACTTCGCGGTGATCGCCTCGTTTCTTGGCGTGACGGCCGGGCTGTTTGATTTTATTGCTGACCGCCTCGGCTGGAGCAATTCACCGCTGGCGCGCTTCAAAACTGCCTGTCTCACCTTCCTGCCGCCGCTGCTGGCTTCGCTGTTCTGGCCACATGGTTTTGTGGCGGCTATCGGATTCGCCGGTCTGTTTGCCACGCTCTGGGCAGTGATTGTGCCGGCACTGCTGGCGTGGCGCGCTCAGCAACGTTTTAGCGACCATCCGCGCGTTACGCTGGCGATTGTGCTGGTGCTGATCTTCGGTGGCCTGAACATTCTGGCATGGGGATTGAGCTGGCTGAACGTGCTGCCGACCTTTGGCACGGCGTAACGGGCAGAGGGCGCAGGCCGTCACGCACCCCGGCAGACATTGCTGCCGGGGTGCTGACGCCGCAGCGCAATCAGGCGCCTGCCAGCACCTGCAGCGCATGGGCAAAGAAATCGTTACGGCCAAAATTACCGGATTTCAGCGCCAGCGCCAGCGGGACCGTGCGCTGCGCAAACAGCGCCGGCACGCCGGGGTCGATCTCCTCTCCCACCTGTAACGATCCCAGGGCTAACGCGCTCACCACCGCCCCGGAGGTTTCGCCACCCCCAACCACCAGCCGCTGAATGCCAGCTTCATAAACCAGCTTGCGGGCCGCGTCGCCAAACAGCTGATCCAGCCGCCGGGAGATATTGTGCTGACCAAACTGCTGCTGCGCCTGCTGCACGCTGTCAGGATCGCCGGAGGAGTAAACCAGCGGGCAGGCGTGTTGCTGCGTCAGAATAAACTGCACAATGTCATCGGCAGTGACGCGCCCCTGCATCACATCCTGAATATCCAGCGCCAGTACCGCATGCTGTTTCTGGTGCTCATCAATCTGTCCGCGCGTGGCGCCTGAACAGCTACCGACCAGAATCGCTGTCGCACCCTCAACCCGCGGCAAAGCGGCGCGATTGCCCTGCGCTTTACCGGCTTTGATCATGTTATACGGCAGTGCCAGCGCAATGCCCGATCCGCCACTGATCAGTCTCGATCCGGCGGCAGCGATACCAATCACAGTGAGATCGCGATCGCTCAGGGCATCAATCACGACCAGCTCTGCAGCGTCACTGTCTGATGCCTGAAGCCGTGCTGCCAGCGCTTCACTGCCTTGTACCACCTGCTGCCAGCCAATATGGCTGACAGGTGTCGTGGCCTGGCGCGCCAGTAAGCGCCGGATGTCAGCGTCCTTCATTGGTGTTAGCGGATGGTGCGCCATACCGGACTCATTCAGCGGCCGGTCATGCACAAACAGATTGCCCTGATAAACCGTACGTCCCATCGCCGGGAAGGCCGGGCAGACCACGACGCGCTTTGCTTCCAGGCGCTGCGCCAGCGCATCCAGCACCGGACCGATATTGCCCGCATCGGTAGAGTCAAACGTTGAGCAGTACTTAAACACGATCTGTTCACAGCCCTGCGCCAGCAACCATTCACAGGCCTCCAGCGACTGCTGTACTGCCTGATCCGCCGGCAGCGATCGTGATTTCAGGGCGATCACTCCGGCCTCCACATCCGCCAGCGCCGGCTGCTGCGGCACACCAAGATATTGCGTGGTATGTAAACCCCCTTCGCCCGGTAGCCCTTTGGCTAAGGTGACGGCGATATCGCTGGCCCCGGTAAAATCATCTGCAATCACGCCAATCAGCATTGCGCACCTCTCAGCGCCGTCTGCATTTTCTGCACCGCGGCGTGCGGAGCGGTAAGCACGGGGACATCAACGCAGGCACGCACCGCATCGGCCGCACGTGAGGTAGAGAAGTGCGCCAGCATGATGGCATCACAGTGGCTGAGCTGCGGCGCGTACTCCGCCACCAGTCGATTGTGACTGGCGGCATCGCCTTTACGCAGCAGATCGATGGCATCCGGCACTAACACCGTCTCCAGCGTTGCTGACGAACCGATCTGCGCTGCGTAGCGATCAAACTCATCGCACATCGTCACCAGAGCGGGGCCAAAGGTAGCCAGCATACCGATGCGCTGGCCCTGCTGCAGCGCCGCTTCAAACATCGCTTCATTAGGCTTAAGCACCGGCACGGGCACGGCGGCCGCCAGCGCATCGATAGCCGGGCCAAACGCCGAGCAGGTCACCAGTATGCCCTGCGCGTGCAGACTATAACCATAGCGGCCCAGGGCGACAAAACGGTCGCTCAGCTCGCGCGAAAGCTGCGGCTCTTTCGCGCGATCAAGCGTCAGCCCATCATCCAGCAGATTGACGAGTTCCGCTTCCGGCCACAACGCCTCAAACGCCTGCTGAATGGGGGCCATCGCCACCGGCGTGGCGTGCAGTAAAACGATTCGTTGACTCATGTGCTCTCCGTCATTTGCGACGCATTAAGTAGATGACAGCACACCATAACTGAGTGCAGATGGAAATGTAAGGGCTTACATTTTGCTTCGATAAGTGACGGCGATCACATAAAAAAACTGAGCGTCTGGCAGGATATAAACAGGAAGCATTCGCCTGAATGTTAAATTTGAAATCGCTTACTAAATCAATAACGCCGGAAAAGCACTATGACAACTCGTGGAGAGACCACCGCTCTGAACATCGCCGTGACACCCGAAGCGCAGGCGCGTCCCGTTTCAAACGTGCCGCGTCATTTTCGTGATCTGCTGGCGCTGGACGATTTCGAACGCCATGCACGTAAGCGCCTGCCCAATATGATTTTTCAGTACGTTAAGGGTGGCGTCGAGACCGGACGCGGGCTGACCGCGGCTTATGAAGCCTATCAGCAATATGTGTTTGTCCCGCGCATGTTTCGTGATGTCTCAGGGCGCGATCAGCATGTAAATCTGTTGGGCCATAACTGGTCACATCCGTTCGGCGTCGCGCCGCTTGGCGGTGCATCGTTTGTCAGCTACCGTGCCGACCTGATGCTGGCCAAAGCGGCACGGGCCATGAATGTGCCGATGATCCTTAGCGCCTCGTCGCTGATTCCGCTGGAAGAGGTGATTGCCGCTAACCCGGACGCATGGTTTCAGGCCTATCTGGCGGGCGATCAGCCGCGTATCGACCGCCTGGTGGATCGCGTCGAGCGTGCGGGCTATAAAACGCTGGTCGTGACCGGCGATACGCCGATGCTGGGTAACCGTGAGCACAACACGCGTAGCGGCTTTAGTATGCCGATCAAAATCACGCCGAAGGTGATGTGGCAGAGCGCGATGAGCCCGCGCTGGTTGCTGGGCACCGTAGCGCAAACTTTTCTGCGCCACGGTGCGCCACACTTTGAGAACACTGATGCAGAGCGTGGCCCGCCGATGATGTCTGACAAAGTGCGCAACACCAACGCGCGTGACAAGCTGAGCTGGAAACACGTCGAGGCGATTCGTAAAAAGTGGAAGGGCAACCTGGTCATCAAAGGACTGATGTCGCCGGATGACGCCTTCATCGCGCGGGATTTAGGCGCAGACGCGGTGATCCTCTCTAATCATGGCGGTCGCCAACTCGATTACACCGTGCCGCCGTTACATACGCTGCCGGAGATTGCGGCGGCCAAAGGGGATATGAAGGTGATTATTGATAGCGGCATCCGGCGGGGCACTGACGTCATGAAAGCGATGGCGCTGGGCGCAGACTTTGTGTTTCTCGGGCGCCCGTTTCTGTATGGCTCAGTGATTGGCGCTCAGGCGGGTATTGAACACGCAATGCATATTCTGCGTGACGAAATCGATCGTGATTTGGCGCTGATTGGCGTAACGCGCCCGGATCAGCTGGATGCGTCGCTGCTGCGGCGTGCACCCCTGTTTACGCGTGAGGGATAACCATGGCTTTGACTCTCTTTAGCGCGCTGGCGCTGAGTGCCCCCTTTGATCGGCTAATGCCCGCGTGGCAGGCGCAGCAGCCTGATATTCCGCTGACGATGCGCTGGCATCCAAGCACGTTGATTGAAAAAGCGATTAACCAGGGCGAACAGGCGGATGTGGCGATCGCCACCGTTGACACCGTGGATCGCCTGATCGCGGCGGGTCTGGCCCTGGCGGATAGCCGTATTGAAGTGGTGGACTCGCCAATTGGCATTGCGGTGCGCGCCGGCGCACCGCAGCCGGATATCAGCACGCGGGATGCGCTGGTGCAGGCTCTGCTGGACGCGCGCTCGGTGGCCTGGTCTGAAGCCGGTGCCAGCGGCGTCTGGTTCGCTCAGCTGCTGAAACAGCTACAGATAGACGAGGCGCTGCGTGCGCGCGGGACGGTGATTCCTGCCGGGTTTACCGCAGAACAGCTGGTGAACGGCAGTGCGGACCTCGCGGTACAGCAAATCAGTGAGCTGCTGATGGTGCAAGGGATCGAGGTTGTCGGGCCGCTGCCGGCGGAGACGCAGCAGGCCATCTCGCTTTCGGCTGTCGTGCTGGCCCGGGCAGAGCAGCCTGACGCCGCCCACGTCTTTCTCGCCTGGCTCAAAACGCCGCCGGTCAACGACGTTTTCCACCGCTTTGGCATGCTACGCCGCGATTAGCGCTCGGTGCGCGGCACGGAGCCGGTGCTGCCGCGCACGATCAGCTCGGTTTTGATCTCGGTACAGGTCTCTGCCGGCAGGCCATTTAGCGTGTTCAGCAGATAGTGCGCTGCGTGCTCGCCTATCGATGCCAGATCAACGCGCATGGTGGTTAGTGGATGCTCCAGATGCTCGGCGTATTCGTAATCATTAAACCCGACGATAGAGATATCATTAGGAATGCGCAGATAGCGCTCGCTGGCGGCGCGCATGGCGCCGAACGCCAGCAGATCGTTACCGCAGATGATAGCGGTGGGCGGCAGCGGCCCCTCCAGCAGGCGAAACACTGCCCGCCGCGCATCATTCATGCTAAACGCATTGTCGATCAGATGGGTCTCCGGCAGCGTCAGCCCGTACGCCTGCAGTGCGCGACGCGTACCGTTCAAACGTTCGGAGATACGATCGTTCGAGGGCGGCGTACCCACGATCACCGCAAAACGTTGATGGCCTAAACCCAGCAGATGCCGGGCCAGGGTCTCGGCTGCCCCTTCGCTGTCGTAACCAACGCACGGTTTTTCGCTATCCAGCGAGAAGGTCTGAACGCAGGCGATCGCCTGCTGCGCTATACGCTCCCACAGCCTTGGGTGATGCGTATTCCCTACCAGCATCAGCCCATCAATCCCGTACTCGATCAGCTTATTGACCTCTTTCAGCTCGGTATCCGGATCAAAATTGGAGTTCGCCAGCAGCAGGGTGTAGCCCGCTTCGTGGATGAGTTGCTGAAAGGCCGCCAGCGGTCGCGAGAAGGTCTCTGTGGCCAGCGTCGGCACGACCGCACCGATGGTCATACTGCGGCGCGAGGCGAGGGTGCGTGCTGCACGGTTAATCACGTATCCCAGCTCTTCACAGGCTTGCTCTACTGCGGCGCGACGCGCGGCTTTTACCGTGGTGCTGCCGTTGAGCACGCGTGAAACGGTGGCCGTGGATACGCCGGAGAGGCGTGCGACGTCTTCCAGCGACACACGGCCCGAACCATTTTGCTTCTCACTCATCAAGTCACTCCTGTTGAAAGAGTGAGCTCGCCCACAAAAATTGCAGACAACTCACGGTCAATTTTGAAAGCGCTTACTTTTGGCTTGACTGAATTTTGTAATCGCTTACTTTTGACATCATGTTATCAGTTTGGAGATGTACAGAAACGTTTATTTAACAGTTTCGTGCAGCATTTCCCCAAAAATTAACGACAACGCGAACGGCAGCAGGCACTCTCGCGGCGTATCGCAGCAACCCATAACGAAATCATAAAGGAATTCACCATGCGCAGATATCCACGAATCCGCTGGCTGATGATCGTGTTCTGCTTTTTCGCCATCGCCATCAACTATATCGATCGTATTAACCTGGCGATCGCAGCGCCGCATATCAAGGCAGACCTCGGGCTGGATGATACCAGCATGGGCTTGATTCTGGGGGCTTTCTTCTGGACATATGCGCTGATGCAGATTCCGGCTGGCCGTCTGATAGACCGGCTTGGCGCCCGCACAGGCCTGGCGCTGGCCGTCGGCTGGTGGTCGCTGTTCACAGTGTTTACCGCTTTCGGTAAAGGCTTTGCCTCAATCTTCGCGGCGCGTCTGGCGCTGGGCATTGGGGAAGCCGGCGGTAACCCGGGCTGCGTTAAAGTGGTCTACAGCTGGTTTGCGAAAAAACAACGCGCGACGGCCAGCGGCATATTTGATGCAGGCCCGCGTGCCGGCAGTGCACTGGCGCTGCCGCTGGTGGCATGGTTGATCAGCGTGTGGGATTGGGAGACGTCGTTTGTCGTCACGGGCGCACTGGGCTTGATCTGGGTGGCTATCTGGCTGCTGTTCTATCGTGAGCCGGAAGAGATGAAGGGGCTGGACGAAACCGAGCGCCAGAACCTGCTGGAAGATCGCGCCGTGCCGACACAGCAAAACAGTAACGCCAAAATCAACATGTGGGCGCTGTTCCGTCACCGCAACGTCTGGGGCATGATGATTGGCTTCTTCTGCATGAACTTTGCAACCTACTTCTTTGTGACCTGGTTCCCGACCTACCTGACCATGGCGCACGGCTTCTCACTCAAAGAGCTGGGCACGCTGGGGGCGATTCCTGCGCTGATGGGCATTCCGGGCAGTTTACTGGGCGGACTGGTATCCGACACGCTCTACCGTAAAGGATTCAGCCTGACCGCAGCGCGGAAAACCTGCCTGATTACCGGCATGCTGCTGTCGAGCGTGATCGCCTTTGCCGCCTTCACGGACAGCATTGCCGTAATCCTGACCCTGTTCTCCATTACCTATGCCGGGCTGGCGTTCACCGCTGCCAATATCTGGACGCTACCCGCTGATGTCGCGCCAGCCAGCAACTATGTGGCCACGCTGGGTGGCATTCAGAACTTTGCCGGTAACCTCGCCGGGATCGTAACGGCCTCTTTCACCGGGCTGATGCTGAGCCTGAGCCACGGCTCGTTTGTGGTGCCGTTGCTGGTGGCGGGTGGTATCTGCGTACTGGGTGCGCTGACCTTTATGTTTGTGCTCGGTAAAGTCGAGCCGCTGCCAATTGATATCAATGAGCCACATAACGAACTGGCCTCAGCCAGCAAATGATGCAGGAGAACAGGATGTTTAACGAACAACAGCTGCGCGAGGAGATGTGCCAGGTGGGTGCCGATCTGTTCACGCGCGGCTACACCACCGGCACGGCGGGCAATATCAGCGCCCGGCTGGAGGATGGTTGGCTCATCACGCCCACCGATGCGTGCCTTGGGCATCTGCACCCGGAACGCATTGCCAAAGTGAGCCTGGGCGGTGAGTGGGTTTCAGGGGACAAACCTTCGAAAACGCTGCTGCTGCATCGCCAGATTTATGACAACAACCCGGAAGCCTGCGGTGTGGTACATACCCACTCGACGCATCTGGTGCAGCTAACACTCTCTGGCGTGTGGCAGCGCGACGCTATTTTGCCGCCGCTCACGCCCTATCAGGTAATGAAAGTGGGGCGCATTCCGCTGATCGACTACCAGCGTCCCGGGCACCCGGATGTGGCGCAGCAGGTTGCGGCGCTGGCAACGTCGGTGCGCGGCGTGATGCTGGAGCGGCTGGGTCCGGTTTTATGGGGCGCTTCGGTATCACACGCCAGTTTTGCGCTGGAGGAGCTGGAAGAGACCGCGCGGCTCTGGCTAGGCTGCTCGCCAAAACCGGCCGCGCTGCCGGAAGCGGCGGTGCAGGCGCTGTGCGAGCACTTTCGTACGCGCTGGTAGGTTGCGTGCTGCATCTGACTAAAGAGGGAACCCATAATGAAAAAAACGCTTTTAGCCGCCGGCATGCTGTTTGTTGCTGCCAGCGCCACGGCGCAGAACAACGCCTTTGTTTACGTCTCTAACGGTGACAGCGGTACGGTTACAGCCTATACGCTGGACAAGGCGCAGCACCAGCTGACGCCGCTGGGTGAGTACAACACCGGACTAAAAAGTATGCCGATGGTGGTCTCTAACGATAAGCGTATGCTCTATGTCTCAGTGCGCAGTCAGCCCTATCACGTGTCGGCCTGGCAGATTCAGACAGATGGCGCACTGAAGCACGTTGCGGATACACCACTACCGGAGGCGATGGCGTATGTGGCGCTGGATAAGAGCGGTCGTTTCCTGCTCTCCTCATCCTACGGCGGCGATCTCTTTAGCATTAACCGTATCGGCGCTGAGGGTAAAGTGGAGCGCGCGCCGGTGCAGGTGATACACACCGGTAAGCGTGCGCACGCGATTCAGACCGACCCGGACAATCACTATCTGTTTGTGCCGTTACTGGGTGCCGATCAGCTGCTGCAGTATCGTTTCGATAGCCAATCCGGCCGCGTCACGCCCAACACGCCTGCGTTCATTAACATTCAGCGAGAATCTGCGACCGGCCCGCGCCATTTTGCCTTTGCTCCGCAGCGTGATGAGCAGGGCGAACAAAATATGTATCTGCTGACGGAGATGGCCGGGAATATCTCGCGCCTGACGATGAATAAAGATGGCACCATGACCGAACATGAGGCGACGCCTTCGCTCGATCCGGCGATTGCCCGCACAATGCAGCGCGGCGAAGCGCGCCCCTTAACCGGTGACGATGATCTGCCCGCATCGGCCAGGCCGCGTATCTGGCAGGCGGATATTCACCTCACTCCAAACGGCCGTTTTCTTTACTCGACTGAACGAACCAGCAGCCATATTACCGCCTTCCGCGTCTCTCCCCGTGATGGACGGTTAACATTAATTAAAAGTATGAAAACAGAACTGCAGCCGCGCGGTTTTGCTATTGATAACTCCGGTCGTTATTTAATCGAATCCGGGCAGAAGTCAGCGCACATTGCGCTCTATTCAATTGACCAGGAGAGCGGCACGCTCAATTTACTGGAGCGCGTACCAACCGGTAAGGGCGCGAATTGGGTCACCATCGTTGAGTAATCAACGGTAAAAGCTATTGCGGCCTGTTATTAATTAATCTTGCGCATAGTGCGTTAACTATTTTCTCAGGAGAAGGAGTCATCATGTCTGTCTTTCGTAAAACATTACTCATTACCCTGTCAGGTTCGGCTCTTCTGATGGCCGGATTACAGGTGCACGCCGCTGATAAGGTGGTGGCTACCGATCTGGAACCGTTGCATCACGTTATTCTGGAGAATAAATATGTCACGGTAATGCGCGTGCTGATCCAGCCCGGACACGCAACCTTATTCCATGAACAGCACCTTGATTACGTCAATACGCATATTGAAGGCAGCCCGGTAAAAATTGAGTACACCACGAAACCGGCAATTGATTATGAGATGAAATCCGGCAACGTTAAATTTGGCGCTCACCAGGGGAAATCAAATTCCGATCGCGTAACCAATACCGGATCGAGCGTTAATCATCAGGTGGCTTTTGAAATTAACCTGCCGGGCCCGCAAAACTTTGGTGGCGCAACGCGCCCGGAGAGCCAGGCTTTCCAGCAGGTGCTGGACAAAAAAAGCGTTAAAGGCTGGAAGGTTACGTTGAAGCCAGGCGAGAATACCGGTGAATATGTACAGCACGGTCCGGGCGTGCGGGTATTTTTCACAGAGGGGCGCATCTTACTTGCTGACCCTGCGCATGAGAATCGGGTGAAAGAGATGTGGGTCCATCCCGGGGACGCATTTCTGACCGAACCAGGGAAAGTCGATATTACGGCCGCCAGCAGTGAAAATATCATCTTTAATGATTATGAACTGTTATAGCATAGTTTGTATTTTGTATGAATTAAGTTTCTGCTAGTCTGCACTTCTGCCAGCCTCTGGCAGAAGTGCATTTCTGTTTTATACAACACCAATAATTATTAACCGGAAGCAATTATAATGAAGGCAAGAAAGGTGAGACATTGTTCTCTGCCTTTCGCGTTGAGCATTTTGATGTCTGCGACATTTTCAGCCCATGCTGAAAATGCGCACGACTCTGCCGCTCTTATTGCGAAAGGCAAATATCTGGCTATTGCAGCAGATTGTGGCGCCTGCCATACCCCTCCCGACCATGCGGCTGAGATGTCCGGCGGATATATTATCTCTTCACCCCTGGGTAATATCGTCGCCAGTAATATCACCCCTTCTAAAACCGCAGGAATTGGTGATTACACCGAACAGGAGTTTGCCCGCGCGGTGCGACAGGGAATTAACCGGCAAGGCCAGCATCTCTATCCGGCAATGCCCTATACCTCCTATGCGAAAATTACCGATGAGGATATACATGCACTGTATGTCTATTTTATGCAGGGGGTAAAAGCCGACGATAATGTGCCGCCACAAACCGATCTGCCATTCCCGTTTAATATTCGCAGCAGCATGGCACTGTGGAATGTCTTGTTTGCCGATGACCAGACATTTATTCCAGCTAAAGACAAATCAGCGCAAATTAATCGCGGTGATTATCTGGTCAATGCGCTGGCGCACTGCGATACCTGTCACACTCCGCGCAATGCACTCATGGGGCAAAACAACGATCGTGCGTTGAGCGGTGGCTCCCTTGGCAGCTGGTACGCGCCGAATATCACGTCTGACAAACAAGCAGGCATCGGTAATTGGAGCGATGCGCAACTTGCACAGTATCTGAAAACCGGGCACGTGGCCGGGAAAGCGCAGGCGGCCGGTCCCATGGCTGAAGCCGTTGAGCATAGTCTGCAATATCTCTCCGACGACGACATTAATGCCATGGTGGCTTACCTGCGCCAGATCCCGGCGGTAAGCCAGCCGGGCGCGCCACGCGACATGCAGGGTAAGCCGGCCACCAGCGACGCGGCGTTACGTGCAGTGAAGAGTCCTGATGCCGGTTGGCAGGTTTACAGCAGCACCTGCGCCAACTGCCATCAGGCAGACGGTGCCGGCAATGCGTTTTACCCCGCGCTGTTCCACAACACCGCCACCGGCGCCCCGCAGGCAGATAACCTGATTGCCACCATTGTCTATGGCGTGCACCGCACGGTTGAGGGGAGAGCCGTGGCCATGCCGGGCTTTGGCCCGGAGGCGTTTTATACCGATCGCCTGACCGATCAGCAGATTGCTGATGTCAGTAATTACGTGCTGAAAAACTTCGGCAATGCTGAACTTAACGTCACGGCGCAGCAGGTTAAAACCGTACGTGAAGGTGGCGAGCGGCCGCTGATCGCCCGTCTGGCGCAGCCAGCCGTATATGGTAGTGCCGCCGCAATTGTGCTGATCGTACTGGGTGTTGTTGTATCTCGTTTGCGCAGGGGGAAAAAGCATGGCGCATAACCACGCTTCAGGTTTGTCACGCCGTCGTTTATTGCAGGGCGTGGGTATTTTATCGCTGGGCGCGTTGTGCAACACGCTGTTCCCGGCACGTGCGCGGGCGGCCGATAAACTGGCGGAGAGCGGTTTCCTCGCGCTCTCCGCCTTTCTGGTGAACCGGCCGGTCGGACCCATTCTGGCGGAACGCTATCTGGATGCGTTAACGCGCCACGATGCGCAGTTCACTGCCCGACTCAGCACCCTGCAAACGCTACTGCAGCAGCACGCGTTTGCGCACGTCGATGATTTCCTTGCGGCTTATGGTCCGGACAGCGCCGACTGGCAAACGGCGAAGACCATTATCTCCGCCTGGTACACCGGCGTAGTAGGAAGCGGCAGCGATCTGGAGCTGATCGCCTATGCCGAAGCAATGATGTACCTGCCCACCAAAGATATCCTGGTGGTGCCAACCTATGGCGGCGGGCCGTTCTGGTGGGCGGTAACGGAAGCAGGCAGAGTAGCAACCACAGGAGAAGGCGCATGAGTGCACAAAAAGTTGATGCCGATGTCATTATCATCGGTTCCGGAGTAATGGGCGGTTTGGTGGCGACGCAGATGGCGAAAGCCGGCAAATCGGTGATCATTCTTGAAGCAGGACCGCGCGTATCCCGGCAGGAGATCGTGGAACGTTTCCGTAACTCCCCATTTAAAATGTCGCTGACCAATATCAAGCTGCAGGGTGTCGGGTCACCGTACCCTAATCCGCCGCATATCCCGTCCACCTACGGTGACTATTTGCAGCAGGTGGGGCCGGTTAAATACCCCACCAAATATCTGCGCGTGGTAGGCGGCACGACCTGGCACTTTGGCTCTGCGCTGTGGCGCATGATCCCGAATGATTTCAAACTGAATAGCCTGTATGGCCGCGGTCGCGACTGGCCATTTGATTATGATGAACTGGAAGCATGGTACGGCAAGGCTGAGCATGAGCTGGGCGTCTCCGGTATGGATGGTCAGGATGAGAGTGGACAGGGCGGCAAAGCCTGGCCGCCGCGATCCACGCCATTCCCGATGCCAGGCCTGCCGACCAGCTATCTGTTTGATCGGCTGACGGAGAAGCTGGGTAAGGGCGGTTATAATCCGGTGCTGGAGCCGAACGGCCGCGCCACAAAACCCTGGGGCAAGCGTCCGGTCTGCGGCGGCAACAATAACTGCAACCCGGTCTGTCCGATTGCCGCGAAGTATGACGGTTCGATGCACATCGACGAAGCTGAACGGCTGGGCGCGAAGCTGCTGGATAACGCTGTGGTGTATCGCATTGAGGCGGCGGATGACGGCAAAATAACCGGCGTCTGGTACAAGAAGCCGGATGGCTCAGAGCACCATCTTACGGCCAGCTACTTTGTTCTGGCGGCCTACGGGATCGAATCGCCCAAGCTGTTACTGATGTCCTCCTCTGAACACTATCCGAACGGCATTGCGAACTCATCCGATCAGGTCGGGCGTAACCTGATGGGCCATACTGGCATCAGCATGAATGTGATGATGTCAGAAGATGTCTGGCCTGGCCAGGGGCCGACCGAACTGCTGGTTTACCTGAATAACCGCGATGGTGCATTCCGTAAAAACTTCCCCAGCTACAAGATTAAAGTGCGCAATACCGTGCCGACTGCGGATTATGCTGCTTCGCTGATCGCGAAAGGGGTGCTGGGCTCAAAGCTGGATGCCGAGATTCGCCGCCAGTCGGCGCGCTCGCTTAACTTCGCGATCGATTTTGAGACGCTACCGCTGGCGGAAAACCGCGTCACGCCGAGCAAAACCAAAAAGGATGCAATCGGTATTCCGCTGCCGGAGATTTACTACAGCGTGACGGATTACTGGCATGCCGGAAAGGAGGAGGGGCTGAAGGACTTCCATAAGTTTGCCGAGTTGCTGGATGCGGAGATTGTATCGATCGATACCAAATTCCAGGATCGCCAGCACATCATGGGCACGACGATTATGGGCGACGACCCGAAAAACTCGGTGGTTGACCGCGATTGTCGCACCCACGATCACCCAAATCTGTGGATTGCCGGCACCAGCGTTATGCCTTCGGCATCCTGCATGAATCCAACCCTGACCGGTGCGGCGCTGAGCTTGCGTCTGGCGGATCATATGTTACGGACCATGCAATCCGCCTGACAGGCAACGTTAAAAAAAGCGCCGGCGAGGCGCTTTTTTTTACTTAATTGCCGCGATAGGTCGAATAACCATACTGGCTCAACAGCAGCGGAATATGGTAATGCTGTCCGGTTTTATCGAGCGTGAAGATCACCGGAATCTCAGGAAAAAAGGTCGGCTGACCGGTGCTTTTGAAGTAGTCGCCAGTTTTGAACACAACACGATAGGTCCCGGTCTGAGCCGCTTTACCCGCAGGGTAGAGCGCCGGTATACGGCCCTGCGCATCGGTAGTCGCTTCTGACAGCTTCACCCATTGATTACCACTCTGCTGATCCAGCTCGACGTTAACGCCTGCGGTTGGCACGCCGGTTTGCAGGTTTAGCACATGTACGCTGATAGGGTTTTTCGCCATGTCGGCCATTGCGCTGCCGGCGCTGAACATCAGGACGGCACTTAACAGGTAGTGTTGCGGTTTCATCTCATCTTCCTTTTGTTGAAAACGCCGAAAGCATAGATCAATTGGCGGGAAGTCTTTGAAATGACGCTGCAGATGTGAAATTTCCCAGAAGAGCGCGGCAGAGGATTTGCGTCTGCCGCGCGAAGAGTTACTTATTGGCGACCAGCGTTCCTTTCAGGCCGTGCGGCTCTGAACGCAGGTACTGCTCCGGCGCTTTCGCCTGCGCGCCAAGCTCAGCAGCGGCATGCCACGGCCAGCGTGGGTTGTAGAGAACGGCTCGTGCCAGCGCGATCAGGTCGGCATCCTGCTCCTGCAGTGCCTGCTCAGCCTGCAGTGGCTCGGTAATTAAGCCAACACCAATCACCGGAATATTCACCTCTTTACGAATATCACGCGCATACGGCAGCTGATATCCCGGGCCAACGGTGATCTGCTGCTGCGGCGACAATCCACCGCTGGAGACGTGAATATAGGCGCAGCCAGCCTGCTCCAGCGCCTGGCTGAAGACGATAGATTGCTGATTATCCCAGCCGCCCTCAACCCAATCGGTGGCAGAGAGGCGTACGCCCACCGGCACCGATTCGGGCACGGCATCGCGTATCGCCTGGAATACCTCCAACGGGAAGCGCATGCGGTTCTCCAGCGATCCGCCGTACTCATCATTACGCTGATTGCTGAGCGGCGACAGGAACTGGTGCAGCAGATAACCGTGTGCGGCATGCACCTCAATCAGCTGAATGCCAATGCGTACCGCGCGTTTGGCGCTATCAATGAACGCTTGTTTGAGCTGCTGCAGCGCCTCTTTACTGAGTTCCGCCGGTGCGCGGTCCTCCTCGTGAAAGGCCTGAGCGGAAGGTGCCACCGTCTGCCAGCCGCCTTGCTCCGGCGAAAGCTGTGCACCGCCTTGCCACGGCGCAGCGCAGGAGGCTTTGCGCCCGGCATGGCCCAGCTGAATACCGATCGGTAGCGTGGCGTAGCGGCGAATATCCTGCAATACGCTGGCCAGCGCGGCTTCGGTGGCGTCATCCCACAGGCCTAAATCCCCGGGGGAGATGCGCCCAATCGCCTCTACCGCGGTAGCTTCAATAATCAACAAGCCGGCACCCGAAAGCGCCAGCTGACCGAGATGAATCCGATGCCATGCCGTGGCCTGTCCCTCTTCGGCTGAATACTGACACATTGGCGCGATCACAATGCGATTCTCCAGTGACAGCTGACCCAATTTTGTTGCGCTGAAAAGTAAACTCATCTCTACCTCATTCAATGTTAACCCGCATTCTGGATGGGCTAAGTGTAGATGGTTCATCGCGCGGGGAAAGCCAGCCGCAGGATTATGCAATACAAAACAGCATCTAGTTACAACATACTTTTATGAGGGTAATTAATCAGAGCCCGACATCGACTTCAGAGTAAGTTATCAGGTTAAACAGCTAATCAGGCGCGCACCTATGCGCACCTGGAAAGCACAGTGCGGCGCTATAAATTACAGAGGTATTGATAGACTTCGACATCTTTTTGGTCAGGAACAAACCGCTGGCAGCCATGACACTGCTGATACACAGAACGGTACTGCTGCAGTAAGCCCAGTTCACACAGCATCCGTTGCCAGCCCATAGCACCGTAGCATTTTTGCTCGTAGATCTTCTCGCGGATACGTTTCACATCCACACGCAGCAGCGTAGCGCTGAGATCGCTGTAATCAGGATGCTGTTTCGACTGGCCCACTTTTTTGAAGAGAAAGTTACGCACGTAAAAAGGGGCGGCCTTATCTTTAACCTGAATGAATATATCATCCACCTTTTCAACGAAGATGGTGTAGATCATGATCTTCAGATAGAGCATGAACACCAGATTATCACTGTCTGACTGATGTTTGACGGAGAGCGTTCCCAGCTCCACGGCTTTGCGCCTTCCCAGATTCAGTGCATTAATCTCTTCACCAAACAATTTCGTACAGGGCATGCGCTTATTGAGGTTGGTGATGACGCTGATGGTGCCGAGAATATCCTGCTCTTTACGAGCCAGAAACAGCGTACTGTTGGGGTTAAGTAAACCTTCGTTATAGAGAAAAAGAGAGCGTTTCTGCTTAACAATGCCGACGCGGCGATACTCCTCATGGGTGACTTCCATTCCCTTTAAAAAATCGAGAAATTCGCGGGCGGGAGCAATCGTAATCGTATCGTCCATCTCATTAAATAACCTGCACACTCTTTGCGTCCTTTCATTCAGTACGCCGTCAGAAATAGCGCTGTTAATGACTGATTTCCTTGATAAATGCACTTTAATTTTTACCAGTTCCGTTCTGAGTTTATCTCAATATAATAAATAAAAATTAACTATGGAATTAGTTCGAACTAAAAAATTAGTTTCGTGAAGTAGTAAGACGCATCGGAAAGAGACCGCAGTAGCGCGAAATGTGGGGAAGTTGAATGTGTGACGTAACCCGTAATTTTTGCAGGGGGATTGATTAATTTGATTTAAGTAAATTGCGTGACAAGAAAACGGAGTGCCCGGCAACCTGGGCCGGGCAACAGGTTACTCTTCGATGCTGCTTAGCAGAGCATTTTGGATGATTCTCTGCGCCCGCAGTGGATTTTGCTCATGCTGCGCCTCCTGCAGCGCCGTAATATCGAGCTTATCCAGCGCGCGGTAGATATGCTTCAGGAAGCGGATGGATAAATTGGCGGCTTCCACGTGATCTTCGCGGAACGGGAACTGGTCAAGCTGCCAGACGCCCTCCCAGTTGTTGATTTTGAGCACGTAGAAAAATTCAAAGATCTCGGTCATGTGAACGGTACCGACCACTAAATCATCATCCCAGCCGCGCAGGTTATCGTTCACGTCCATGCCGAACAGGCGACCACGATCGATAATCAGCTGGGCGGAATCCGCCGGGGATTCACCGGCAAACAGCGCGTGACCGAAATCCAGCAGAACGCCAACGTTGTCAAGGCCAATATCCTCAATGCCCAGTAGCGTACGTGCGGCGGAGTCCCATGTCATCTTCACGCGAGGTTCGCGCGGTTTGTATTCGATGGCAAATTTGACATCCGGGTTGGCGCTCGCCAGATCGCGCATCCCGTCAACCGCCAGTTTCCACAAATTTTTGTGGTCCACCTGGAACGGGTAATCCCAGCCGTCCTGACCCGGCCAGATTTTGACATAGCTGGCGCCCAGTTCGCGCACCACGCCAGCAGCTTCATGCATCAGCTCAAACGCCTGCTGGCGTATGGCCGGATCCGGATTGGTGAAGGCACCCCGGGAGAAGCGACGCAGGTAGATTTCAGGGGTGATACCAATCGCCTGCAAACCGGCTTCTGTCAGCGCTTCTTTTACCTGTGCAACGGTTACGCCTTCCGTAAAGGGATAGGGCACATCAACATAAGAGAGATCGTCGACCGTTCCGGCCAGCTTGATTTGCTCCAGCGTGCTTAGCGCCGGGCCATACCCGTCAACCGCATAGCGATCAATGTAGTTAGCAAAGTGCCACAGACCAGCGCCGAACTTAGGGTAAGTGTACGAACTCATAAACCATTCTCCTCAGATGATTAAGCAAAGCGGTTGAACTGAATGTTTGAATATATATTCATATATGGTTATATATTCCATTCTGCGCCGTAAGCGCATTCATTCGCCAGCCTGATGCGATGAAAGTGGAAGCGCTATCACACAAAATTCATCAGTCAGAGAGCCGGTAGCGATGTGGCTACCCCACATAGCGTGTCGCCACAAGAGATCAATAACCTGGAACGTGAGCGGCTTTCATGATCAGACCGGCGACGGCTTCAGGCTGCGAGATGAGGGATACGTGGCTGGCATTGAGCTCAATGGTTTGCGCATGCATGCGCTTCGCCATAAAGCGTTCCAGGTCCGGATTGATGGTGCGGTCCTGAGCAGAAACGGCGTACCAGGAGGGTTTGGTGTGCCAGGCAGCAACGGTTGTTTTGGCGGTGGTGATCGCTTTCGCCGCGGGCTGCTGCACGGCGTAGTAGGCTTTAGCTTCGCTCTCAGGCAGATCGCCGGCGAAATCGTGGATAAAAGCCGACTCGCTGAGTGCACCGTAACCATCAGCCTGCCATTTCAGGCCCGCCGAGGCCGGTGCCGGCGCAAACTTTTTCGTCAGCGCCGGATAATCCTCTCCTGCTTCCGGTGCGCGCGCGGCGATATAGACCAGCCCTTTCACCTTCGGCTGGTCGCCTGCCTGACTGATCACCATACCGCCATAAGAGTGCGCCACCAGAATTACCGGACCATCCTGCTGTGCCAGCGCACGCTTAGCGGCGGCAACATCATCATCCAGCGACGTCGTAGGATTCTGTACCGCCGTGACGTGCAGTC
>Ga0157361_1000231_pt1 | contig 27934 bp, 27 predicted proteins | sample AttlaeALBM2_FD_111481 | JGI IMG/M metagenome (GOLD analysis project Ga0157361, IMG submission 111481) | Fungus gardens microbial communities from leaf cutter ant in Ribeirão Preto, State of São Paulo, Brazil - Atta laevigata ALBM2 | ecosystem: Host-associated > Fungi > Mycelium > Unclassified ...
AATGCCGAGTTTGTAGTGCTTATCGAGATTGAGGCTGCAGGTCGCTGGCGCATCCATCTGCGGCGTATCGCCTTTCATCGCCTGATCGAACGCTTTGTTGCGATCGGCACTGCACCAGATCGCCTTCATCGCTTTCTCAACCTGACCGTTCAGCCCTTCGCGCGGGAAGGCGAGATAGCGCACCGTGATACCCAGCGCGTTGTAGTCCGCCATCTGCTCATGCAGCTTACGGCAGTAGCCGCAGGTGATATCGGTAAACACCGTAATGACGTGCTGCTCTTTCGGCGCTTTATAGACAATCATTTCCGGCGCCAGCGCGGCGACTTTTTTGTCCAGCAGCTGGTTGGTGACATTAACCGGCTGTGCGCCGCTGACGTCATACAGCGGGCCCTGAATCATATGTTTGCCATCTTCAGTAATGTAAATCACGCCGCTTTCCGTCAGCACGGTTTTCATGCCCGGCAGCGGCGAGGGCTGGATCTCAGCCTGCTGCAGACCCACTTTTTTCAGCGTCTGCTGAATAGCGCTGTCATCAGCCTGTGCCAGAGCGGAAAAGGCGCTGACCAGCAGCGCCAGAACGGTAAACTGTTTTTTCATCATAAATCCTTGTTGCCGCTGCTCAGGCGCGCGGATGGTGCTGTTGATGTAACTGACGCAGCCGCTCGGTGGCAACATGCGTATAAATCTGGGTGGTCGACAGGTCACTGTGGCCCAGTAGCATCTGTACGACGCGCAAATCAGCGCCGTGGTTCAGTAAATGTGTGGCAAATGCATGCCGCAGCACGTGCGGTGACAGTTTATCGCTGTCGATACCCGCCAGCGTCGCGTAGTGCTTGATGCGGTGCCAGAAGGTCTGACGCGTCATCTGCTGCGCGCGCTGGCTGGGAAACAGAACGTCCAGCGTCTGTCCGTTTAGCAGCCACGGCCGGCCATATTCCATATAGTGCTCTAACCAGTGGATCGCTTCTTCACCTAATGGCACCAGCCGCTCTTTATTACCTTTACCGATAACGCGCACCACTCCCTGCCGCAGGCTGACATCGCTGATGGTCAGCCCGACCAGCTCTGAGACGCGCAAACCTGTGGCATACAGCACCTCCAGCATCGCTTTATCGCGCAGCTCCAGCGGAATATCTGTGGCCGGCGCCTGCAGCAGCCGGTCTACCTGACTCTCGCTGAGATCTTTCGGCAGCCGCTGTGGCAGCTTAGGGGCGGAGAGCAGCGCGCTGGGATCGTCACTGCGCAGCTTTTCACGGTAGAGATACTGAAACAGCCGGCGCATGGCGCTCAGCGTGCGGGCTGAACTGGTGGCCTTATAGCCACCTTCAATACGCTCGGCAAGAAACTGCTGCAGATCCAGCGCCTGCAGCGTCAGCAGCGTCAGATTGTGATGCTGCAGCCATGCGGTGAGGGTTTGCAGATCCTGACGATAAGAGGCCAGCGTATTTTGCGCCAGATTACGCTCCAGCCAGAGCGCATCAAGAAACTGTTCAATCAGATCGCTATCCTGCACGTTATCCTCTCGCCAGTGTGAAATCGTGCTCATTATGCCTTAAAGCAGAGGGGTTCTGGTACAATTGCGCCAGAGTGAGTTTCATACAGAGCATTAACCGCATGAATATCGGACTTTTTTACGGTTCAAGTACCTGTTACACCGAGATGGCAGCGGAAAAAATCCGCGACTTTATTGGTGAAGAGCTGGTGACGCTGCACAACCTCAAAGATGATGACCCCTCGCTGATGGAGCAGTATGACCTGCTGATCCTCGGTATTCCAACCTGGGATTTTGGCGAGCTGCAGGAGGACTGGGAAGCGGTATGGCCGCAGCTGCCGGGACTTAACCTGCAGGGGAAAATTGTGGCGCTGTACGGTATGGGCGACCAGATTGAGTACAGCGAGTGGTTTCTTGATGCGCTGGGCATGCTGCACGAACTGCTGCTGCCGATGGGCGTGCAGTTTGTCGGCTACTGGCCGCTGGAGGGGTATACCTTTACCAGCCGCAAGCCGCTGACCGCTGACGGCACACAGTTTGTAGGTCTGGCGCTGGATGATGTTAACCAGTTTGAGCAGAGCGACGAGCGTATTGAGCAGTGGTGCGAGCAGATTCTCACGGAAACAGCTGACCGGCTTTAACGCTGGTCTGCCGCGCCACTGAGCGCGTCCTGCGCGCGCAGCTGCCGCCAGCTGCGCATCGTCATGGCGTCCTGCATCAGCCAGAAACGCCAGCGCTGGCCCTGCGCATTCTGCAGGGTCAGCAGCACGCCCCACGGCTGCCATTGCGCCGTCCGGGCGGTATACCAGCGGGTTCCCTGCCAGCCCCAGCTTCCCTGAACATCCCGCGTCAGCTCGCCGCAGCGTTGCCGTAAGCGTCGCTCAGTGCGCCAGCTTTCCGCCAGCACCGCGACGGAAAGCAGCGCCTGCAGCACATGCCACTCCGCAGGCCAGACGAACAGCAGCAGCGTCACGCAGCTGAAACCCGCCGCCAGATTTGCCAGCCGGGCGCTGCGTGAAGGACGCAGGCTACATTGCCACCGGACCGCGTTCACGGTTGCGCTGCTGGATCAGTTTTACCATGCGCTTAAACTCGGGATCCGCGGGCTCGCCGTGGTCCATCATCCAGTTAAACAGATCCGGATCGTCACTCTTCAGTAAAGCAACAAACACCCGCTTATCTTCATCACTCAGCGAATCATACTCATAGTGAAAAAAAGGCATAATGGAGACATCAAGCTCAAGCATGCCCCGACGGCAGGCCCACTTAACGCGTGATTTATCATGAATATCCATGTGTCGTGTTCCACGGCTGTAAACAGTGGGGTCAGTGTACCTGCTTTTTTTACCTGCTGCAGGCTGAGTGCTGTTTCCTGCGCAGGATTACGCAAAGCGGCAGGCTGTGTTGCCGCATCATCACGCGATTTGTGCGCCCGGTTCCGTAAACAGTTTGCATTGCCCCGCTGCTCTTTTAACATTGAACAAACAACTCCGGACAAACTTGATTAATCAGGATGGACACATGCCGATTTTTACCCTCCCTCCCCGCCAGCCTGTCGCTGCGGCACGCCTGCCCCTGACGCTGATGTCGCTTGATGAGTGGGCGCTGGTGGCGGTACAGGGCAAAGACAGCACCAGCTATCTGCAGGGACAGCTGACGCTGGATGTCGCAACGCTGACCAGTGAGCAGCATCGTCAGGCTGCCCACTGCGACGCCAAAGGCAAAATGTGGAGCAACCTGCGTCTGTTTCATCGCGGCGAGGGATACGCTTATCTGGTGCGCCGCAGCCTGCGTGACCAGCAGATTGCTGAACTGAAAAAATATGCGGTGTTTGCCAAAGTGACCATCGAAGCTGACGATGAAGCTGTCGTACTGGGCGTTGCCGGCTTTCAGGCGCGTGCGGCACTGACGAATCTGTTTGCCACGCTGCCGGATGCCGCGCATGCGGTAGTGCAGCAGGATGAGAGCACGCTGCTGTGGCTGGATCAGCCTGCGGAACGTTTTGTCGTGATTACTACCCCCGCCAAAGCGGAAGCGATTAAAGCGGCACTGGAGGGTGAGGCGCAGTTCAACGACAGCAGGCAGTGGCTGGCGCTGGATATCGAAGCGGGTATTCCGGTTATCGATAGCGCTACCAGCGCCCAGCTGATCCCGCAGGCCACCAACCTGCAGGCGCTGGATGCAATCAGCTTTAAGAAAGGTTGCTATACCGGTCAGGAGATGGTCGCGCGGGCAAAATTCCGCGGTGCCAACAAGCGTGCCCTGTTCTGGCTGGCGGGTAGCGCCGGTAAAGTACCGGAAGCGGGGAGTTCAATGGAGCTGCAGATGGGCGATCGCTGGCGGCGTACCGGCACGGTACTGTGTGCGGTACAGCTTGAGGATGGCAGCGTCTGGGTGCAGATGGTGATGAATAACGATCCGGAACCAGATGCGATCCTGCGTGCTGAAGGCGATGAAGGTGGTGAACTCACCATTCAGCCACTGCCTTACGCGCTGGACGCGTAAGAGGCACAGAGCGGGAGGCCGTCCGGCGTCCCGCTGCAATGCGCATAAAGCCCGTTTATTTCACATAAAAGTAGATGGCGCAGAAGTGCAGCACGCTGCCGCCGAGTACAAAGCCGTGCCAGATCGCATGGTTAAAGGGTATCCGGCGCGACACGTAAAAAATCACGCCCAGGGAGTAGACCACGCCTCCCGCCGCCAGCAGCCAGACGCCTCCGGCGGAAAGCCGCATCGCCAGCTGATAGATCACCACCAGCGACAGCCACCCCATGCTGAGATAGGTCACCAGCGACAGCACCTTAAAACGGTGCGCAATTGTCAGCTTAAAAATGATGCCCGCCAGCGCCAGACTCCAGATCACCACCATCAGTCCGTGTGCCAGCGGCGATTTCAGCCCGACCAGCAAAAACGGCGTATAGGTGCCGGCGATCAGCAGATAGATAGCGCAGTGATCAAATTTCTTCAGCCATGGCCGGGCGCGCTGATGCGGAATGGCGTGATAGAGCGTAGAGGCGAGATAGAGCAGAATCATGCTGCCGCCATAGAGGCTGTAGCTGGTGATAGCAGTGATGCTCGCCTGCGTTTCCACTGCCTGCGTCAGCAGCAGCACCAGACCGATAATACCAAACAGGCAGCCAACGCCATGGCTGACGCTGTTGGCTATCTCTTCGGCCAGCGAATAACCGGGCGTAATGAGTACGGGTTTTACCATGGTGCGGGATCCCTGAAGATAAAGGAGCGTGTTTTTTAACCCCTTCAGCCTAATCAGAAATATTTTCAGTGTACACATGTACGCTCAATTATTTCTGTGTCGGGGTGTGTCACCCGGCCTGCGGTGCAATCTGGTACACTGCAGGCTCCTTTTGCTGCCTGAGCGATGTTCCGCATGTTTGCACACCGCGATCTCTCCAGCCTGAACGATCTTGAGATGCAAATTTACCATTTCATCATCAAACATCCGCAAAGCGTCAGCTATATGACCATTCGCGATCTGGCGGCGCAGGCGGGCGTCTCTACCACCACCGTACTGCGCTTTTGCCGCAAGCTGCACTGTGACGGCTGGTCAGAGTTTCGTATCCGCTTTCGCCTGGCTCAGGAGCAGACCCCGCCTGCAATCCCCTCATCGGGCGCTGGCGAAATGCTGAGTTTTTTCAAAAGTATTCACAATGCCGAGTTTGAGCAGCAGATTGCGCAGGCCGCGCAGATGATCCTGCAGGCCGGGCATATTTTCTTTATTGGTGCCGGCACGTCGGGCAGCCTCGGTAAATATGGCGCACGCTTCTTTTCCAACGTCGGCAAATTCAGCCACCATATTGACGACCCTTACTATCCGGTTATGCCCGGAGTCAGTGAAGGCGCGCTGGCGATTATTCTCTCCGTTTCCGGCGAGACCGAAGAGATCCTGCGCTTCGCCAGTCAGTTCAGCCTTAACCGCTGCAAAATCATCGCCATCACCAATCACGACACCAGCTCGCTGGCAAAAATGGCGGATTTTACCCTCTCCTATCACGTGCCGCAGATCACGCTGGCCGGGCAGCACGACATCACCACGCAGGTGCCGGTAATGTACATTATCGAAACGCTGGGACGCACGCTGGCGCATATGCTATCCCCCTGAAAACACCCTGTTTTTTAGCTGTGACAGGTTACATTCTGCACGCGGTGTTATAGCGTGACATTCACCGGCTGCTTGTTACACTGCGGGAAATTCTGTTTTCACCCGACGTATGATGAGGCTGAACAATGCGTGATGATTTGCAGTTACCACATGGGTTTCTCTGGGGCGGTGCAGTAGCCGCGCATCAGGTTGAAGGCGGCTGGGATCAGGGCGGCAAAGGCGTCAGTATCGCTGACGTGCTGACCGGTGGTGCACACGGCGTTGACCGCGTGATCACCGACGGCGTACAGCCGGGCAAACACTATCCTAATCACCAGGCGGTAGAGTTTTACTCACACTACAAACAGGACGTGGCGCTGTTTGCTGAGATGGGCTTTAAGTGCTTCCGCACCTCGATTGCCTGGACGCGCATCTTCCCCAACGGCGATGAAGCGCAGCCCAACGAGGCGGGCCTGCAGTTTTATGATGACCTGTTCGATGAGCTGCTGAAATATGGTATCGAACCGGTGCTCACTCTCTCTCACTTTGAGATGCCTTATCATCTGGTAAAAGAGTATGGCGGCTGGGCTGACCGCCGGGTGGTCGATTTCTTTGTGCGCTTCAGCGATGTGGTGATGACGCGCTATCAGCACAAAGTGAAGTACTGGATGACTTTTAACGAGATCAACAACCAGCGCAACTGGCAATATCCGCTGTTTGGCTACTGCTGTTCCGGCGTGGTGTTTACTGAGCATGAGAAGCCAGAGCAGACGATGTATCAGGTTATGCATCACCAGTTTGTCGCCAGTGCAAAGGTGGTGAAACGCGGTCATGAGATCAATCCCGGTTTTCAGATCGGCTGCATGATCGCCATGGTGCCGGTCTATCCCTTCTCCTGTCATCCGGATGATGTCATGCGGGCGCAGGAGGCGATGCATCAGCGTTACGTTTTCAGCGACGTGCAGATGCGCGGCGCTTACCCCGCTTACACGCTGAAAGAGTGGGCGCGCAAAGGCTACCACATCGAGATGGCAGCAGATGATGCCGAAACCCTGCAGCAGGGCTGCTGCGACTACATCGGTTTCAGCTATTACATGAGCAACGCGGTCGATACCCGCGCCAGCGGCGTGGATGATCCGATCACCGGCTTTGACGGCGTGGTACCCAATCCGCACGTTAAGGCGTCAGACTGGGGCTGGCAGATCGATCCGGTGGGCCTGCGCTATGTGCTGAATTCACTCTATGAGCGCTATCAGAAGCCGCTGTTTATTGTGGAAAATGGCTTCGGCGCGATCGATAAACCTGATGCGGAGAGCTTTATCGCCGACGACTACCGCATTGACTACCTGCGGGCGCATATCGAAGAGATGAAAAAAGCGGTGGCGCTGGATGGTGTCGAGCTGCTGGGCTACACGCCGTGGGGCTGCATCGACTGCGTCTCGTTCACCACCGGTCAGTACAGCAAGCGCTATGGCTTTATCCACGTCGACAAAAACGACGACGGCAGCGGCACCTTTGCGCGTTCAAAGAAAAAGAGCTTCAGCTGGTATCAGCAGGTGATCGCCAGCAACGGCGCCACGCTCTGACCGGCGATGCGGGCGGATGTCAGAGTCCGCCCGTCACGTCCAGCATGCTGCCGGTGACATACGCGGCGGCATCGCTGCTCAGCCAGAGGATCGCGCGGGCGATCTCTTCCGGCTGCGCGCCGCGTCCCAGTGGAATACGCTGCGCCACCCGATCAACCCGATCCGGCTCGCCGCCATCCGCATGCATGTCGGTATACGTGGAGCCGGGACGCACACCGGTTACCCGGATCCCCTGGGCGGCCACTTCGCGCGCCAGCCCGCGGGTCAGCGTGTCCACCGCCGCTTTTGATGCTGCATAATCCACATATTCGTCCGGCGCGCCGCTGTGTACGGCACCTGATGAAACATTCACAATCACACCGCCCTCCCCGCCGTGCGCCCTGCTCATGCGTTTCACCGCTTCCCGGCAGCAGATAAAAGTCCCGGTGACGTTCGTCGCCAGCACCCGCTGAATACGCTCAGCGCTTAGCGCCTCCACCCGGCACTGCGTAAACAGAATTCCGGCGTTGTTCACCACTATCCGCAGGGCACCCGGCTGCTCATCCAGCTGCGCAAACAGCCTCACGACCTGCACCTCATCAGCAATATCCGCCTGCAGCGCGCAGGCGCTGCCGCCCCGGCTGATAATCTCCCCGACCAGCTGTTCTGCGTCCGCAGCCCGCTGACGGTAGTTGATTACCACGCGGTAACCCGCCTGCGCCAGCAGCAGCGAAGTAGCGCGTCCGATGCCCCGGCTGCCGCCGGTAACCAGTGCCAGATCCATATGTGCCTCCAAAAGAAAAAGGACCGGCAGCCGGTCCTTAAGGGGTCAGTTCACCGCGCTTACTGATATTCGCTCATCGGCACGCAGGCGCAGAAGACGTTGCGATCGCCGAAGACGTCATCAAGACGTTTTACCGTTGGCCAGTACTTATTCGCACTGCCTGCCGGGAATACTGCCAGCTCTCGCGTATAGGGATGCTGCCACTCGCCCACAATTTCCATTTGCGTATGCGGTGCGTTGACCAGCGGATTGTCATCAGCAGGCCACTCACCGGCGGTAACGCGGTCAATCTCCATGCGGATCGCCAGCATCGCGTCGATAAAGCGATCCAGCTCTGCTTTGCCCTCTGATTCAGTCGGCTCCACCATCAGCGTGCCCGCTACCGGGAAGGACATGGTCGGAGCGTGAAAACCGTAATCGATCAGGCGTTTGGCAATATCCAGCTCGCTGATACCGGTCTGCTCTTTCAGCGGACGAATATCGAGAATACATTCGTGCGCCACGCGACCATCGCGTCCGGTATAGAGGATCGGATAGGCCGATTGCAGACGACGCGCAATGTAGTTGGCATTAAGGATCGCCACTGAGCTCGCCTGTTTCAGCCCTTCTGCACCCATCATACGGATATACATCCAGCTGATAGGCAAAATCGAGGCGCTGCCAAACGGTGCAGCCGACACGGCGCCCTGCTGCGTCAGTACGCCATCAATCTGCACCACGCTGTGCCCCGGCACAAACGGAGCCAGATGCGCTTTTACGCCAATCGGTCCCATGCCCGGTCCGCCGCCGCCGTGCGGAATGCAGAAGGTTTTATGCAGGTTAAGATGCGAGACGTCAGCACCGATATAGCCAGGCGTAGTAATGCCCACCTGGGCGTTCATGTTGGCGCCATCCAGATATACCTGACCGCCATACTGATGCACAATCTGGCACACTTCGCGGATGGTTTCTTCATAAACGCCGTGGGTAGAAGGATAGGTCACCATGATGCAGGAGAGCGCATCGCCCGCCTGAGCCGCTTTCTCACGCAGATCGCCGAGATCGATATTGCCCTGTTTATCGCAGGCAACCACAACCACCGACATGCCCGCCATCTGCGCCGAGGCTGGGTTGGTGCCGTGTGCCGACCCGGGGATCAGGCAGATGTTGCGCCGGCCTTCATTGCGGCTTTCGTGATAGCGGCGGATCGCCAGCAGGCCGGCATACTCTCCCTGCGCCCCGGAGTTAGGCTGCATGCAGAGCGCGTCATAGCCGGTGAGCTGTACCAGCCACTGCGACAGCTGCCCAATCATCTGCAGATAGCCGGTAGCCTGTTCAGCGGGGCAGAATGGATGCAGTTCAGAGAACTCCGGCCAGGTGATCGGGATCATCTCTGCGGCGGCATTCAGCTTCATGGTGCAGGAGCCAAGCGGGATCATTGCCTGATTCAGCGCCAGATCTTTTTTCTCCAGGCTGTGCATGTAGCGCATCATTTCTGTTTCGCTGTGGTAGCGGTTAAATACCGGATGCGTCAGATATTCACTGCGGCGCTGCTGGCCTGCCGGAATAGCCGCACTCTCCGCCGATACGGCGGCATCAAGCTTATCGATATCCAGCCCGTGCGTGTCGCCCAGAAAAATGGCAAACAGCGCCTGTACATCTTCACGGCTGGTGGTTTCATCCAGCGTGATACCTACGGCGTCAGGCATATCGCTGCGCAGGTTTACGCCAAAACTCAGCGCGCGATTCAGCACGCCGGCCTTGTCAGCAACCTCAACGGTCAGCGTGTCAAACCAGCTGCCGTGGCGCAGCGTCAATCCGCCTTTCTGCAGGCCGGTTGCCAGAATGCTGGTCAGGCGATGAATGCGCGAGGCGATACGTTGCAAACCCTGCGGACCGTGCCAGACCGCATAGAGGCCGGCGATATTGGCCAGCAGAACCTGTGAGGTACAGATATTGGAGTTCGCCTTTTCACGACGGATATGCTGCTCGCGCGTCTGCATCGCCATGCGCAGCGCGGTGTTGCCCGCCGCATCGCGTGAGACGCCGATAATCCGGCCCGGCATTGAGCGTTTGTGCTCATCGCGGCTGGCAAAAAAGGCCGCGTGCGGTCCGCCATAGCCCATTGGCACGCCAAAGCGCTGAGCGGAACCAAACACAATGTCAGCACCCTGTTTGCCGGGCGCCTCCAGCAGCAGCAGCGCCATGAAATCAGCGGCCACGCTCACGACAACTTTGCGGCTCTTCAGCTCTGCTATCAGATCGTGATAGTCATGTACTTCCCCACTGGTGCCCACCTGCTGCAGAAGAACACCAAACAGATCCTCATGATCGCGTGCTTTCTCTGCCCGATCGATAATCAGATCAAAGCCAAATGTTTCGGCGCGGGTGCGTACGACATCCAGCGTCTGCGGATGAATATCATCGGCGATAAAGAAGCGGGTGGCGCTCTTCAGCTTGCTGACGCGTTTCGCCATCGCCATCGCTTCAGCCGCCGCGGTGGCTTCATCCAGCAGCGACGCAGAGGCGATATCCATACCGGTCAGATCCAGCGTCAGCGTCTGGAAATTCAGTAGCGCCTCCAGACGCCCCTGTGACACCTCAGGCTGATACGGCGTATAGGCGGTATACCAGCCAGGGTTTTCCAGCATATTACGCAGGATCACCGGCGGAGTGATTACTGCACTGTAGCCCATGCCGATCCAGGATTTGTAGCGCTGATTCTGACTGGCCATCGCTTTCAGCTCTGCCAGCGCCTGCTGCTCGGTCGCGGCGTCACCCGTGGCCGGCGGCCCGGGCAGCTGAATATCCGCCGGTACGATGGTGCTGATGAGTTCGTTTAGCGAACCGGCACCAATCGCTTCCAGCATGCTGGCCTGCTGGGCGTCGGTGGGACCAATATGGCGCTCGATAAATGCACCGTTATGTTCAAGCTGGCTGAGAGTCTGGGTCATTACAGTCGATCCTGCATCGGGCTGGGTTACACAAAGGACTTACAACAGGCAGATAAAGAAGAGGTGCCGCACTGCGACACCTTCAGAGGCTACCGGTTACTCATCGATACTGGCTTTATAGGCGTCAGCATCAAGCATGCTGTCGAGTTCAGCTTCATCGCTGGCTTGCAGGCGGAACAACCAGCCATCGCCATAAGGCGCGCTGTTCACCAGCTCGGGTGAGTCGGTCAGCGCCTCATTCACCGCTACAATTTCACCGCTCAGCGGTGCATAGATGTCGGAAGCAGCTTTAACCGACTCCGCGACGGCGCAGTCGTCGCCCGCGCTAAACGTAGCGCCAACGTCTGGCAGATCGACAAACACCATATCACCGAGCAGCTCCTGCGCATGCTCGGTGATCCCCACGGTGTAAGAGCCATCTTCTTCTTTACGCACCCACTCGTGGCTGTCACGGTATTTCAACGTATTTGGCACATTGCTCATCGCCATTTCTCCTGAAAAATTTACTGAGCGACCGGCTTACCGGCGCGTACAAAAACGGGTTTAGTCACTTTTACCGGCATTTCGCGATTGCGGATCTCCACAATGGCCTGCCCGCCAATACCGGCAGGTACGCGCGCCAGGGCGATGCTGCAGCCCAGCGTCGGCGAGAAGGAACCACTGGTAATCATACCCTGCTGCGGTACGCCCTGCTCATCGGTAAAGCGCACCGTCTGACCACCGCGCAGTACGCCTTTTTCCGTCATGACCAGCCCCACCAGTTTTTCAGTGCCCTGCTCGCGCTGCGCTTCCAGCGCTTCACGTCCGATAAAATCACGATCGGCCGGTTCCCGGCTGATGGTCCAGCCCATATTCGCGGCCAGCGGCGAAACGCCTTCATCCATCTCCTGGCCATAGAGATTCATACCGGCTTCCAGACGCAGCGTGTCGCGCGCGCCTAAGCCGGCGGGTTTTACGCCCGCGGCCAGTAGCTGCTGCCAGAACATTTCCGCCTGGTCAGCGGGCAGCGCAATTTCATAGCCTGCCTCGCCGGTGTAGCCGGTGGTGGCAATGAACAGGTCGCCTGACTGCACGCCATAAAAAGGCTTCATGCCGGCAACGGCGGCACGCTGGCTCTCATCAAACAGCGTCTGTGCTTTCTGCTGCGCATTCGGACCCTGCACGGCAATCAGCGCCAGGTCATGACGCTCGGTCAGCGTCACGCCAAACGGTGCGGCGTGCTGCGTTATCCACGCGAGATCTTTCTCTCGCGTGGCGGAGTTGACCACCAGGCGGAAAAAATCCTCCTGCATGAAGTAGACGATCAGATCGTCTATCACGCCGCCCGATGCGTTAAGCATGCCGCTGTAGAGCGCTTTGCCGGGTTGAGTCAGTTTTGCGACATCATTTGCCAGCAGATAACGCAGAAACTCGCGGGTCCGTGCGCCGTGCAGATCAACGATAGTCATGTGCGATACATCAAACATGCCGGCGTCGCTGCGCACTGCGTGGTGCTCATCGATTTGCGAGCCGTAGTGCAGCGGCATCATCCAGCCGTGGAAGTCCACCATGCGTGCACCGTCCTGCTGGTGCTGCTTAAACAGAGGCGTTTGCTGAGTCATAACCATCCTGTGAAAACCAATAAGCGGGGCTCGCCTGCGCGGTAATAAACGCCGACGCAAACGTTCTCTTTCAGCTGACGTTACCACTGAAAAACAGATTTAACCATAAGAAAAACGAGGTCGAAGCCGGGCCTCATCTTTGCAGTGCACCCCATAGCATGCAGCATAATCCGCTGCCTTTGTGTGATTAAACGCGCAGATTATGCAACTCCGGGGCGATATCTCAATAAATAAAACACGCCACCGCGGGTGAGGAGCTAAATGGCACGGCTGTGCGATTAATCCTGCATGAAAATAACTAATGCGAATCTGGCGGTAAAATTAGAATAAATCAAACGAGGCATCATTATGGCGCAGAGCGCTCTGTTTTAGTGCGAACAGGGAGTCAGGAGGAGGTTTTTGCCGGGGCGCATAAATGCGCCCCCTACCATAGGGCGGGTGCGAAATGTAACGTCCGGGGGATGGGGTTGCCGGGGCGCATTAATGCGCCCCCTACGCCAGGGCGATGCGAAACGATGACGTCCGGTATTGAGCCACCGTAGGGGCGCCATTTATGGCGCCCGGGTTGATGCGGATACGAAACGACAACGTCCTGGTTAGCTAGCAGATCCACTCTGGCAGGTCGTTCAGCCCCATCGCCTGCTTCAGCAGACGCGGCTTCACGCCTGGCAGCGTATCGGCCAGCTTTAGCCCGACGTCACGCAGCAGCTTTTTCGCCGGATGCGTGCCGGCGAACAGCTCGCGGAATCCCTGCATGCCGGCCAGCATCAGCGCTGCGCTGTGCTTGCGGCTGCGTTCGTAGCGACGCAGTGAGAGATGCTCACCGATATCGCGACCCGCCTGATGCAGGCGGCGGATCTCACCAATCAGCTCAGCCGCATCCATAAAGCCTAAATTCACGCCCTGCCCGGCCAGCGGATGAATGGTGTGCGCCGCATCGCCGACCAGCGCCAGACGATGAGCTGCAAAATTGCGCGCATAGCGTGCCGTTAGCGGGAACGTTTTACGTTCGCTCTCAACGCTGCATAATCCCAGCCGCATATCAAAGGCTACAGAGAGTTGCTGATTAAACAGCGCTGCCGGCATCGACTGCATGCGCGCTGCTTCCTGTGGAGCCAGCGACCAGACGATTGAGCACAGGTGCGGATCCTGCATCGGCAGAAAGGCGAGAATACCTTCGCCGTGAAATACCTGACGCGCGATAGCATCATGCGGCATATCAGTACGCACGTTCGCGACCAGCGCATGATGCTCATAATCCCAGAACGTCAGCGGGATATCCGCTTTTTCGCGCAGCCAGGAGCCGGCGCCGTCGGCGGCTATCATCAGCCGGGCACTCATCATGGTGCCATCTTCCAGCGTGATAAAGGCTTCATTATCACCAAACGCGACCTGCTGCAGGCGGGCCGGTGCAAACAGCGTAACATCTTTACACTGGCTGGCACGCTGCCACAGCGCACTGTGAATCACTTCATTTTCAACAATATAACCAAGATGCGACAGCCCCTGCTGCTCATCATCAAAGCTGACAGATCCAAAGCTGTCCTGATCCCACACTTCCATACCGTGATACGCGCTGGCGCGCAGGGCGAGAATAGATGACCAGACGTCGAGTTTCTGTAGCAGACGTTCACTGGCTGCATTAATTGCGGATACCCGAATCGACGCGGCGGCTGCCGGATCGAACTGCGGTTCCGCCGCTTTCTCCAGTACTGCAACGCGCAGACCACTTCCCTGCAAACCGCAGGCCACTGCCAGACCGACCATGCCGCCACCGGCAATCACCACATCAAATGTTTGCATTGCTGCCTCTTTATTAACGCTTTACCCAGCCGAGCGTACGCGCGGCCAGCGGATGTTGCAGCCAGGGGAGGTGATCCATAGCCACCAGCCCGAGATTTCGTCCTGCAACCAGCGGTGCATAACGGTTAGCGAACAGGCGCACCAGGCCGTCAGTCACGCCGATTGTCGCCGCGCGGTCAGCCTGACGCCGGGCGGCAAAATGCTGCAGCACCGCATAACTGCCAGGATCCTGCTGCTGGCGCCAGGCGCCGGCCAGCGTTTCCGCCAGCGACATGACATCGCGCAGGCCAAGGTTAAAGCCCTGTCCGGCGATCGGATGCAGCGTCTGGGCAGCATTGCCGACCAGCGCCAGCCGGTGCGTCACCTGACGATCGGCGGTTTGCAGCGCCAGCGGGTAAATTTCACGCTGACCGGCATGGGTAAAGCGACCCAGCCGCCAGCCAAATGCGCGCTGCAGTTCGCGCCGGAATGTCTCTTCATCCCACGCCCGCACCCGGGATTCTGCGGCTGCCGGATGGCACCACACCAGCGACATACGATTGCCGGACATCGGCAGCAGCGCCAGCGGCCCGTGCGGCGTAAAACGCTCAAACGCCTGCCCCTGATGCGGCAGCTGAGTGGACACGTTGGCAATCACCGCCAGCTGCTGATAATCCTCGCGCTGCCACTGAATACCGCATGATGCCGCCAGCGATGAGCGCGACCCATCTGCAGCCACCAGCAGCGTACCCTCCAGCGTTTCGCCGCTGTTAAGCGTCACCTGCGCATGCGCTTTATCACGCGTGACCTGCGTGACGTAATCGGGGCAGCGCAATGTTACGCCGGGCGCCTGCCGGAGACGCTCAAACAGGCGCTGTCCGACATCGAATAGCTCCACCACCTGCCCCAGCGCAGCCAGCTGATACGCCTCTGCGCTGAGCTGCACAAAGCCGCTGTGACCGCGATCGGAGACGTGAATGCGGGTGATCGGCGTGGCGCAGTCCGCCAGCGAACGCCAGAGGTCGATTGCTGCCAGCTGCTGGCAGGTGCCAGCGGCCAGCGCAATCGCCCGGCCATCAAAACCGGGGTGCGCACGGCTGGCCGGCTCGCTGCGCTCAATGAGCGTGACCGGTAACCTGCCCTGCGTCAGATGCGATATCGCCAGCGCCAGCGTGGCGCCGGTCATGCCCCCGCCTGCAATCAGAATGGTCATACGCCGCGCGCCGCTGCCATCAGGGCTTCAATCGCATCCGGATCTTTCACCACGCTATCAGTAAGATTCTCATGGCCTGTCGCCGTAATCACAATATCATCCTCAATGCGCACGCCTATGCCGCGGTACTGCGGCGGCACGCTGGCATCAGGTGCAATATAGAGGCCCGGCTCTACCGTAAGCACCATGCCCGGCTCCAGCACGCGGTCGCGGCTCGGCGTACCGTAATCGCCGACGTCATGCACATCCAGGCCCAGCCAGTGGCCGAGGCCGTGCATGAAGAAAGGGCGATGCGCCTGCGCTTCAAATAGTTCGTCGATATTGCCGTCAAGAATACCGAGATCAACGAGGCCGGTGATCATGATGTGCACAACTTCATCATTCACTTCATGAATGCTGACGCCGGGCCGGAACATCGACAGCGCTTTATGCAGCGAAGCCAGCACAATGTCGTAGATTTCCCGCTGCGGCGGTGTAAACCTGCCGTTTACCGGAAAGGTACGGGTAATATCACCCGCATAACCGTGAAACTCACAGCCGGCGTCGATTAGCACCAGATCGCCGTCGCGCATTGCGCTTTCATTTTCGGTGTAGTGCAAAATGCAGCCGTTTTCGCCACTTCCGACAATGGTGTTGTAGGAAGGAAAGCGCGCGCCGTGGCGGGAGAATTCATGGTGGATCTCCCCTTCAAGTTGATACTCATACATGCCGGGGCGGCACTGCTGCATGGCGCGGGTATGCGCCAGCGCGCTGATCTTTCCCGCCTGACGCAATATCTCAATCTCTTCTGCGCTTTTAAACAGTCGCATCTCATGCACCCAGGGACGCCAGTCGGTCACGCTGGCTGGTGCGCTAAGATTCTGCCGGAAACCGCGACGTAATTTTTCCAGTGCGCTAAACAGCAGCTGGTCAGCGTAACCATATTCGCCCTGCGCGTGATACACCACGTCAAGCCCGTTCAGCAGCAAGTGCAGCTGTTCGCCAATATCATCCCACGGCAGTGCGCGATCAACACCCAGCTTCGCCGGCGCAGCCTCCTGCCCGAGGCGACGGCCAGACCACACCTCGGCAGTCAGATCGCGTATGCGGTTAAACAGCACGCTGTGATTGTGATGTTCATCGCTTTTGATCAGCACCAGCAGCGCCTGCGGCTCGTTAAACCCGGTGAAATACCAGAAGTCGCTGTTTTGGCGGTAGCTATATTCGGTGTCGTTGCTGCGCGTGACTTCAGGTGCTGCAAAAATCAGCGCCGCGCTGCCGGGGGCCATCTGCGTAATCAGCGCCTGACGACGCTGCCGGAACTGTTCCAGTGTGATCATAGTTGCACTCCCTGTTGATAACGGGCAGCAGCGCTGCCCGCAATGACGCGCTTAGTGTAGCGTAGGTTTCTGCACTTCCGGTGCGGTTGGCGTATGCGGGCGTGTGAAGGTGTCGTGACACAGCAGCGCCGCGACGCGCACATACTCAATCACCTCTTCCAGCGACTGCTCCAGCTCTTCCTGATCTTCATCTTCTTCATAGCCAAGCTGAGCAATGGTACGCAGATCGTCAATCGCCTCGCCGGTTTCACCGGTGACTTTATCCAGTTTAGGCTGCGTAACGCCCAGGCCAAGCAGGAAGTGATTAACCCAGCCCGCCAGCGCATCAGCCCGGTCAAACACGGTAATATCATCTTCATCCGGCAGCATCAGCTGAAACAGAAAGCCATCCTCTTCCAGGGTCGTAGTCAGGCTGTCATGCAGCGCCTGCAGCGGCTGCGCCAGGCTCTGCGAGAAGGCCATGCCTTCATTAGCCAGATCGTGCACCAGCGTCTTCCAGCTGGCGTCCTGATTACCGCCACACAGGATGCCACACAGCAGTCCATGCATTTCGGCAGGCGTCATGCCCACACCCTGCTGAGAGAGGGCTGCGGCCAGCGCGTTGTAAGTGGGTGTTGCGTTCTGTAAAGACATAAGCTTTGGTCGTCGTTGGCAGAATAAGTTCGTGATATGCTACCACCAGGTGCCTCAGGGTTTCCAGAAAAGGGGTTGTATCTTCTTACCCGCGTCTATATAGTTGCGCACCTTCCGGGCCAGTGGCGAGCCGGGTGGAGCGAACGAAGTAATCAGTCAGGATGGTGGCATGTCTGCACAACCGGTAGATATACAAATTTTTGGTCGTTCTTTGAGAGTAAATTGTCCGCCTGAACAGCAGGATGCACTAAATCTTGCCGCAGAGGACCTCAATCAACGGTTGCAAGATTTAAAAGTTCGCACTAGAGTCACAAATACAGAGCAACTGGTGTTCATCGCCGCGTTAAATATCTGCCACGAGCTGGCGCAAGAGAAAGGTAAAACGCGAGACTACGCAGCAAACATGGAACAACGTATCCGCATGCTGCAGCAGACGATTGAACAGGCTTTAGTTGAGCAGGGTCGCATTACCGACCGCCAGGGCCCTAAATTCGAATAATACTTCATGGTTCTCATGCCAGAGCAACGATGAAGTCCTGTTTCTCTGAGATGTTTGCAAGCGGGCCAGTCCCCTGAGCCGATATTTCATACCAACAGAGTGTGACGCTCTGTAGCCTGTGAGCATGCTCGGTTCGTCCGAGAAGCCTGATGGTTGCGACGGCATACTCACCTTGAACCAAGGGTTCAAGGGTTACAGCCTGCGGCGGCATCTCGGAGATCTCTTTTCTGTTTTATCCGGCATCATTTCAGGTAGTAGCGTCAGCCGAGACTGCGGCTGCTACCTGAAGCCAGTCCCCCTCCCCTTCTTTTGCATGTTATAGTCAGCGCAAGCTAACCCACTCTTTAGGGGGATCCTGTGTCCGCTATCGATTATTCCGAACGCCAGCTGCTGCGTCAGCATATCCGCCATCTGCGCCGGCATCTGACGCCTGAACAGCAGAGTGAAGCGGCCGAACAGCTGGCTGAGCACGCGATTAACCTGGCACCTGTCTCAGCGGCACAAAGCATTGCGCTGTTTCTCTCTACCGACGGTGAAATCAATACCCGCCCGCTGATTGCCCGTCTCTGGCAGCAAAAAAAAGCGGTTTATCTGCCGGTACTGCATCCGTTTGCGCCAGGCAACCTGCTGTTTTTGCGTTATACCCCTGAGACGCAGCTGGTCATGAATAAGCTGCGCATTCCGGAGCCGCCACTGGATATTACGCAGATGACGACGCTGGATCGACTGGATGTCATGCTGGTTCCGCTGGTGGCGTTTGATGAAAGTGGACAACGGCTGGGGATGGGCGGCGGCTTTTACGATCGCACGCTGCAGAACTGGCAGCGCCACGGCTGTCTGCCGATTGGCATTGCCCACGACTGCCAGCGCGTTGAGGCGCTGCCGGCAGCCGCATGGGACATCCCGCTACCCGCCGTGCTGACGCCGGCAAAGCTGTGGCAGTGGGATGCTTCGTTCTGACGGGCATATGCCCGTCACCAATCAGTAAAGCAGGCGCGCGCGCATAGTGCCCGGAATAGCGCGCATGAGCTGCAGCGCTTTATCCGCCACATCTTTTTCCGCATCGATATCAATCACCACGTAACCAAGCTGTGGCGAGGTCTGCAGGAACTGCGCCGCGATATTGATATTCTGCTCAGCGAAAATCTGGTTGATGGCGGTAAGAATGCCCGGACGGTTTTCGTGAATGTGCAGCAAACGGCTGGCGCTGGCACCGTGCATCGGCAGTGATACCTCCGGAAAATTAACCGCAGAGAGCGTCGAGCCGTTGTCGGAGTATTTTGCCAGCTTACCCGAGACTTCCAGGCCGATATTCTCCTGCGCTTCCTGCGTTGAACCGCCAATGTGCGGCGTCAGAATAACGTTATCAAACTCGCACAGCGGTGAATTAAACGGATCGCTGTTGGTTGCCGGTTCGGTCGGGAAGACGTCAATAGCCGCACCCGCCAGATGTTTGCTGGAGAGCGCATGGCACAGCGCCGGAATATCGATAACGGTGCCGCGTGCGGCGTTGATCAGCAGCGCGCCCGGCTTCATCAGCGCCAGCTCTTCCGCGCCAATCATGTTCTGGGTTGAGGCGGTCTCCGGCACATGCAGGCTGACCACATCACTCATATTGAGCAGATCCGACAGGTGACGTACCTGCGTGGCGTTCCCCAGCGGCAGCTTGTTTTCAATATCGTAAAAGAAAACGTGCATCCCCAGGCCTTCAGCCAGCACGCCGAGCTGCATGCCGATATGACCATAACCAATGATACCCAGCTTTTTGCCGCGCGCTTCATAGGAGCCGGTTGCCACTTTGTTCCAGATACCGCGATGCGCTTTGGCGTTCGCTTCCGGAATGCCGCGCAGCATCAGCAGCATCTCGCCAATCACCAGTTCAGCCACGGAGCGGGTGTTGGAGAAAGGCGCGTTAAAGACCGGAATACCGCGCCGGGCGGCGGCGTTGAGATCGACCTGATTGGTGCCGATACAGAAGCAGCCGACCGCGACCAGTTTTTCCGCTGCGGCGAAGATCTCTTCCGTGAGCTGGGTGCGGGAGCGGATACCGATAAAGTGCGCATCACGGACAGAGGCTTTCAGCGACTCCGCATCCAGCGCCCCTTTGTGAAACTCAATGTTGGTATAGCCTGCCGCGCGCAGATTCTCCAGCGCGCTCTGATGCACGCCCTCCACCAGCAGAAATTTAATTTTGTCTTTATCCAGTGATACCTTTGCCATTTCCCGACCCTATTCAGAATTCAACGTGGAGTGCCATAAGATTACCTTCTGCCAAAATAACAAATTCTGGCAATGCGGCAATACAAACGATTGCGACCACGGCAGCACGCCCCGGCTTTCAGGCAGCACAAATCCATACAAAATCGCAGGATGCCGGGAGCAGAGAGCAGGAATCGGCTCTCCATGCTCTGTTTGTGACATAAGTCACCAAATTCAGGCTGATAAAGAAAAGCAGAATTAGCCGGGGGAAAAACGGCGCGTCAGGCGCGCCGGAGAGATCATTTGAGAATGGTTTTGACTCCATCCGGCGTGCCAATCAGCGCGACATCAGCGCCGCGCGTGGCAAACAGGCCGACCGTGACCACGCCCGCCAGCGCGTTGATGTTTTTTTCCATCGCGACAGGATCGAGGATCTGCAGATTGTGCACGTCGAGGATGATATTGCCATTATCGGTCACCACCTGCTGCCGATACTCCGGCTGGCCACCAAGCTTAACCAGCTCGCGCGCGACATAGGCACGCGCCATCGGGATCACCTCAACCGGAAGCGGGAAACGGCCAAGGATATCAACTTCTTTGGACGCATCCGCGATACAGATAAACTTCCGTGCGACCGCCGCCACAATCTTCTCGCGCGTCAGCGCCGCGCCGCCGCCCTTGATCATCTGCATATGCGGGTTGATCTCATCGGCACCATCGACATAGACCGCGATATCATCCACGTCGTTAAGATCGAAAACCGGTATGCCCAGCGATTTCAGCTTCAGGGTGGAGGCTTCAGAGCTGGAGACCGCCCCCTCAATCTGGTGCTTCATGGTGGCCAGCGCGTCGATAAAATGCGCGGCCGTTGAGCCGGTGCCTACGCCAACAATGGTGCCTGGCTGCACATACTGCAGCGCCGCCCACCCTACCGCTTTTTTCAGTTCATCCTGGGTCATGGTATGTTTAAAACCTGTGCGACATCAAAGTGCGCGTAGTATAAAACAACGCGCTGTAAAAGTGCGCGACTCACGCACCACCGATTTTTACCTTTGGAAGCCAGTCCGCAAAAATGCACCCGCCGCACAGCGCGGCCATTTTGTGGCATAGTACTTTCCACCCTGAACGAGAGAGAACAATAATGAAACGCCCGGATTACCGTACGCTTCAGGCGCTGGATGCAGTGATTCGCGAGCGCGGCTTTGAACGCGCCGCACAGAAGCTTTGTATTACCCAGTCAGCCGTATCGCAGCGTATCAAACAGCTGGAAAACCTGTTTGGTCAGCCGCTGCTGGTGCGCACCGTTCCGCCCCGCCCGACTGAGCAGGGGCAGAAGCTGCTGGCGCTGCTGCATCAGGTAGAGCTGCTGGAGGAGGAGTGGCTGGGTGACGATCAGAGCGGGACCACGCCGCTGCTGCTCTCGCTGGCGGTCAACGCCGACAGCCTTGCTACCTGGCTGCTGCCGGCGCTGAAAGATGTGCTGGCGGACTCCCCGGTGCGGCTGAATCTGCAGGTAGAAGATGAAACGCGTACGCAGGAACGTCTGCGCCGCGGTGAAGTGGTGGGCGCCGTGAGTATCCAGCCGCAGCCGCTGCCGAGCTGCCTGGTCGATCAGCTGGGAGCGCTCGACTACCTGTTCTGCGCCTCACCCGATTTTGCCGCCCGCTATTTCCCCAACGGCGTGACGCGATCTGCTTTGCTGAAAGCGCCGGCAGTGGCGTTTGACCATCTGGATGATATGCATCAGGCGTTTTTGCAGCAGAATTTCGATCTGTCACCGGGCAGCGTACCCTGCCATATCGTTAACTCGTCAGAGGCGTTTGTGCAGCTGGCGCGGCAGGGATCGGTCTGCTGTATGATCCCGCTTCTGCAGATTGAGCGCGAACTGGCGCAGGGAGAGCTGGTGGATCTGACGCCGGGGCTCTATCAGCGCCGGATGCTCTACTGGCACCGCTTTGCGCCTGAGAGTCGTTTGATGCGCAGCGTCACCGACGCGCTGATTGCTCACGGGCATCGGGTACTGCGTCAGGATGAGGTCACGGCCTGAGCATAGCGCAGCGGCAGATGCCGCTGCGGCCGTCAGCTATCAGGGCGTCGCGGCGTTTGGTTTGATTTCAAACACCACATCGACCTGATCGTCAAAGTGAATACTCTGCTGTTCATACGTCTGCTGCGCGGTGGTATCCGCCGGCGCGGCGGCAGCTTTATACATGCGCGCCATCGGCATCGGCTGATAGTTGGCTACGTGATAGCGAACGCTGTAGACCGGTCCCAGCTTCGCGTTAAAGCCTTCTGCCAGCGCGCTGGCCTGCTGCGTCGCGTTAGCAATTGCGGCTTTACGCGCCTGCTCTTTATAGCTTTCTGCGTCTGCCACACCCAGCTCAACGGTGCGGATTTCGTTCAGACCCGACTTCAGCGCGCCATCCAGCAGATCGTTCAGCTTATCCAGCTGACGCAGCGTCACTTCCACCTGGCGTACCGCGCGGTAGCCTTTCAGTACCGACTTACCCTCTTTGGTGTAGTCATATTCTGGCTGGGTGCTCAGATTAGCCGCATCGATATCTTTCTTTTCGATACCGCTCTTTTGCAGAAAATCAAAATATTGCGCAACGCGCGCGTCAGCCTGTTTTTTAGCATCGGCGGCTTCTTTGGAGGCGACGCTGACCATAATTGAGAGCGTCGCCATATCCGGACGCGCATCAACGCTTGCCTGACCGGAAGTGACCACGTGCGGTCCTTCAGGCACTTCTCCGGCCTGTACCATGCCCGACAGTGCGCCAGTGCTCATTGCGGCGACCAGCGCCAGTGCTTTCAGTTTCACAAACTCCTCCTTGGAAATCGGGTTACCGGCTGCCACTATGGCGAAACCGCTACCGCTTTACTATGCGTGATGCTCTGAGTTTACGCAGACAGAAAAGTTCGTTCGCGCTGCGTTTTAACCTGCTGCTGGCTGCAAACTTATCACTACAGGGTTGCTAAAAACAGCATTGTGCGTTTCGCTTGATGGATACTCTCTGTTTCCAGGAACCCTGCCCATGGCGCACGATCCCTCAAGCCCTGGCGCGCCTGCTGCTGACGTGCGCGTCGGGCGCACGCGTTTTCTGATGCTGGCGCTGGTGTTTGTGAACATCATTATCAACTATATGGATCGCGCTAATCTGGCCGTGGCGGCACCAGCGCTGAGCGCTGAGTTACAGCTCACGCCGCTGCAGATGGGGCTGATTTTTTCTGCGTTCGGCTGGATCTACGCCGCGCTGCAGATCCCGGGCGGCTGGCTGATTGATCGACTTGGTGCGCGTATGGTGTATGGCGTGGCGATGATCGGCTGGTCGCTTATCACCCTGCTGCACGTCTGCGCCAGCAGCGTGGCGGCGCTGGTCGGACTGCGGCTTGGCGTCGGCGCGCTTGAAGCGCCGGTGATGCCGGCGAATAACCGTATTATTTCCGGCTGGTTTCCCCTGCATGAGCGCGCCAGCGCCATTGGCATTTACTCTTCGGCGCAGTTTGCTGGTCTCGCCTGCGTCACGCCGCTGCTGTTTCATATTGAAGCCGCATTTGGCTGGCGCGGGCTGTTCGCTATCACCGGCCTGACCGGCATTCTGTGGGCGGGCGTCTGGTTTGCGCTCTATCGCGAGCCTGGCGAGCATAAACGGGTGTCAGCCGCAGAGCGCGCCTGGCTGCTGGAGAATGGCGCGCTGCCCGACAGCGCATCCGCCGGGCGCACATCGCTACGCCTGAGCGACGTGCAGCAGATGCTGTGCAACCGCAGACTACTGGGCATCTGTCTGGGCCAGTTTTCTATTTCCGCTACGTTCTGGTTCTTTCTGACATGGTTTCCGACCTATCTGGTCCGGTACCGGCATATGGATTTCATCAAAAGCGGTTATGTCGCCTCGCTGCCTTATCTGGCGGCGTTTTGTGGCGTGCTGCTGGCGGGGTTTATCTCCGATTATCTGATGCGGCGCGGCGTTTCAGCGAGCGTAGCGCGCAAGCTGCCGGTTCTGCTCGGGCTGACGATGACGCTGTTTATTCTCGGCGCCAACTACACGGATAACACCACGCTGATCGTGCTATTTATGTCGCTGGCTTTTTTCGGCAACGGTCTGGCAACCATAACCTGGGTTTTTGTCACCACGCTGGCGCCGCGTCATCTGGTCGGGCTGGCAGGCGGGATGTTTAACTTTACCGGTGCGCTCTCCGCGATTGTGGTGCCGATTGCAATTGGCGCGCTGATCGACGGCAGTGATTTTGCTCCGGCGCTGATATTTATCGCCGCCCTGGCGCTGGTGGGGATCGGCAGCTATCTGTTTATCGTTGGCCGCCCCGATGAGATTACTGCTCGCCGGTGATCTTCTGCGCCAGCTTTTTCAGCTGCGCCACCCGCTGCGCCAGATGCTCGTCATCCCTCTGCCAGATTTTAGCGAACGCCAGCGCTGCGCGATTATGATTGATCGGCAGCGCCATACCAATCTCACCATCATCACGCTGCCAGATGAGATGATCGCTCTGGCGCTTGCGCGCCAGCAGAGGCGCCATCTGCGTCCACTGCGCCGCGGCAAAACGCGGCTGCAGCTGCACATCGGGCTCTGCGGCCAGCAGCGCCATGCCAATCACCGACTGCCACGCCGGCAGCATGCGAAATCCGGCCAGCGCCTGACTGGTGCGGGTGCGTTCACCGGGTTCTGAGTGCCAGATATAGATGACCTGATCTTCCCACAGTACGCCTAGCGCCACCACGATATCGTGCGGTGCATAGAGCTCCAGCTGCGGCAGCGCCTGCGCAAACAGCGAGGAACCCCGAATCGCCTGCGCCGCCAGGGCGTGAACCCCCGGTCCTGGCAGATAGCGACGCTGCTCATCCTGAACGGTGAGGCCGATCGACGCCATCGTCATCAGCAGGCGGTTAACGCGCGTGCTGTTCATACCCATCTGACGCGCCAGCTCACGCCCGCCAATGGCTCTGTCGCTGGAGACCAGATACTGCAGGCAGCGGATACCGTCAATCAGGCTCTGGTTAGGTTGAGAAGACATCGGTCACCTCCTGGCGCTAAAAACTCAATCTTAGCAGCCTCGTCGCGTCAATAATGCCCCCTGCGCGTTTTACTTTTTTAAGCCGTCAGCGCCTGATGCGCCAGCTGGAAAGCGATAAGCCACATGACGCTGCCGACCAGCAGGTTGATGATGCGCTGCGCGCGCGCGGTGCGCAGCCGGGGCGACAGCCAGGCCGCCAGCAGCGCCAGACCATAAAACCAGATTACGGAGGCGCTGACGGTGCCCAGCGCGAACCAGCGGCGGGCATCGGCGGCGGGCAGCTGACTGCCGAGGCTGCCCAGCACCACAAACGTATCCAGATAGACATGCGGATTGAGCCAGGTCACCGCCAGCATCGTGGCGACGATGCGCCAGCGCCCCTGTTTCAGCGCGCTGTCCTGCTCCAGCGCAATACCGCCGCGCCATGCGCTGCGTAACGCTCCCCAGCCATACCAGAGCAGAAACGCAACGCCAGCCCAGGTGATCAGCGTCAGCAGCAGCGGTGACTGATGCAGCAGCGCGCTGCCGCCAAATATGCCGCCGCAGATCAGCGCAATATCGCTCAGGGTACAGAGCGTGGCGGTCATCAGATGATAGTGGCGCTTGATGCCCTGATTCATAACAAAGGCGTTTTGCGGGCCCAGCGGCAAAATCAGTGCAGCGCCCAGCGCCAGCCCCTGCAGATAAATTGATAACACGTTGAATAACCTGAAAAGAGAAGAGGATGGACGCAGTATATCGGCCGGAGGGTATTAGCGGAAATTGAAAGATTTAATCGGTCATTAGCGTTGTTAATAAGAAAGGCACCCGCAGGTGCCTTACGCTAACGTTATTTAGTCAGGTTAACCGGCTGCTCCTGCGCCTCACCCTTAACCTGGTGCAGATGCACATCCATCTGCGGATAAGGGATGCCGATGCCGTGCGCATCCAGGGTACGCTTGAAGTTTTTCATCAGATCCCAGTAAACGTTCTGCAGGTCGCCGCTTTTGCTCCAGCAGCGCACGACAAAGTTCAGTGACGAAGCCGCCAGCTCGTTCAGGCCAATCTGAATACCCATATCTTTCAGCACGCGCTCATCCGCTTCCACAACTTCGCGCAGCAGATCGATTACCTGATCGACATCCGCGTCGTAGGCCACGCCGATAATAAATTCGTTGCGGCGGATCGGCTCACGGGAGAAGTTAACGATATTGCTGGCGATAATTTTACCGTTCGGCACCACCACCATTTTACCGTCCGCGCTTTTCAGCGTGGTTGAGAAGATCTGCACATTCTGCACGGTACCCATCACACCACCGAGGTCAACAAATTCGCCGGTGCGGAATGGACGGAAAGTCACCAGCAGTACCCCTGCGGCAAGGTTAGAGAGCGAGCCCTGCAGTGCCAGGCCTACGGCCAGACCCGCTGCACCCAGCACGGCGATAACTGACGCGGTCTGTACACCCACCCGCCCCAGCGCTGCGATGATAGTAAATGCGATAACGCCATAGCGGACTAAGGCTGAGAGAAAATCTGCCACGGTCGCATCGATGTGGCGTGCCACCAGCAGACGATTCACGCCGTTTGAAACAATACGCGCGATAATCATACCCACGATAATAATCGCAATTGCTGCCACGATATTGACCGCATAGCTCAGGATCAGCGCCTGGTTACGCACCAGCCATCCACCTGCACTGTTAATGCCATTTACGACATTTAAATCTTCCATTTGTCAGCCCTGTTGTTGAGTTTCCCGCAGGAAATTACAAAAACGGCCAGATTGACTCCGGCACTCCAGGCTTCAAGGTTAAACAAAAACAGCATGAAGCGCCAAAATTAAGCTGATTTAACATTGTATTGAGGGAAAAACGTACCGGAATTGATGCAGATTAGCGCAGCACAGACCTGCAGGTTGCTGGTACGTATGCGGCAAAGTATGGCGGGCTGGCGTGTGGTTTTGTCGGGAAGAGAGTACGGTGCCGCATCGTGAGAAGCACATAAAAAAGGCCCCAATGGGGCCTTTTTACTGCAGCGGACTTACAGTACGTCGACTGCGTTCAGCTCTTTGAACGCCTGCTCTAAGCGCACAACCATTGAAGATTGTGCTGCACGCAGCCAGACGCGTGGATCGTAGTATTTCTTGTTCGGGCTATCCGGGCCGTTCGGGTTGCCCAGCTGCGACTGCAGGTACGCTTCGTTAGATTTGTAGTACTGCAGAATACCGTCCCAGGTTGCCCACTGGGTATCGGTATCGATGTTCATTTTGATCACACCGTAGCTGATTGACTCTTCAATCTCTGCTGCGGAAGAGCCGGAACCGCCGTGGAACACGAAGTCCAGCGCGTTATGTTCCAGACCATGCTTCTCACACACATATTTCTGTGAGTCGCGCAGGATGGTTGGGGTCAGCTTCACGTTGCCTGGCTTGTACACGCCGTGCACGTTGCCGAAAGAGGCCGCGATAGTGAAACGCGGGCTGATTTTGCTCAGCTCGGTGTAGGCGTAATCCACATCTTCAGGCTGGGTGTAGAGGGCTGAAGCGTCCATATGACTGTTGTCCACGCCATCTTCTTCACCGCCGGTGCAGCCGAGTTCAATTTCCAGCGTCATGTCGATTTTCGCCATACGCGCCAGATATTTGCTGGAGATTTCGATATTCTCTTCCAGCGACTCTTCAGAGAGGTCGATCATGTGTGAAGAGAACAGCGGCTTACCGGTTTTTTTGAAGTGCTCTTCACCGGCATCCAGCAGACCGTCGATCCACGGCAGCAGTTTTTTCGCACAGTGGTCAGTGTGCAGAAT
>Ga0157361_1000233_pt1 | contig 27835 bp, 26 predicted proteins | sample AttlaeALBM2_FD_111481 | JGI IMG/M metagenome (GOLD analysis project Ga0157361, IMG submission 111481) | Fungus gardens microbial communities from leaf cutter ant in Ribeirão Preto, State of São Paulo, Brazil - Atta laevigata ALBM2 | ecosystem: Host-associated > Fungi > Mycelium > Unclassified ...
CAGTGGCTGCGCGCCACGGTGCTGCCTTTGGACTGCAGCAGGGCGATCAGGTTTTCCGCCCGCTGCTGCGAGGTGGGCAGCAGTTTCGGGATCAGCGTCTGCTCCAGCGCGATCATGTCCATGATGGTCTTGCCCTGGCGCGGGCGCGGCGCCTGCCACGGGCCGCTGTAGAAGGTTTTGTCCAGGTGGATGTGCATGTCGCGGAACGCTGGCAGCAGCAGCTGGCCCTGTGCCTGATAGCGGGGCACGCCGGCGGGCAGGGAGGCGTTGGCGGCGTGAATGGCGGCGATCTTGCCGTCTTTGATCTCCAGCGTGTACAGCGCGGTGCGGGTGCCGATCACCGTTTCGCCGTCGTATTCAAAGCCGTCTTCCAGCCGCACCTCACTCAGGCAGTAGTGGCGATCGGTCAGGGTCATCGGTGCCGGTGCGCACTGCCCGCCGCCCGGTGACGCGGCCTGCGCCATGCCGCCCGTCAGGCCGATCACCGCGCAGGCGGTGGTGAGTTTGCCGGTTTGGCTGAGGAAGGCTCTGCGGCCCGGTTGTTGAGGGTTTTCCACGTTCGGTTCCTTAATCCAGAGGTGAGGGGTGAAACATCCCCCAATTTAGGAGAGGAACCGGCCGGTTGGCAGCGACATTTGCCACTGGTGACTATTCGATTTGGTAATGATCGGCGTCTGCCGGCGTTTATTTCAACCCGCAAAACACCGCCAGCCGCTGGGCCAGCGCCAGCGTGGCGGCGGGAGCGCCGTCGCGGTAGTAGAGCGCCAGTTCGAAGCTGTCTATCGGCGGTAATCCTTCGGCTTCGCCCAACACCCGATGCGTGGGCAGACGGCAGCCGGCCGGCAGCAGGGTAACGCCCAGCCCGGCGGCGGAAGCGGCGGTCAGCGCCGCCAGGCTGGCGCTGCTGTAGCCGATGCGCCAGCGTTTGCCGAGGTTGTCGAGCGCCTGGCACAGCTCGTCGCGGTACAGGCCGCTGAGCGGAAATACCGCCAGCGGCACCGGCGATTGCTCGATGGCCGGGAAGGCCAGGCTGTCCAGCCACAGCAGCGGTTCCGGCCGCGCGGCGCGCGGCGGTTGCCGGCGGCGCTGCTTCACCAGGATCAGATCCAGCTCTTCACGCGCGTAGGCGCTATGCAGATCGGCGCTCAGGCCGCTGGCGACGTCCAGCCGCAGGTGCGGGTGCTCGCGGCTGAAGTCGGCCAGCAGCTCGGTGGTGGGCACGGCGAAATCCTCCGGCATGCCGATCCGCAGCACGCCGTCGCGCCAGATGCCGGTCAGCGCGTCGTGGGCTTCTTCATTCAGCGCGATGATGCGGCGCGCGTAGCTCAACAGCTTCACGCCTTCTTCGGTCAGCAGCACCTGATGCGAGGAGCGCTCAAACAGCGGCTTGCCCAGCATCTCTTCCAGCCGGCGCACCTGCTGGCTAACGGTGGACTGCGACAAAAACACCCGCTCTGCGGCGCGGGTGAAGCTGTTGCTGTCGCATACGGCGATGAAGCTGAGCAGCAGCTGCGGATTGAACATCGGGTAGCGATTCATTTTCCCACTGTCGGCTATTTTATTATTTAATTTCCCAATACTAGCGGCGTTGCCTACAGTAACGCAACGCTGTGGCGATCGCGCTGTGACGCCGCACTCTTCATTTTGCAGTACCAGGAATATACCGTGTTAAATCATTCTGTTAATTCATCCTCTTCGCGCCGCTGGTTCAACCCTCTGCTGCTGGCGCTGGTGTTGATCGGCCTGAACATGCGGCCGTTGTTGACCTCGATCGGCCCGTTGCTGCCGACGCTGCGCCAGGCTACCGGGCTGAGCTTTGGCGGCGCGGCGCTGCTGACCACGCTGCCGGTGCTGATGATGGGCCTGATGGCGTTGGCGGGTGGCGCCATCAACCGGCTATTCAGCGAACGCAGCGCCGTGGCGTTAAGTTTGTTGGCGATCGGGCTGGGCGCGCTCTGGCGCGAACTGGCCCCCGGCAGCGTGCAGCTGCTGATGAGTGCGGTGCTGGGCGGGCTCGGCATCGGGGTGATCCAGGCGGTGATGCCCGGCATCATCAAGCATCATTTCCTCAAAAGTATGGCGCTGGTGGCCGGGCTGTGGTCGGCGGCGCTGATGGGCGGCGGCGGGCTGGGTGCGGCGATCACCCCGTGGCTGATGAGTGCGGGGCACGACTGGCACAGCGCGCTGGCCTGGTGGGCGTTGCCGGCCCTGGTGGCGCTGCTGGCCTGGTGGCCGGTCAGCCGCGGGCTGTCTCGCCTGAGCGCGGCGGGTGAAAACCGCGGGCCAAGCCTGCTGCGCAACCGGCGCGCCTGGCTGCTCGGCGCCTATTTCGGCCTGATCAACGGCGGCTATACCAGCCTGATCGCCTGGCTGCCGCCGTATTACATGCAGCTCGGTTGGCAGCCGCAGGCCAGCGGTTCGCTGCTGGCGTTGATGACCTTCGGCCAGGTCGTGGGCGCGCTGCTGCTGCCGGCGCTGGCGCGCAATCATGACCGGCGGCCGCTGCTGCTGCTGGCGTTGATGATGCAACTGATCGGCTTTATCGGCTTGATTTACCTGCCGCAGACGCTGCCGTGGCTGTGGGTGCTGCTCTCCGGGCTGGGGCTGGGCGGCGCGTTCCCGCTGTGCCTGGTGCTGGCGCTTGATCACCTGCACCAGCCGGCGGCGGCCGGGCGGCTGGTGGCCTTTATGCAGGGCGTCGGTTTTCTGCTGGCGGGCGTGACGCCCTACCTCTCCGGCCTGCTGCGCGATTACAGCGGCAGCTTCATGCTGGACTGGCAGATCCATGCGCTGCTGGTGGTGGTGCTGATCGCCATCACCTGGCGCTTCCACCCGCACAGCTACCGGCGGGCGTTCGCCGAATAATATTTCTGTCATTGCCACTCCCTATAGTGACGTTGCTTTTACTTCTGGGCGATAACAACGAAAAGGGACAATGACATGCACAACACCAAAACCCGGCTGGCGCTGCTGGTCGGCTGCATGGCGCTGAGCGCCAACCTGTGGGCCGACGCGCAGCCGGTGCAAGCGACGTTGGCTGGGCATGCGCTGCTGCCGGTGAAATCCGCCGTTTCCACACCGAAGGACGCGCCGAGCGATCTGCAGCAGAGCGGCAAGTACACCAGCGGCAAACGCGTCACCGAGCTGGGCAGCGTGGCGGGCAAATCCGCCGATCGCCTGACCGGCCTCGGCCTGCCGATCGACGGTCAGCCGCTGCAGGGCCACTCCGGCATCAAACACATGCCCGACGGCACCTACTGGGTGCTGACCGACAACGGCTTCGGCAGTAAGGCCAACTCGCCGGACGCCATGCTGTACCTCAATCACTACAAGATCGATTTTAAAGACGGCACGGTCGCGCCGCTGAAGACGGTTTTCCTGCACGATCCGGATAAAAAGGTGCCGTTCCACATCATCAACGAGAGCACCGAGAAGCGTTATCTGACCGGCAGCGATTTCGATCCGGAAAGCTTCCAGTTTGCCGACGATGCCTTGTGGATCGGTGAAGAATTCGGCCCTTACCTGATCAAGGCCGACCTGAACGGCAAAGTGCTGGCGGTGTTCGACACCCTGGTGGACGGCAAGGTAGTGAAATCGCCGGACAACCCGACGCTGACCCTGCCGGGCGCGCCGGACGGCAAGCAGAACTTCCAGGTGGCACGCTCCAAAGGCTTTGAAGGCATGGCCGCCTCGCCGGACGGCAGCAAGCTGTACCCGCTGCTGGAAGGGGCGCTGTGGGACGGCGAGCAGTTCGAGAACGTCGGCGGCAAACGCTATCTGCGGGTGCTGGAGTTCGACGTCAAACAGCAGGCCTGGACCGGCCGCAGCTGGCAGTACGTGCTGGAAGACAACCAGAACGCCATCGGCGATTTCAACATGATCGACGCCACCCACGGGCTGGTGATTGAGCGCGACAACGGCGAAGGCACGCCGGATAAAGCCTGCGCCGCCGGCGCGCCAACCGACAACTGCTTCAGCCAGGTGGCCAAGTTCAAGCGGGTGTATAAAATCGCCTTCTCGGACGCCAACGTCGGCAAACCGGTCGAGAAACTGGGTTATATCGACCTGATGAACATTCAGGATCCGAACAAGCTGGCGCGCAAGCCGCTGAACGACGGCGTGCTGACCTTCCCGTTCTTCACTATCGAGAACGTGGACGTGGTGGACGCCAACCACATCATCGTCGGCAACGACAACAACTTCCCGTTCTCCTCCAGCCGCCAGCCCAATATGGCGGATGACAACGAGTTCATCCTGCTGGACGTGAAGGATTTCCTGAAGTAGCGCTCCCCGGCCGCCGAATCGCCGGCGGCCGCCATTTCCCGCTTAGCGCAGCGAACAAACTGCGCTATAATCAGCGCCTTGCTTCTTCTCTTCTCCAAGGAAGATCCTCGTCCCCGGTGGGGCGGCCGGACTTCAAATCCGGTTGGGGCCGCCAGCGGTCCTGGGCAGGTTCGACTCCTGTGATCTTCCGCCAAAGCACCTCTCTTTACGTCAATTAGAGTCTATATTTTTCATTAAAAACCAATGACTAACTTGAAATTCATCTCTTCTGGTGTCAACCTGTGTCTACTCAAATCTACCCCCATTTAGGGGTGTTTTTGGGGGTTGAAAAGTACCCCTAAAAATTGATACCCCCAGAAGGAGACGCAATGCCTTTGACTGACGTAAAGGTGCGAACAGCAAAACCCCAAGACAAACCCTACAAGCTCGCTGATGGTGGTGGTCTATACCTATTGGTTAATACTAATGGCTCTCGTTATTGGCGTTTGAAGTACCGCGTTATGGGGCGAGAAAAGCTGTTATCGATAGGAGTCTACCCTGATATATCCCTAGCTGTGGCGCGCCAGAAAAGAGATGAAGCAAGGAAAGTTCTCGCCGAGGGGAATGATCCCAGTGCGGTAAAAAAGGCGGAAAAGCAAGCGAAGAAAATAGCGGCGGAAAACACCTTTGAATCGATTGCTCGTGAGTGGCACAAAGCTAAAGCTGACCGTTGGTCACTGCGTTACCGCGATGAAATCATTGATACCTTCGAAAAGGACATTTTCCCCTATATCGGATTACGGCCTATTGCAGAAATTAAACCACTAGAGCTGTTGGAAACTCTCAAACGAATGGAAAAGCGTGGTGCACTGGAGAAAATGCGCAAAGTGCGTCAACGCTGTGGTGAAGTATTTCGCTATGCGATTATTACTGGTCGTGCAGAGTATAATCCTGCCCCTGATTTAGCCGGTGCTTTAGCCGTACATAAGAAACAACACCTCCCATTTTTGACAGCACAAGAACTGCCTGAGTTTATGAAAGACTTAGCAGGATATACAGGTAGCATCATCACTAAGAGCGCCACCTATTTAATAATGTATACTGGAGTCAGGACTCAGGAGTTGCGTTTTGCTCGTTGGGAAGACATTGATCTTGATAAAGCAATGTGGGAAGTTCCGGCCGAGCATATGAAAATGCGTCGCCCTCATAAAGTGCCCTTATCTAGGCAGGCCATATCCCTGCTAAAGCAACTCAAACCAATCACCGGCCATTATCCACTTGTATTTATTGGTAGGAACGATCCACGTAAACCGATTAGCAAGGAAAGTATTAATCAGGTTATTGAACTTCTGGGCTATAAAGGCAGGCTTACCGGTCATGGTTTTAGACATACTATGAGCACTATCCTGCATGAGCAAGGTTACGACTCCACTTGGATTGAAATGCAACTGGCACATGTAGATAAGAATGCAATTCGGGGAGCTTATAACCACGCGCAATATCTAGATGGACGTAGGAAAATGATGCAGTGGTATGCTGATTATTTATCTGGGATGGATGTAGGTTTTTAAATGAGTCCTTTTAAAATAAAGAATACAGATTATCTTTTGCGTGATTTTTATCAATTAACGGAAGCTGCTGAGATTATCGGTTGTGATGTAAAAGATATACTTTGGTTCTCGCTTAAAAAAGGGATAGAACTTTGTATGGAGTTCTATGATGATGAACTTGAGGTATCTAATGGACTTGATTCAGATATTGAAAATGCGCAATTGCTTACTGAGATAAAATCATTAAAAAAAGATGAAGATGGATATTATGTTTTATCTGAGAGTTGTACATTAAGACTTCATCCTGAACAGGAAAAATATGATGAAAATGGTTTTTTGACTTGTTATATAAAAGGGTTTTTTGCCATCAATGATGAGTATAAAGAACATCTGGTTAAGCATGAAGGTCAGCCAGATGAATGGCCGGAGTATTTTATTCCATCTGGAAATTCCAATCTTGATTTTCCTGTAAGATTGTTTGTTAACTATGATGAGAGAGAAAATTACTATTTGTTGGATACATTATGGATTACAAAAAAACAAATAGGTTTTTTCTTAAGAGAAGTTGCAGAGCAACAGAAACCTCAGAAGTCTGAGAAGAATTATCAAGCTCAATCGGAGGCTCAGAAACAGAAACATGCAGTACCTCGAGTTGAAGTCCTCATGGCCATCGTTGCTTTGTATCACCGAGATATGAATTTAAGAAGAGAAAGCCCTACCGCAATAGCTGACTATCTTTTTCTTCACGCGAGAGATTTCTGGCCAGAGAAGGGGGTGCCGCCATTGAGTTATGACACGATCGTTAATCTTTTACGGAAAAGCATGAGAAAAGGCGGGTTAACATTTCAGTAACAAATGTGGTGACTAAAGGCGATTTTCGATAGATCCTTTAGTCATGTTTTTCGTGCTTAAATAATATGATTAAATTCTCCGTGTTGAGGTTAGTTGACTTGAATACACGGAGAATTACAGATGGCTTTTGCATCAGAATATGTGAATGTACAGCGCCCACCTTTGGATGCATTGATTGATATGAAGTTCATAACAGCCGATTGTCTTCTAAGCGATAAATGGATCTACCGTCTTATTTCTCAAGAACGTTTTCCTCGTCCTATTAAGTTAGGGAGAATGTCACGCTGGCGGGCTGCTGACTATTACGATTGGCGTGACGAGCAGGAAAAAAATTCACGACAGGAATATGAAAAAGGAAGAGTAAGAGCAAAAGAGATAAGAAAAGGATTGCATTGAATGGAATAAAATAAGCGACAAGCTCGCCGCCTATTTTAACTATTTAACCTTTCGGCTCAATACCACGGCGTTTTAATTCGTTTCTGGCTAACTCTTTGAACCAGTTTCCGAGGCTCATCTCGTCTTTGGCTGCTTCGGTGTTTAGCTGTTCTCTTAGGTCTGTCGGGATTCTAATTTGAAAAGTCGGAGAAAAACCTTCGCCTTTAGGACTTTTGTCTCGTTTTGCAGTTGACATGTACGTACATAACCTCTTAGTATCATCACTGTTATGTACGTACACTATCACGGCGTGCGTATTAAACACAACGGCTCTGAACAGTGCGGCAACACTGCCAGAGCCTCACCATTCACGTAAATTGAGAGCAACGCTATGGCTACATCAAAGTGTACCTACATCTTTGCCGCAATCAACCGCACCCAGCGCAAAATCCGCCCGGTGATGTTGCGCATTACCGCCGGTGACGAACGCAGCGCCCGCCGCCAGTTGGCCGGTGACTACGTACTCCTGTTCGCCGGTCGCCTGCCACAGGGAGGCTGCCATGCGTGAGTTTCCCCAGCACGGCGAGCGCTATCGCCATCAGCAAGGCAGAACGGTGCGTATCCTGAGCCTGTATCGCGCCGATGAGGCAACGGCCCGTAACAACCCGGAGTTCGCCTATGAAGTGGTGTTTGAGTATGACCTGTCCGGCAACGTGACCTCCATGCCGCTGCCGTGGTTCAGCGAGGTGTACCGCAAAATCGCCGATGCGCCGCGCAACCTTGCTCCCCGGCCTGCCGCCGGTCAGTCGCCGCTCCAGCTGCACCCGTCTGTAAAGGTGGTCTACAGCCGCCAGTGGGAGACACGACGGCCGACGCCGGAGCACGACGACACCCATTATTCCCGCTTCCTGTAACGCGGTTTATCACGCTTCATTTTCGATTCTGACGGACAAAAATCATGACTTCATCACATGGGCAATCATCAGCTCAGGGCACGCTGTTGCCGCCATCCTGCCGCTACCTGTCTTACGGCATGACCGAAGACGCCTTTGAGAAACTTAATCGCGCCAAGCAGGCGTGTTCGCTGCTGGATATGTTGTTCGCCGGGCAGGCCGCATCAGCGCCGTTCCCGACCGGTATCACCACGCAGGAAATGGCCGCCATGGTGGCTTACCTGTCGGAGGATTTGGCCTTCGTTCAGGCGCAGTGCGCCGCAATTAACGGGGAGGTGGTCGCATGACGCTGGATAACGGTTCTGCCTCCTGCATTCCACTGGAAGTGCGCACCGCGCTGTTTCGTCGCGCGGTGGCCGAGGCCTATCTCGCCGCCTGTGCGGCGCAGGGCATGACGCTTCCCCACACGCTGGACAGCCTGCAGATGCTGATTGCCAGCGACATCGAAGCGCTGTTTGTGAAGCTGCACGGCGTTGACGAAGGCATGGCGATTGCCTGCTCGTTGCTGGGCGATATGGTGGCCCCGGACATTCTGCTGGCGGCACCGCAGCTCACGGCGCAGGGCTGCAACATCATGGCCGAGCTGTGCGGCGTGGCGGTCACGTCCGGCCATCCGGCACCGACGCTGCATTAAGGGGGCGCAATGACCAAGTTAGAACAGACCAAACAGGCCGCCCGCGGCCGCTGGGACGTTATTTTTCCGCTGCTGGGGGTCACGGTACCCCCTCACGGTCAGCACGGCCCCTGCCCGTCGTGCGGCGGCACCAAGCCGTTTCGCATGGACGACAAGAACGGCGACGGCCGCTGGATTTGCACACACTGCACACACGGCGACGGACTGGACTTGGTGGCGAAGGTCAACGGCCTCAGCCTCGGTCAGGCCGTCAACGAAGTGGCCGACGTGCTGCAACTGAGTCAGGTGCAGCAACAGCCGCCCAAGCCCGCCAGAAGAAAAGCCGTCAAACCGGCACCGGCGGTGGCCGACACGGTAGCGCAGTGGCTGGCCGCCTGCACAGAGGGGCAAAGCGAGTATCTCACCGGCAAGGGGTTTGCCAGCCTGCCGCAGCCGCTGACCACCACGGCCCGCAAAAGCGGCGGTGTGGACTTTCCGCCGGGGTCGCTGCTGCTGGCGCTGACGGACATCCACGGCGCCGTGACGGGCGCGCAGTTGATTTCTCCGCTGGGTGATAAGCGGCTGTTGCCGGGGACGGTGCAAAAGGGGGCATTTATCGCCCTCAGTGCGTCCCCACAGAGCGACGCGCCGCCGACGCAGGTGATTATCACCGAAGGCTACGCCACCGCGCTGACGGCCGCTCAGCTCGCCGCAGGCTGGGTGGTGGCCGCCATCTCGGCCAGCAATCTGCCGAACGTGGCACAGGCGGTGCACGCCCGCTGGCCGCAGGCCCGTATCGTCATCGCCGGAGACAATGACTTCTACGACGGCAAAGAGAACACCGGCAAAGTCTGGGCGGAGAAAGCCGCCAAGGTCGTCAACGGCTGCGTGACGCTGCCGCCGACCCGCCATAAGGCGGACTGGAACGACTTTATGCAGGAAAACGGCCCGGTGCGCGCCAAGGAGGCATTTAACGAAGAGCTGGTGCAACTGGGTAAGTCGGCGGTGAAGCTACCGCAGGGCTTTCGGCTGACGCAGGAATACCTGTGGTTTGACAAGCAGGTGCAGAAGTCAGACGGCGACACCGAAATCCGCAACATCAAAATCAGCAACCCGTTGCGGGTGACGGCCATCACCTGCGACGCCGACGGCGGCAACTTCGGCCGTTTGCTGGAATGGGAGGACACCTACGGCCAGCCGCGTAAATGGGCGATGCCGATGGAGATGCTGAGCGGCAGCGGCGAAGAGCTGCGCCGTATCCTGCTGGTCAACGGCCTGTCGTACATCAGCACCACCGGCGAGGCCCGCGCCCGGCTGATGGAATACATCTCCCTGTGCAAGCCGGAGCGCAAAGTCACCTGCGTGAATAAAACCGGGTGGCACGGCGATGTGTATGTGTTGCAGGACGAGGTGATCGGCGACGGTGCGGAAGCGGTGATACTGCAAACCGCCAGCGTGCAGGGCAAAGATTTTCGCGTGGCCGGGACGCTGGACGACTGGCAGGAGCAGATTGGCCGGTACTGTGTCGGCAACTCCCGCGTGGCCTTTGCGGTCAGTCTGGCATTTGCCGCGCCGCTGCTACGACTGGTGGGAATGGACGGCGGCGGGTATCACCTCAAGGGCGAATCCACCGACGGAAAGACCACCACCATGAAGGCGGCCACCTCGGTGTGCGGTGGCCCAGACTACTGGCACACATGGCGCTCCACCGGTAATGCGCTGGAAGGCACCGCCAGCCGCCGTAACGACGCAGCGATGATGCTCGATGAAATCCGGGAGGTGGACGGCCGCGAGGCCGGAAACATCGCCTATATGCTGGCGAACGGCCAAGGCAAGGGGCGGGCAGGCACCGATGGTGAGTTACGCGCCCGCAAGCAGTGGCGGCTGTTGTTCTTCTCTACCGGGGAACTGTCGCTTACCGAGCACGCCGCCCGTGCCGGCGAACGGACGTTTGCCGGGATGGAAGTGCGGATGCTCCAGATACCGAGTGACTCCGGCAAATACGGCGTATTTGAAAGCCTGCACGGGTTCGACAGCGGCAAGGCGCTGGCGGAGCATTTTGAAGTTGCTACCGCGACGGTGTACGGCACGCCGTTCCGCGCCTGGCTGAAAGCCCTCACCGCCGACCTGAACGGCATGACGGCCAGCGCCAAGGTGCTGATGAAGGAATACACCCAGTTGCTGATGCCGGATAACGCCGGTAATCAGGTCGGGCGAGCCATCAACCGCTTTGCGCTGGTTGCCATGGCCGGGGAGCTGGCGACGCGACTCGGCATCACCGGCTGGCCGGAGGGGGAAGCGCTGCGGGCAACCCAGACCTGTATGCGGGCATGGCTGGCTGACCGGGGCCACAGTGCCAATCAGGAGGACATTGCCGCGCTGGAGCAGGTGCGCACCTTCTTCACGGCCGGGCAGTTCAGCCGCTTTGCCGACTGGCATAACGAGATGAACCGCCCCGGCAACATGGTGGGTTGGCGCAAGGTGGAGAAAGGCAACCATGCCCGGCAGGTGGAGGCGGTGACGACGTTCTATGTGATGCCGTCCGGCTGGAAAGAAATCTGCAAAGGCTATGATGCGCGGAAGGTGGCAAGGTTGTGTGCGGAAGCCGGTTTTCTGGTTCCGGCCAAGGACGGCAAAATGCAAACGGCCACCCGCCCGCCAGAGATGGGCGTCAAGAAGCTGTATGTCTTCACCAGTGACGTCTTAGGGTAAGGCTTTACGCGAGTCTTATTATTAAGGGGTAACAGAGGTAACAGGGGTTACAGCGTTGTAATCACTGGAGAAAATCTGTTACCCCTTTTGTTTTGGTTGGGGTAACAGGGGTAACAACGTCGGTGTTTTTTCACCCTGTTACCCGGTGTTACCCTGGCAATTTCCACCGGGGTAACACATTTTTTCCTTTCAAATCATCTCTGTAACCTGTGTAACCCCTGTTACCCCCGCAAATCGATAAAGGCATAGGCCGATTCACCGAAACGCCCCTTCTCTGGCGGGCCATTCTTTCCCCCAAAGTGTCACCTAACCCATTGAAAAAAGGCCACGTTGTGTAGCCGGAGTGACAACCGTGTTTGATTGAGCGGTTGTGCCGGTTATCGGACACTGTTCACACAACATAACGAACTGGAGTTTTTTTCGATGACCACCAAGACCCCGCTTGTCGCACTGTCTGAACGCTTGTTGCAGCAACAACCCGGCTTTGATGACGCACGTAACGGCTTTTACAAAAAGAAAACGGAGCTGAATGACATCCGTCAGGTCATTGCGACCACACACGATAAGAAACGCGCAGCGGAAGAGCAGGCCGTCATGGACGACAAAGGCTGGCGTAAGCGGTTCCGCAAAGCAAAAGGCGAACTGACGCCGGAGATGCAAGACCTGCATACCCAACGCATCATCAAACGTGAACTGGTGAATGAATACGACGGGCTGCTGGCCGAACTGGAAGATGATAAGGAAGAGGCGATGGTTGCGGTCTGCAACGCCGCCAGTGCTTATGACCAGAAGCACCGCGCGCTTTTGCGCACTTACTCCGAAATGACGCTGGAGGTTGCGTTGGATCAAGCCTCAATCCTGATCCGCGCGGTTGCTTTGCGACTCCATGCCCAGTCGCGTCTCGGCCACGATGAACAGCAGTTCCATAACAACAACCTGTGCGCGCGAGATCCACACGGTGTCGTGATGCAGGAAGTTATGCAGGCACTGGTTGAACGCGCCGCTAATTTCCACCTGAGCACGGAGAGTGACCCTATTCTTGAGGCGATTGGGTTGTATGGCCCGGATTTCAGTGGCCTTGACCAGAGGCTAATTAACAGTCCGGCCGCACGGATCAAACTCGGCAAGGAAATCGCTGCCCGCAAACAAGCCAAAGCGGAAGAGGAGGAATAACCATGATGCGCTGTCCTTTCTGCCGCAGCGGCGCACATACCCGAACCAGCCGCTATTTGACGGAACAGACCAAAGAGGCTTATTACCAGTGCCAGAATATTGACTGCTCCAGCACCTTTAAGACGCGGGAAAGTATTGAGCATGTGATCCGGCAACCTATACCCCCGGAAACTATTCCGCCGCCGGAACACCGAACGTTGAACCGTTACGGGAATAATAATTGTCTACATTGATTAATAGCATCCGCTCCTTTATTAAGGGGCGTTTTTTATTGCCTTCTCTTTCCGCTTTTTGTTGATTTTTCTCTGGCGGGCCTCTCATTTTGAGCATGCATGCATAGGGTGCATGAATTTGCATGCCTATAATACCCTTACGGTCTCCCTGCCGCCCCAGTGCTGGCGCGGTTTGCGGGCCATCGTGCAACTGCATGAAAAGCGACACAAGAAGCGGGCAGGCGAGGCGGGGATAGCATTGCGCGCAATGCATACGAAGCATAATTTAGGATAAATTGCTAAAACTGTGTTTATAATCATGTTTATATGATCAGTTGTTACAATGTGAGAAGTAAGCAAAGATAGTGCTAATTTCTTGTGCTGAAATGCGGACGTCCATATGGAAGATATCGATAAGTTGAAGGGTATTGACTGGTCAGAATTAATAGTTGCTAACCATGGCTGGATTGAGAAGCATCTGCATGTACATCCGATTAATAGTGAAAAGAAAATAACTGCTAGATTTTACTCTGTACCCTATGCTGGTCTTCATCAAGAGGTTTTAACACTTGCTGGCAGGATAGCTGATTCTATAGAGCATTATGTTTTTGATGAGGCATCATTAGCCGAGATGCGCAAGGAAGGGATCATTCCTTTTCGTAAAGCTGCGGAGTTTTTCGGTGATACGAACCCTATAGTAGATGGTAAGTATGGTGAACTGATTCTATATGCATTATCTGAGTTTGTTTTAAGAACTCCTATGGTAACACATAAAATAACATCGCTAACTAATGTTAATGATCAGGTCAAAGGTGGAGATGGAATATTTTTTGGTGATTATGGCGGGCGGCTATCAATCTTGATCGGTGAGTCTAAGATATATAGTGATTTTTCCCAGGCTTTAGAAAGTGCTTTTGATTCTTTAAATAGATTCAATGAGGCGTATTCTGGCTCTGCTTTGTCTCATGAAATGTTTATTGCGAGGTCGAATATATCAAAGAACTTTGATATTGACACTCTGGATTTGATCTATAAGGCTTTCACCCCAGGAACTGAATTGTATAATGAATGTGTAAAGACTCATCCGGTACTCATTATTTTTCAGGATGAATATCTTGAAAAAATTCAAGTGGACTCAATGACAAAGTCTGATGCTGAAGCTCTTTTTTCTGCGTGGTTAGAAACTAAGAGAAATGAAATATGTCAGATAATTAGCTCGAAATATAAGCGATATCCAAAAATGGCTAGCTATATTTTAGACTTTTTCTTAATTCCTATGACCGATGTCTCTCATTTTAAAAAGACCTTATATAAGGCTATTCATGCAATTGAGTTTAAAGAACCAGTAAAGAAAAACAAAACTAAAAGAGTAGTTAAGACTACAGGGACAAAAAAGAAAAACTAGTTGTATGTATAACTGTATTTTTAATAGAGAGTTATTTTAATGAATTCTACGTACACTCAAGCAATACAACATAATGATTTTATAGTTGTTTTTGATGATTTACTAAATTCACTGTTCATTAAAAATAGAGGTGAAAAGTTTTCGTCTGAGAATTTAACTTCAGAAAAAATAAAGAAGGCTGTTTGGCTGGCTTCTATTGCGGCGTTGGGTGGCGAACATGAGAAGAATATAGCTAGTTCGTTCGGCGCCCTGTTGTATCTCTATGATGAAAACAATGAGATGTATCAAAGAACTTGTTATATATTACAATCTAGAGCAGGGAATATTGTTTCAACAAAACATCTCCCAAGCATAATTTCAGATGGGAAGTATAATAGTGATTTTGGTTCATTTATGAACTTTGAATTAGTAGGAAAGAGAATTAGCTTAGAAAAAAAATTTAAAGATGAAACAAAAATTTACTTTACTGACTTTCAGAAGAATCTTTGGCTTTCTTTGGTGGGTAAGGATAATCTAGCAATATCTGCACCCACATCATCTGGAAAGTCTTTCATTATTAAAAAATATATAATTGAACTAACTAGCACATATGATGAAGGCGAGTTTATATACATAGTCCCTTCAAAAGCTCTTATAAATCAAGTTAGTAATGAGTTATCGAAGGCATTGATGGGGATAGCTACAGTAATAACTACGTATAGAGATATTAGTGAGAACCATAAAAAAGTCATATATGTTTTAACACCTGAGCGTTGCTTAAAATTATTACAAGAGAAAACATCAAAGGAACCGACGGTTGTTTTCTTTGATGAAGTGCAAAATATTGAAGATAATAGTAGAGGAAGTGTATATGAAAATGTTATTTACAGGATGACTCAGATTTGGAAAAGTACGCAATTTGTAATGGCTGGCCCATATATAGAGAATTTGAAAGCATCACTTGGGAAAATAACTGATATAAAAATAGTTGAACAAAAAACATCAGCTACACCTGTGTTACAAATGAAGGTTGTACTTACAGTATCTCCAAGAACTAAAACAGTAGGTTATAAAATAATTAGCCCGTCAGGAAATATTATAGACAGCGAGTTTAATCTAGGTAAAGGATTGTACTCAAAACTAACTGGGCAACGAGGTATTGCTTTATCACATATCATTTCTATGTTTAATAGCGAAGATCAAAATATAATTTACTCCCCGAGAAAGAATTATGCGGAGAATTGGGCTATTAAAATCTCGGAAGGTGAATCTGTTGAAGAGATTAGTGATAATGATCGTATAAATGATCTTACAGAATTTTTGTCTAATGAAATACATCCGTCATACTCTTTAATTAGAACTCTAAAAAAAGGTGTTGCCTTTCATCATGGTGGACTTCTCGATGTTGCCAGAATGGAAGTAGAGGACTTATACAGTGAAGGGGTGATTAATAATATTGTATGTACCTCAACTTTATTGCAGGGTGTCAATCTACCAGCAGATAGAATAATTATCTTATCTCCGAAAGTAGGAAACTATGAACTAACTCAATTTGAGTTTTTGAATTTGATAGGGAGAGCTGGAAGAATTAACTCATCTTTATATGGGGAGATTTTCTGTATAGATGTCAAAGATGAGGAGTGGGGTAAGGATAAAATATTAAACAATGAAAAGAAAGAAATTAAATCCTCAGTGCTTCGTAAGATTGACGAAAATAAAGAAAGTGTCATAAGTTATATTGAGTTACCGAGAGCAAGTATCATTGCCCAAGGTGGTGATGAAAAAATTATTCCGCTCGTGTCGTACCTTCGCAGTCAATATCTAGTTGATGAGAAACATTTTTCTAAAATTGTCAGCAATACCATCTTGAGTGCTAATGAACTGGCATTACTAACAAGTAGGCTGAAGAAATGTAGAAGTTCACTGGTCATACCGATGGATCTACTATATAAAAATCAGTTTATCGATCCAATTGAGCAAAATGAGCTCTATAAAATGATACAGTCAGATGGAGTAAGTAAGTGGTTGATAAATAAATACCCCAATAGCAAGGAAGGTGTTTCAGATGAATATGCTGAATTTGAAGTTATGTCGTATTATCATCAATATAGAAGTATTATTCAGAGGTTAAATGATATTTTCGATATCGAGGGTGAAGTCAAGGGTAGGGGTGATGGAGTTTTTAGAAAGTTCTATGTCAGTTATAAAAAACTGGCCAATGACTCGCATAAATGGATGCAAGGTAAAAAATATAGTTTCTTTATCGAGGATACATTATCGAAAAAATTTAAACAAAAGAATAAGAATATCGATTATAAAACTATAGATTCAGTTACTAACTTTGTTACTACTCACATCAGTACAAACTTGAACTTTATACTAGTAAAGTATCTATCACTCTGGGCAAATGTCGTGTCTTCATTTTTGAGTGAGGATGAAAAAGAGCAGTACGCTTATGTTCTAAATTTATCCTCAATGCTTGAAATGGGTAGTTATAAACCCATAGTTCTTGAGATTATGTCTTATGGTATCAATCGCTCAACTGCAATTGAGATCGAGAAAAAATACAGAGGTGACATTGATGTTGAATTGTTTTTAAAAGAACTAGATTTGAATAAATTGCCTCCATTGCATCAGAAATATTTGTTAAGGGCTGGCTTTGGAAAAATGAAGAAGAGTGATAAGGTAACGAGTTGAAAAGAAATGACTCTTGTCTACGTATTTACAGGGTGATGGTATGTATACTCCATGGGGTTGGGGTAGTAATAAGAAATATGCTGTATGATAAAATGGAGAGTCATCATATAATGTCAATTGTCAAACAATAGTTTTGGCTTTCTCCCTGTTACATACTTTATAAATTTGTACGTACCGTACCGTACCGTACCGTACCGTACCGCACCGCCTTGCTACAGCTTATGATTTATCTTTTCTACGCTTAGTTACGGCCATCATAAAGTTCCTAACAAGGTAATTTGGTGGTGCTTTTGGGGGTTTATTGAAAGTGATATTTTAAAATATGTCTATTTTACATTATGTTACTTATCAAGTGCGACTCCTGTGATCTTCCGCCAAATTATTGTTTCCCACACTTTCTTGAATTCAAAAAAATCCTATCCAAGCGAATCACCTCGCAGACATTTTTTTGAGAAAATAACCGTTGTTCGAGTAATGAGCTTCGATGAGCTTCTCTGGCATACTAAGCGAATTACAGCGTTGTAAGTCAGATTAAAGCGGAGGCGACATGGCAGACAAACACTTAACCCAATCACCGGCAGGTGAGTTTGTTATGTTTGCCAGCGATGATGGCGAAGTGCGCGTTGAATGTCGTCTTGAGCAAGAAACGCTGTGGTTGCCCCAGGCGACCATCGCGAATCTTTATCAAGTGACTCCCCAGGCGATTACGCAACACATCAAAGCGATCTACGAAGAAGCGGAACTTGAACAAAACGCAACCTGTAAGTCTTACTTACAGGTTCAAGAGGAGGGGGGCGCCAGAAAAGTCGCAATATTTAATCTAAGCGATTATGTGATATAGTAATACGCTCTTTCTTGTTGTTTGATGATGTAGTTCCTTACTTTTCTCTTAAGGGAAAGAGTAAGAGAAATACTGATTATTAACCAGAAAAGAATGATTTCTATGATGGTCAGTATTGGGTATATAATTATCTTGTCTTTTTTTACTTCATCTATGTATTTATTTAGTTCAATCTGGTTTTTTTCATCATTAAATATTTCGCAAATCAATGATGACAACTCTGGAGAGATGTTTTTTATTCTTTTTAGTTGATTGCTATTTCCAATGCATTGTTTTTTGTCAATAGACCAAGGGTGACGGGAAAAAAAAGATGATTCCTTGGCGGAATGGTTGGTGATAAAGAAGCTTTCATTTGTTGTTTTTAACGTCAAAAGAGTCCACCCATTTTGAATGCGCAATGTTTGTATGTGCATGTGAAAAACAAATAAAAGCCCAATGGTCACTGAAAAAATAATAAAGCCAGACAGTATTTTATCAATGAACGTGTTCTGGGGTGTTTTTTTTAGAGGAATAGATATGGAGAACAATCTAATTGTCCAATTGGGGATGCCTGCTTTACTCAAGTATTCAGATTCGCCGTTTAATGGTTTGTTTAAATATTTAAGTGTTATCATTCCTGCCGCGAATATACTCCCTAATATTCCAAGGATGCTTGCAAATATTTCAATAGTTGACTTGAAACTTTCGTCAGTAAATAATTCAGTGATAGATAGTGCGTTACTCATATTTTTTCCTCATTGTGACTGTTACGTTTTGTTGATTTTTATTATTCTTATGATTTTTTCAAGTTGTTAACAGCTATCTAGTCTATGATAAGTACATGGTGTTATTGATATGAAATTCATTGAGTTGGTAAATGATTAGTGGTTACTATACGAAATGTCTTCCTAATTTAGCTAAGCGGCTATTTTAGTAACAGCATAATATATCTGAAGTGCGATTTGCTATAAGTCCCCAATACCTAACCCCTTCACTCCCTTTGCAAAAAGAACTGCTTGATGGTCTGCCGCAGCCAGCGGTGCGCCGGGTCGCGATCGAGGCGCGGATGCCAGGCCTGCACGATAAACACCGATTCCAGCTCGAGCGGCAGCTCGATCTCAGCCAACGGCAGGTGGATGTTGCTTACTCCCTGCAGCACGTGGCGCGGCAGCGGCAGGATAAAGTCTGATTTCATGGTTAGCATCATCGCCGAATGGAAGCCCGGCAGGGTCAGGGCGACGTTGCGCTGCAGGCCAAGATCGCGCAGCGCGTCGTCGATCGGCCCCTGCGTGCGCCCGCGGCGAGAAACGCTGATATGCGGGTAATGGGTCAGGGTTTCGGGCGTTACCTGGCCGATGATCGGGTGACCAGGGCGCACTAGCGCCTGAAAGGTGCTGGTGAACAGGCTCTGCGTCTTAATTTCCGGGTGCCAGTCGCGTGAGGAACCGATCACCAGATCCACCTTGCCGCTGCGCAGCGCGTCATCTTCGCCGTCGCTTTCGGCGATAAACTTCAGGCCGCTTAACGGCGCCATGTCCCGCAGCGTCTCCAGCAAGCCGCCCGCCAGCGCGCCGATAAAAATGTCGTTGGCGCGAATGGTGAAGGTTCGGGTCAGCTTGCCGGGCTCGAAGGATTCACTCGGCGCGATCAGCGCGGCGGCCTGCTCGATGATCTCGCCGAGCTGGCGTTTCAACTCCAGCGCGCGCGGCGTCGGCACCAGATGCTTGCCGGCCCTGACCATGATCGGATCGTCGAACTGCCGGCGGATGCGCCCCAGAATGCGGCTCATCGCCGGGGCGCTCAGATTCATCTTCTCGGCGGCGCCGCTCACGCTCCCTTCTTCCAGCAGCAGATTCAGCGCATAGATCAGGTTGAAATCAATTTTTTGCGGCATGGCCTCTCCGGTGGTGGTGCGCTCAATGGATTGCGTTTTGTGCAACTAGTTAATTACATCATTTCATTTTAAACAATCGAAATAAGCCCGGATACTGCCCACGACAACAAAGATTGAGGCTGAAACAGCAGGAGTGGGGAATGGTTGAGGTGTCTGTTACGCCGCACCACAAAAATCGATGGCTCGCCAGCGCCGGCGAAATCAATGGCCGCACCTGGCTGGGGCTGTTCGGCGTGTTTTTGGCGGTGATGGCCAGCGGCGTGGGGGAAAACGCCAGCAAGTTCGCGCTGGCGGATATACAGGGCGGCATGCTGCTGAGCTTCGATGCCGGCAGTTGGCTGACCACCTGTTACGTCACCGGCTTTGTGATCGGTTCCGGGTTCACGCCCTGTTTTTGGCCGACTTTTTCGCTGCGCCGGGTGGCGTTGACGATGTGCGGTATTTATCTGGCCGGCGGGCTGCTGACGCCCTGGCTGGGAGAACAGTATGGCACGCTGTTGGCGGTGCGCAGCCTGCAGGGCTTCGCCGGCGGCGCGTTGCCGCCGATGCTGATGACGGTGGTGCTGCGTTTTATGCCGCCGCTGATCAAGGTGCTGGGGCTGGGCGCCTACGGCTGGGTCTCCGCCTGGAGCGCCACGCTGGGTGCCACCGCCGCCGCCTTCGCCTTCCACTGGGGCTGGAGCGGGTATTTCTACTGGAACCTGCCGCTGATGGCGATCGCCGCCTTGTGCATCGGCTACGGTCTGCCACAGGATCCGCTGCGGCTGGAGCGCCTGCGGCAGTTCAACTGGCGCGGCCTGCTGCTCGGCGGCATGGCGCTCGGCATGCTGACGGTGGGCATTTCACAGGGGGAGCGGCTCGACTGGCTGAATTCGCCGCTGATCTACGTTTTATTATTGGGCGGCGGCGGATTATTGGCGTTATTTCTGATTAACGAATGGTACCACCCGCTGCCCTTTTTTAATTTACAGCTATTAAGCAAAAGGAATTTGTCCTTCTCCTTAATTACGCTGGGTGGCGTGCTGTTAATTATGGTGTCGCTGGTCAATATCACGTCGGGATATTTATCCGCGATTCAGGGCTATCGTCAGGAACAAACTTCCGACTTAATGCTGTGGGTGGCGTTGCCGCAATTAATTACGCTGCCGATTGTTGCCATGATATGCAATACGCCGCGGGTGGATTGCCGCTGGGTGCTGGCGATCAGCCTGCTGTTGATGGCCACCGCCTGCGTGCTGGCTGCCCAGCTGACGCCGGAATGGAACGGCGACACGTTTCGCGTTATCGCGCTGTTGCAGGCGGTCGCTCAACCGATGGCGATCATCCCGTTGCTGATGCAGGCGACCGGTGGGCTGTTGCCGACCGACGGGCCGTTTGCGGCGGCCTGGTTCAACGCGGTGAAGGGTTTCGCCGCCACCGCAGCCGGCGGCGCCATCGCGCTGCTCAGCCGACAGCGCGGGGACTATCACGCCGACACGATCGCCGACGGTTTTGGCTCGGCCTACAGCCGCGCATCGGGGTCGGCGGAGCAGTTGGCGCAGCTTGCCGCTCGGCAGGGCCACGTGCTGGCCAGCGCCGATCTTTATCTGTTGGTTGCCGGCCTGGCGTTATTACTGACCGCGCTGATTTTATTTATGCCGACCCGTATTTATCCGCCGCGTTCGGTCGCCGCCTGACATTTTATCATCAGAAATAAATATTAAGTGGAGTCACTTTTATGGCTAACAAGAAAGTCGCCGTCGCCGTATTGGCGGTTACCGTCATTACGCTGGGATTATTAATCAATAAATTCCTTATTAAAGAGACACAGCAGAATACCAACGACGCCTATATTCGCGCCGATATCTCGCGTATTTCTCCGCAGATTGCCGGTGAAATTGCGCAGGTGTTGGTCAGGGACAATCAGTGGGTCAAACAGGGGGAGTTGCTGGCGGTGATCGACCCGCGTGAATTCAACGTTGCCCTAGCGCAGGCGACGGCGCAGGAGCAATCGGCCCGCGCCCGGCAGGACGACGCCAGGGCTAACCTCACCCGCCAGAGCGCGCTGATCGCCGCCGCGCTGGCGGAGCGGCAGGCGGCGCAGGCGGAGCTGGCGTTTGCACGCCAGGAGCAGAACCGCTACCAGAGAATGGCCAGCAGCGGCGCGGGTTCGCAGCAGGCGGCGCAGCAGGCGACAACGCGGGTGCACACGCTTTCCGCCAATGTGGCGCAGGCGGAGGCGACGCTCAAAGCGGCGCGAAACATGGAGCAGGTGCTACAAGCCAAGCTGGCGGACAGCGATGCCGAGCTGATGTTGGCGCAGGCGAAGAAAGCGATGGCCGAACTGAACCTGTCTTATACCCGCATCACCGCGCCGATCGGCGGTGTGGTCGGCAAGAAAAGCCTGCGGGTCGGGGAGTTCGTCAAACCGGGCGATGCGCTGCTGGCCATCGTGCCGCAGGACAAGCTGTACATCATCGCCAACTACCAGGAAACCCAGCTGGAAAAAATTGCGCACGGGCAGTCGGTAGACATCCATATCGATACCTTTCCCGGCCAAACGCTGAAAGGGCAGGTGGACAGTATTGCGCCGGCTTCCGGCGTCAGCTTCGCGGCCGTGGCGCCGGAGAACGCCACCGGCAACTTCACCAAGATCGTTCAGCGCATCCCGGTGAAGATTGTGTTCGATATCAATAAAGAGCATGCCGCCTTGCTGAGCGCCCTGCGCGTCGGCATGTCCGCAGACGTCAGCATCAATACGCTGGACGGAGGCGTGCAATGAACAGGGCTGTGATCTCGCTGCTGTTGATTGCGCTGAGCGGCTGCCGGGCGGTAGGGCCGGACTACGCTCGGCCGCAAAACGCGCTGCCCGAGAGCTGGGGTCAGCAGGCCGGCGGCGGGGCGCTGCCGGTGGCCTGGTGGTCGATATTCAACGATGCGTCGCTGACGCAACTGGTGCAGCGCGCGGCGGCCGGCAACCTGGATCTGCAGCTCGCCACGGCGCGCATGCAGCAAAGCCGCGCACTGCTGGGCGTGACCGAGGCGGCGCTGATGCCGGATCTGAGCCTGGACGGCGCCTATCAGCGCCAGCGCGCCACCTCGGTGGGCAGTATGGATCCGTCCGGCAACGGCGGAGAGGCGGATTATAACCTCTGGCGCGGCGGATTCAGCGCCACCTGGGAGTTGGACATGTGGGGCAAGCTGCGTCGCGCATCGGAAAGCGCGCGCGCCGGCTTCGCCGCTTCGCAGGAGAATCGGCGCGCGCTGCTGACGTCGGTGACGGCGGAGGTGGCGAGCGACTATCTGCGTCTGCGTGCTACGCAGCAGCAGCTGGCGGTGGCGCAGGAAAACCGCGCCACGGCGCTGCGCACGCTGCAGCTGACGCAAAGCCGTTATCAAAGCGGTGCGGGCAACGAACTGGATATCGATCAGGCGCAGGTGCAGTTGGCGCAGGTAGATGCCCTGCTGCCGACGCTGTTCGATCGACAGGAACGCTTGAACAACGCCATCAGCCTGCTGTTGGGCGAGCGGCCGGGCGCGCTGAAAGCGATGTTGTCGCCGACGGGGCCGCTGCCGGCGCTGGTGCGCGCGGTGCCGATGGGTGTGCCGTCGGATCTGGCATTGCGCCGGCCGGATATTCGCGAAGCGGCGGAGCGTTTGCATCAGGCGACCGCCGAGATTGGCGTCGCCACCGCCGACTACTATCCGCGCATCACGCTGACCGGCAACGCGGGCTACCAGGCATTGGCGCTGGCGGATATGGGCAGCTGGTCCACGCATACCTTCGCCATCGGCCCCGCCCTGTATCTGCCGCTGTTCGACGGGGGGAAAATCACCCAGCGGGTGCGCCTGAGCGAATACCGGCAGCAGGAAATGGCCATCGCCTACCAGCAAACGGTGCTGCGCGCTTGGCATGAGATCGACGACGCGCTTTCCGGTTACCGCGCCCAGCAGCGCCGCCAGACGCATCTGGCCGAGGCGCTGGCCGCCAACCGACACGCGTTTGCGCTGGCGCGCGACAGCTATCTGAACGGCGCCAGCGATTTTATCCACGTTCTGAGCACGCAGCGCGCGCTGCTGGATCTGCAGTCCGCGCAAATTGTTTCACAGGAGGAGACGGCGATCGCCGTGGTGAATATCTATCGAGCGCTGGGCGGCGGCTGGGAACACACCTACCCGTCTGCGGCGCCACAGGAGAAGGCTGATGCACAACACGCTGAATAAGATTGTCGACGAGATGCTGGAAAGGGATACCCGCCGTAAACGCGAGGCCAGGGTGAGCGCCGTGCGGCAAGTCACCGCCCGGATCCGCCGCATCACGTTGAGCGGCGACGATGTGGATAAGTTTATCGCCGACCCGCGCGCGCAGGAGCCGGCCAGTTGGATCAAGGTGTTCTTCCCGTGGCGCGACACGCTGGCCGGGCGGGCCTACACCCTGAGCGGCATCGACAAACTCGCCCGCACCTTCGATATCGATATGGTGCTGCACGGCGAAGGCCCGGCGTCGAACTGGGCGCACGACGCGATGCCGGGCGACAAGCTGGGGTTCGCCGGCCCTTGCTCCGGCGGCTTCCGGCTGTTGCCGCAAACTCGCTGGCTACTGTTGCTGGGCGATGAGACCGCGCTGCCCGCCATGCGCACTATCCTCGCCTCGCTGTCTACCCCGCTGCCGGTGCTGTGGTTCGCCGAAGTGGGCGATGCGCAGGAGATTCAGGATGTTGATTGCTCCTTTTTGCAGATGAACAGCTGGCAAATACGCACCCGGCATTTCGACAGCGTGATGAACAGCCCGCTGGTGCAGGCCGTCAGCCACTGCGAACTGCCGGCCGGGGAGGGGCAGGTGTGGCTGGCCTGCGAACACCAGGTCGCCGCGTATCTGAAGGCGCGTTTTATCAACGAAATGGGCATCTCCCGCGCCGCCTTGTTTGCCAAAGGTTATTGGAAAAAGGGCGAAGCTAATTTCAAGGGCGCGATGTAACTCGGGCGAATGAGGATGGTTATGATTGAGAGAGTGTTATTGGCGGTGGACTGCTTTGAACACAGCGGCAACGCGCTGGATTTTATGGCGCGTCTGCAAGGCAGCATCGGCGGCGTGATCGTACTGACGGTGGTCGACAATGCCTTCACGCTCAGCCGCAGCGGCCTGCGCTTCGACAGCGACGAGCGCGAAGAATATCCTGCCGCCCAGCGCGAAGAGGCGCTGGCGGAAAAGCAGGTCGGGCAGGTGACGCGGGCGTTGCAACAGATGGGCTTCAACGCCCAGGGCCTGCTGGCTGCGGGGGCGCCCATCGAGGTGATCCCGGACCAGATGGCTTTGTTCAACTGCGATTTGCTGATCATCTCGCACCGCCACCTGTCTTCGTTGGGGCGCTGGCTGAACGCCTCCGTCACGCGCGGCCTGCTGGATGAGATTGGCCAACCGGTCTTGGTGATCCCGCGCTAAGCTATGGGTAAGGGCAGCCGCATGCGGCGGCGCGCGTTCGGCGACGAAGGCCGTACATACCGGAGGTCAACATGCGAAGTCTGGAAGATCAACTTGCCGCTTATGCCGCCTATCACCGCGATGCGCGCAATATTGCCACGCATTTTATCGGCATCCCGCTGATCGTCGTCAGCCTGCTGGCGCTGCTCTCCCGGCCGGCGTGGGACGCGGGATGGCTGCCGTTTTCGCCGGCCTGCGCGGTGGTGCTCGTCGCGGCCTTCTATTACCTGCGGCTAAATCTGCGCCTTGGCGCCATGATGCTGGCGTTGCTGCTGCTGTGCCTCGGGTTCGGCGCCTGGGTGGCGTCGCTGTCGACGGCGGCGTGGCTGAGCATCGGTATCGGCGGCTTCGTCATCGGCTGGCTGTTTCAGTTTGTCGGGCATTTCTGGGAGGGGAGAAAACCGGCGTTTATGGACGATGTGACGGGCCTTATCATCGGCCCGCTGTTCGTGCTGGCGGAAGCCTGCTTCCTGGCCGGCGGGCTGCGCGAACTGCAGCGGAACATCGAAATGCGCTCGGGCAAAGTGCGTAGCGGGAGGGCATGAGGTGGGCTTGATTCCTACGGTGACGGACGCTGATGTCCGCCCCCTCCCGCCGCACTTTTAACAAATTTGCAAAAGTCTTTTAGCCTCCCGCCTGCTTATCTTTGTTGTGATCAATGTCATACTTTCGGCATCTTAACTGTTCCCGCGCTTCGGCAGCGGTAAACCGGAGTTGTTGCATGAAAGTGAATTATCCCTTGTTAGCGCTGGCGGTGGGGGCGTTCGGCATCGGCACCACCGAATTCTCTCCCATGGGCTTGCTGCCGACTATTGCCAAAGGGGTGGACGTCTCCATTCCGATGGCCGGCATGTTGATCAGCGCCTACGCCGTCGGCGTGATGGTCGGCGCGCCGCTGATGACGCTGCTGCTGTCGCACCGGGCGCGCAGAAGCGCGCTGATTTTCCTGATGGCGATCTTTACCCTGGGCAACGTGCTGTCGGCCATCGCGCCGGATTACACCACCCTGATGCTGTCGCGCATCATCACCAGCCTGAACCACGGCGCCTTCTTTGGCCTCGGATCGGTGGTGGCCGCCAGCGTGGTGCCGAAAGAGAAACAGGCCAGCGCCGTGGCGACCATGTTTATGGGGCTGACCATCGCCAATATCGGCGGGGTGCCCGCCGCGACCTGGCTGGGTGAAACCATCGGCTGGCGCATGTCGTTCCTGGCGACGGCCGGGCTGGGCGTGATCGCCATGCTGGGGCTGTGGTTCTCGTTGCCGAAAGGCAGCGCCGGCGCGCGCCCTGACGTGAAACGCGAGCTGTCGGTGCTGGTGCGGCCGCAGGTGCTGACCGCGCTGCTGACGACCGTGCTGGGGGCGGGCGCGATGTTCACGCTCTATACCTACATTTCGCCGGTATTGCAGCACATCACCGAGGCGACGCCGCTGTTCGTGACGGTGATGCTGGTGCTGATCGGCGTCGGTTTCTCGATCGGCAACTACCTCGGCGGCAAGTTCGCCGACCGTTCCGAGAGCGCGACGCTGAAGGGCTTCCTGCTGCTGTTGGTGGCCATCATGCTGCTGATCCCGCTGCTGGCGCGCAGTGACATCGGCGCCGCGGTGAGCATGGTGATTTGGGGCGCGGCGACCTTTGCCGTGGTGCCGCCGCTGCAGATGCGCGTGATGCGCGTGGCCAGCGAAGCGCCGGGGCTGTCGTCTTCGGTCAACATCGGCGCTTTCAACCTGGGCAACGCGCTGGGCGCCGCCGCCGGTGGCGCGGTGGTCTCCGCCGGTCTGGGCTACAGCTTCGTGCCGGTGATGGGGGCGATTATCGCCGGGTTGGCGCTGCTGTTGGTGTTGTTCACCAGCCGCACCGCGGCAAAAGTCGTTTACGCCAACGGCTAAGTGACAGCGTGCGGCGGTTTTTTATCCGCCGCACGCCGTTAGCCGCATAAAACATAAACGCTTATCCTCTCCCGTCCCCATTTATCTGTTCGGCATCAACTCTTAGCCGCTATCATTAACCATGTATATACATGGTGGCCGCTTGCACGGCACCTCTGGGATAATGAAAGACCTGCCTAAGGAAAGATCCACATGAGAAATATCTTCTTCTTCGACGCGATGCTGACGCCAAAAATCATCACCGCCGTTTACTGGCTGGCGCTGTTGGGCGTGTTGATCAGCGGCATCGGCATGATGTTCTACGGCGAGTTCTTCCGCGGCCTGTTCGGCATCATCGTCGGCGGCGTGTTCGTGCGCGTGGCGTTCGAGATGATCATCATTGCGTTTAAAAATAACGAATATCTGCGCAAGATCGCCGAAAAACCGTAACTATGCCAAAACGCCGGGTATTGCCCGGCGTTGTTTTCCTCTCCGGTCTTGGCTATTCGAAGCCGAGCAGGCTGAACGCATCGTCCTGCGGGGCGTAACCCAACAGGCGACGGGTCTCTTCCAGCGATAAACGCGTGTAGCGGTTATTGGAAACCCCGTGCACCACCGCATATTGCACCCCTTCGACACGAATGCAGCGCTCCAGCAGATCGGCGGCGTCGCGATGGCTGAGAAACGCGCTCATGTCGCGAGCGCTGAGCCGATCGCCTGGGCTGAGGGTAGTGAAGTTGGCGATGCGCACCGACAGGGCGGAAAGCCCTTCCTGATGGGCGAAGTAGGCGGCGATGCCTTCGCCGAAGGCTTTACTGGCGCCGTACAGGTTCTTCGGTTTCGGCGCGTCGTCCGGGCGGATTTGATAGTCGAGCGGATAGCCTTCCACCGCCTGCGCGCTGCTGGCGAACACCACCCGGCGGCAGCCGGCGTCTTTCGCCGCGCGGAAGATATTGAAGGTGCCGAGAATGTTGTTGTCCATCAACGAGCCGCAGAAGTCGGCGTCGGG
>Ga0157361_1000236_pt1 | contig 27385 bp, 11 predicted proteins | sample AttlaeALBM2_FD_111481 | JGI IMG/M metagenome (GOLD analysis project Ga0157361, IMG submission 111481) | Fungus gardens microbial communities from leaf cutter ant in Ribeirão Preto, State of São Paulo, Brazil - Atta laevigata ALBM2 | ecosystem: Host-associated > Fungi > Mycelium > Unclassified ...
CTCAATTTATTTTAATTTATAGAATTTATTTGAGTAAATGAGATTTTTATCTAGGCCAGAGACCTAGCTTGATCTCTCTACTAATTCTGTATTATTGGAGTTGTGTTGAAGTCAGTCTGCTATACTTACTTCTTATAACAGTCTGTAGAATAGCAGATAGTGTTGTTTGTCTAATTGTTATGCTCTCTTTCTCCAACAGTCTGTGAGGTTCAAGTTAGTCTACTTTCTGTAATACTGTATTATTAAGTTAGTGTTACAGTTAGTCTACTATGCTCCTTTCCTATAACAGTCTATGAGGTTTTTCTTTCTAACTTATCTCTTTATCTCTTAAGTTGTAAGAAAAATCAATCTCAAGTCCATTGTGTTAGAGGATCTAGTTAAGGTTTTCAGTGAAGTTATATTGGAGGAGAGATGACAATGTGACTTTGAGTAGTACCCTAGATACATATACAATCTATAATCTAATGCTATTGAATACTTCTTTATATACTATATCAAGTGTCCTTCTACTCTCCTAGCTCTGCTCTAGAAAAAGTACTGAAATGTTCAGAGGTGATATACACCTTGAAAAGGCCACATAAAGTTGTCCATAGGAGAACACTGATATTTGCAAATTAATCCCCACATGCTCCACTAACTGTCCTTGAGACTTGTTGATAGTCATAGCAAAAACCAGCCTAACTGGAAATTAGAGTCTCTTGAGTAGCACAGATAATGTCTCTGTATTGGATGACAATCTGATCCTTGGAATTAATACTACCTTGCCTTTAAATCTCCTGTCTTTGCTGATAATCCTACACTAGAGCATTTTTCTCCTCACATTCAATACTACCATTCTTGTCCCATTACAAAGTCTTTCTCCTGAATCCAAGTTCCTTAATAAGATAACTGGACAGCTAACCTTGAGACAGAGTAAAGCAGGAGACAATCTACTAGTATTGAGTTATTGAAGGAACTCTACAGGGTAAGCATAGTGCATTCTATCTTCTTCAGATACAGAGTCTGCACTTCTCAGTATATAGACCTCTACATTTGGGATGAACTATTGAAGAATGGCCTCATTAATATCATGTACCTCATCATTTCTAAGACAGAGAATAATATGATCCAAGAAGTATAAGACTTTAGCCAAGGTGACTTAAATCCACTCCAAGTCTGAGTTGACAAGGAGAACTCTATCGAGTTCTCATTTGATTTTCTATACTACTTATATATTTTACTATAATGGCTATACAATGTCCTTCCATGGTCCTCATGTTATTCCTGTTATTGTGACTGTGACTCATGACATGACTTGTGATGTGACCAATGAAATGTGTGACATTGTGACCAAGTCACATGATATCTTTCCATACTCCATCTTTGTAGTAGTAAGTCCAGAATAAAGAAACTAAAAGAAAAAGAAAAAGAAAAAGAAAAGAAAAATAGAAATGACTTAGATGTTTTACCAAGTTATAACAAGAAGTACTAGTCATCTTGAGGTCTTGGGTTACCAATTCCTAGATAGATCCTATTGATAAGAGCATTAAGATTAGTGCAAACTATGGACTAAGATATTTAATTATTTCATTGTTGTCCATAGTTGACCCAGCATCAATCTTTAGTAACCACTGAGTATGTTGATTATCAACTTCAGAGTGACCCAAGTGCATATTCTGTCTAAGATACAAGAACTTGATATGTCTCCATAAGTTTCCTCTACAAAGAGATACTACTACTATTTGTTAACATGTTCCTTTAGGTACCATAAGCAAAGTCTGATAAAGATCCCCTTCAAATACCATTGTGATTCCACCAAATAGATGATCATTCTAGATAATATGTCAATTCAAGAGCTATTAAATACAAGTGATCACTTATTTCAAGCAAGTCTCTAAGACATTGATTAACAGCATTAATATCATACTTGTACTGCATAGGAACTTCATCCCAAATAATAACTCTAGTTTGTTGAAGAACTGGGAATATATAACTATTGCATTTGAGTTTAATAACAGAGTCTTTATGGATAAAAAGAGAAATTTTAAAGTGTGAGTGAGATGTTTTTCCTTTATCCAACAAAAGAGTAGCAATATAGCAACTTAGCCTGAGACAACTTAATCACCCTCTATGTTATAAACATTGAGTGGGACTATAGTTATTATCAGCCATGGTCTGATAATGAGTGGCTAGTAGACAAAATATTGACAATGCTAGATGAGGACATCACAATATAGTAATATGCTGAATGTCTGAGGACTCTAAAGAGACAATGGACTCATGATACAAACAGAACTCTTCAGAGAAATCTCAGACTATTTCTCTTTCTATTTTCAGACTTGTGCTAAATGGGACAATATTGGACTAACCCATTATTAGATACTAACTCAACTTGTCATCTTTTTAGCTTCTGTCACTAGACTGTTACTTAACTAGTCACCTTTAGTTATAAGAAGTATTACCATATTGTAATGTAGTCATAATACCTAGTTGTCATGACTTGGCAAAATGGCTAAGTCAATATTTATATTTATATTCTTTTTCTTTTTCTTTTCTTTTATTTTCTGATTATTATTTTTCTTATTGATGGATACACGAGAGGAAAGTGACTCATAGGGAAGTGCAAGACAAAAGAGAAGGATTAGGATTACTCTTTATATATAAATAGTATACAGAATCTAACAGGAACTCTATTGAGTTTTCTTTATCAAATGCTGATAAAGAGCAGTTAGCTTTATTCTAGCTCAGGAGTTGGCTCATTGACACTAGTTAGGATAAATACAGACTAGAAAGAGAAGGGAACAGTAAGTTCTCTCTTTCTGTATTCCTTCCAGTATTCTTATTACTTTGAGGGATTGATGTCATGCTGTACAACTGTTTAGGCAAAATAAGTGACTATTTACACCCTAATAACAAGAACAACTGGCTCAAGAGAAGAGTTTGGTCCCCTAGAGATGTTCTCTAGACATCTAGTTGTAAACTCAAGCATCTCACTTGAGCAGCAGGGTAGTAGTTATGACTACTGCTATATATATCTCATAGATGCTTGTCCAGGTGTCCCATATTAGATTTTCTCTTCTAGAAGTGCTCTCAAGGATGGAGGTAAACTTCAAAGACCTAGTGCTACTAGGATGATATCATACCTCAGCAGCCAATGGGGCTATTTTCAGAAGAGTTATAATCAGATCTGAGCCATCATCACTAATGGCTAATTATACCAAGATCAAGAGGGTTGAGTCAATGCAGAGTCACATCATAATGGCAAGGGAAGGAAACTGGGTTCTAAAGGAATGAGAAAACATAGAGGAGGTAGAGAGAGGAATAGAAAAGTTGAAGAGAGAGGTAGAAGGGAGGTCAGATGAAGATAACAGGCTTGAGGGCAAGACAACTCGAGATTGCCATTTTCTTCTATAGTCTGGCAAGAGGCTCAAGACCTACCTATTGTGCAAGGGAGAATTCCTGGAGTAGAACTAAAAGAGTAGAGAGCAGTCACCTAGTGTTTGAGAGGAGTGCTGTCTTATCATTTCAGCCTTGCTATGTTTGGGAATTTGAAGGTTTTCTTTGTCTCACTTTCTTTGTTATCTTATTGCTTTGTAATCCTAATAAAATACTCTAGGGCACAAAAGGGAACTCAAGCATTATACTCCCATCATCATCCCTTTCTGTTGCTCTAGAGCTTAATGGCTATTTGAGTGAATTGAGTCTCTATTTTTTCTAAGTGTTCTCCTCTACTTTCTAAAAACCACCAAATCTCTTCCTTGACAGGAATTTGAGCCCTAACAGACTTGGGCATTCACTTACACTAGGAGTTAACCACTTGCTATGTGTTCTTGAAGTCAGCTTCCAGTTGTACAGTCAGCTGAAGAAGAGCCCACATGATAGTATGAGAGTTCTAGGTAGTTCTGCTGTATTGATAGTGAGCCAGACTACTAGACTAAGTAGAGACAATAGAGTCACAACACAAGACAAACACATGTCTTAGAGATTCTATTATGATGAGATCTACCTTGAGTGGATTTATAAAAACTTTATTATTAATTTCTTTCAGTTATTCAAGTATTCCCCCCCTTTTTAAGTTCTCTTTATAATTTGATCATCTCCCTAGTGCCTACTTGTTTAGTGCACAGTTGTGAGACATCTTGGTGAAAGAGTGCAAAAGGGAATTGCATACTGGGACAAACAAAATAATGATGTGCCAGCTCCCAATTGCATGCTAAAGGTCCAAGGGAAGATAATCAAAAATGAAGGTTTATAAATAATTAGCAAAGTAGAATTATATGCAGCTCCAATAAAGTATATGTTGGTTGTTGTAAAATGAATGTAAGATCTCTCTAGATCGTTATTGTATAGCCTCCCTAAGGTGTCAACCTTTATACACTGTGACTAGACTCAACTGGAAAATATAGTTAGTTGATCACTCATGGACTCTCTACACTCAGTTGTCCCCTTGTCTGCACCCCTAACACTGAACCTTACAGGTATGATGCAATCCAAGTATGCACCTAGCCAAGCTTTTCCATCCTGCTGTTCTCTCTGAAGCCTATCTGAGTTGCATCTACTATTCCTCTCTAGATTAAGTTCTAGATATATTCAGTGTTCTTCTCAAGACATTCCCCTGGTCCCAGTCTTCTTACTCTCAATAGATCCACATTCACAATTCTAGAGACAGTATAGATGGAGATAGAAGTCAAGAGGTTCTTCTTCTATCCAACCATACTCCAGATACTATATTAATGTTATTACAAAGCCCTGAAACTCAAGAAATAAAATATAAAAAGGAAACTATTACTACTTTTAGGATTACATTAAATCCTTTTTGTTCTAAGGCCTCCCAAAATCCCACTGATAATATGGTATTATGCTGCTAGAGAATTTTTTGTAGAAATATAGCATGGGATAAAAATTATAACCCTGGATTTTACTATTGGAACCCACTCTAGAGAACTCCTACAAGCCCCAGACATAATCTAGACCCAAGATTGGGTACTTCTATTAGATAGTTGCCAAGCTACCATATGCTAGAATAGCATATACCTTGGGAGACAAGACTGATGAGCTAGCATCAGGTTCTCAAAGACAGACTATCAATGTTGATACTTTAGAACTCAGATGTTAAAGGATACCTCTGGAATGCAATAGAATTTCAATCTAGAGTGGACTTGGACTAATATGATACCAAGATGACAGATCAAAAGTCTATCAATGGCTAATAATCCTATTACTACTGGACTCAGTCAAGAAGTGGACATGCCATAGAGCAACAGGAATATTGATTACCTTTGTATGCACTTGCATGTGTTTCTAGATTGTATTCAGAGTAAAAGGAAGCCAGTTTGGAGATTAGAGGATGTTGGGTAAAAGTGAAGTATAGAGGTAGAGTAGGAGCATATGGCTATGGCTAGTAGGCATAGAGGATAGGGAGGTGACATCTGTCATGTCCATATGGCAATGTCATGGAGGAGAGAAGTGAGAGAGGCTGGAAGAAGAAAGAGTTTTCTTTTTTATTTATTTTTAATCAAGTCTTATTAGTTTGTACTTTTAATATAATACTCAGAGAGCCCGAGAGAATAGAAATGAAATCTTGATACCTGCCACCATCTCAAGGGCTCAAGAGTTGTCTTATGGCACTTTTCTGAGTTCTAAGTGAAGTGGTTGGGTTGTTGAGGAGACTAGAACTCTATATCCTACTTGGTCAAGAGACAAAATGCAGTGGTTGCTTGGACAATCTTTTACGGAGTAACAGACCTAAAAAACCTGGCTAATCATCAACTCAGATTGTATCACATCTATAAGGTTTGGTATGGGGGTGTAGATGAGGGCTTGATTGAGTGTAGTAAGGCCCATAAGTAGTTTACTAACTACTTTAATAGTGAGCTTGTTACAGTGTGTAAAGGTGGATACCATGCAAGGAGAATCTAGATTGAGCTTACAATTCTTTCAAATATCTTTATCTTAATTATCATGCTAAGTTTCTATATTCTCTTTTTAATACCTTCATTCTTGATTCATCCCCATAAACTCTTTAGCATGCAATTGGGACCTGGTACTGCATCTTTAGCTCATACCAGACTAATAGTCTCTTTTGCCCCCTTTAGTGGCCCTCTTCTTTCTTTATAATAACATGTCTTCATCACTGCTTTCTTCTAGAATATTCTTTTGTCTTCCCCTATTATACTCTTGATGCTGCTTTGTAATTTGGACTTTGTTGATTACCTGTTAAATAGTTAGCAAGTCCCCATAAATGTCTAGTATCTCTAAGTCATATCCTAGAGGTCATTTATCTAAATATAATTGATCTGATACCATTAATGCTTATTTACAAGCACAAAGTCTATCAGTCTAAGTTCATCATCTGAGTAGTACTGGTTCTAGAGTACAAGTCTGCTATCTTTTTGAGTTAGTCTATCCAAAGGTAGATCTAGAGCATAGTCCCTTAGTGACTTTCTTAGTAACCCAATGCCAGTTCATCCTAATTGCCTCTTGAGGTATTGGCATGAGCTCTAGGTTAATTATCACTAGCTTAGTATCTTTATCATATAGTATTATGTTCTGAGGATTATAGAAAGGATTCTAGAGCAAATTCTAATTAAGAATCTGTTGTTATACAGCATATCAAATGTTATCTTCTGTGAAAAATTTGCTTGCAGCATAACATCAGAAGTCCTCTTTTACTTTCATTTGTTATCACTCTTGTTTTGTGATCAATTCCCTTTGATTCCCATCATTAGTACTCTTACTTGTCTTAGAACAACCTTAAGGATGCTACTCAAAGTCTCATTGACATCTCTTCTCTAATATAACTTCACTGAAAACCTTAACCAAATCCTCTGACAAGAAGTGTGAAGATATCAAGTGTTAGATATAGGCTTTATGTTGAAACATATATTCAACTAAGGTCTGGAGTCTTAATACTCTAAGTCTGAGTTGATAAGGAGAACTCAATAGAGTTCTTTTCTATTTCTTATATATTACTTATATAACTACTACATGGTCTATGTACTATTTTCCCATACTCATCATATGATGTGATGTGTGACAATTGTGACATAACACTTTCCAGCACTCCTTTCTTGTATAGTAACTCCAAAAAAAAGAAAAAAAGAAGAAATATAAAGAATGACTTAGCTATTTTGTCATGCTTATATCCTTATATGATACTGTTACTACTCACCTGTAATTCTCTTATCCATTTCAAAATTCATTAGTATTTATATAATATTGTCCTACCAGTATATAGCATCTCCTTAGTAATTTCATAGTACTGTCACAAACTTTATTTGGCCATATCTCCATCAATTCTTCAAAAATTCTCATAGTCTCAATGGCTATGGAAAGCCCTTGAAAAAACTTTTCAATCAATACCAGTCATGTTTTGAGGCAATCAGTATTGGCCAAGATATTAAGCAGATCAACAGGTAACCTGTTATGAACATCGAGTGGGACTACAACTATTATCAGCCATGGTCTGATAATGAGTGGCTAGTAAATGAGATGTTGGCAATGTTAGACGAGGACATTACTATGCAGTAATGCATTGAATGTCTAAGGACTCTAAGAGACAATGGACTCACTGAATAGATAGGACTCTTTGGAGAAATCTCAAACTATCTTTTTCTCTCTATTTTTGGACTTATGCTAAATGGGACAACATCGGACTAATCCATTATTAGACACTGACTTAACTTGTCACTCTCATCACTTCTGTCACTAGACTGTCACTTAACTAGTTACCCATAGTTACAATTAGTGTTACCATATTGTAACATAGTTACAATACCTAGTTAGGATAAATACAGACCAGAAAGAGAAAAGAATAGCAAGTTCTCTATTTCTGTATTCTCTCTGTAAAATCTTACTCTGAGGAATCAGTACTCTTACTTGTCTTAGGATAATCTCAAGGGTGCTACTCAAAGTTTTGTTGACATCTCTTCTCTGATATAATTTCACTAAAAACCTTAACTGGACCCTCTGATGAGGAGCATAAAGATATCAAGTGTTAGATATAGGCTTTAAGTTGAAATGCATATTCAACTGTGAGGTCTAGAGTCTTAACATAACCACTATGTTACCATTTATTAAATTGCTAATATCTTGGAAACTGCCATGATTGATGCTTTGGTTCTAGGCTCAGCAGAAGCCTTCTTTAAAATGCTCAGAATGAGCCTAAAACAACCTCAAGGAAATTAATATTAGTAGAGATATGAAGGCCTCAATATTTGTATATAGACTTCATTAATTACCCATAGATAGTTATCTGTCCTTTTCTTAGAACAAAGAACAGCCTCCATAAGGTTATGTTATCACTATATTAAGCACAAAGGTACTACCATATGTAAAATAATAGGTAGTAGCATGTGATGATCTGTCCTAGTGCATTGTGGGAAGAATAGCGAGTTTGGAGGGGAAAGTAGTCTTAGAGTTTTGTAGTTGAAGGTCAAAAAGATCTATATTATTTTTGTGTCGTGTTACTTTTACTATTCTAGCTTATGTAATAAGTAAGAGTGTTTTTGCTAATTAATTAAATAATTAAATGATAAAAGTGAAAATAGTAATAAATGAGATAAACAGAGGAATATAATCAAACTAGGGAAAAGAAATGAGAAAAGGAAGAATTATCAGCATTCTGCAGGCAGCCCAAAGGCTACCCCCACAGCATAGACCATTACTTTCCTGTATATAAGGACTCCTTGTCTGAGGATTAGGCCTCAGACTTAACAACATCTTTGTTGCTTGTCTAACTTTGCTTTTTTGAGCATTTTGAATATTCAATTCACCAATCACCAATTAGTAAGTGGCCATTTGTAATAAGTACCTAGTTATTATGCAATTATCCTGTATTATCTCTTTAGTCTAGTTCTCCAATAAGCAACCCAATTAAACTACTAGCTGTTAGTCCTTGCTTCAAGTCCTTGGGCTTGACAGTAGAACTAGACTACATATTGGACTAGATGTCCAATCTTTCTAGGAACTCTCCTCTTCTAGACCCTAGAACCAATCATTAAATTTACTATGATGGCTTGTGCTCTGGACTCTCCTGCAAACTATCCTCTACCCCAGTGGAATGCCCTTTCATAGCTACCCAAGCATGCAATCAACTTTGAACCTCATAGGAACCCTTGGGGAAACTTGAGGAAAAAACCCTTCTAGCAAGAGCAGTTGAACCTGAAATAGTCCCAGTCTTACCCTCTGAGCATGACCTATTATTAAACTAAGGACTATTCCTAGATTGGAAAAACTTAGATCTATGCTCATTGTTGTTGGCCATAGTCTAACAACCCAAACTATACTACCAAAGTAAACACAGAGGCATTTATGAGCCAGATACTTTTAGTAGAAGAACGGCTAATGATCTCTAAGTATTTATCTTTCAATGCCAAATCTACTTTAGGGCCTATGAGGATGATTTCATTGCAGACTCAGAGAAAATATACTTTGCAATTTCCTATCTCATCAGCATTATTAAGACTCTAGATCTTAGTTGGATATATGTTTCAACTTAAAGCCTATATCTAACACTTGATATCTTCATGCTCCTTGTTAGAGGATTTGGTTAAGGTTTTTAGTAAAGTTATATTAGAGAAGAGATGTCAATGAGACTTTGAGTAGCACCCTTGAGGTTGTCCTAAGACAAGTAAGAGTACTGATCTCTCAAAATAATAAGAATACTGGGAGGAATACAGAAAGAGAAAACTTGTTGTTCTCTTCTCTTTCTGGTCTGTATTTATCCTAACTAGGTATTGTGACTATGTTACAATGTAGTAATACTACTTGTAACTAAAGGTGACTAGTTAAGTGACAGTCTAGTGACAGAAGCTAAGAAGGTGACAAGTTGAGTCAATGTCTAATAATGGATTAGTCTTGTCATGACTTGGCAAAATGGCTAAGTCATTATTTAATACTTCTTTTCATTTTCTTTTCTTTTCTTTTCTTTTCTTATTGATGGACACATGAGAGGAAAGTGACTCATAGGGAAGCATGGGATAAAAGGAAGGGTTAGGGTTACTCTTTATGTATAAATAGTGTACAGAATCTAATGGGAACTCTATCAAGTTCTCCTTGTCAAATGCTGATAAAGAAGTAGTTGGCTTTATTCTGGCTCAGGAGTTGGCTATTCTAACAAGTCTGATATTATCCTATTTAGTACAAGTCTGAAAATAGAAAGAGAAATAGTCTAAGACTTCTCCAAAGAGTCCTATTTGTATCATAAGTCCATTGTCTCTTTAGAGTCCTCAGACATCCAGTGCATTACTGCATTGTGATGTCCTCATCTGTCATAATTCCATAACAACTAAAGGTTACACTAGTCTGTTGCCATCAAAGTTAACTATACAGTTTTCCAGGTATTAATACCTCTAGCCTTACTATAGTCTTTAGTTTTGTTGTCTCTAAGCAAAAACCCTAGGAATTTCTACTCCTTTGCTTGTCTATTATTTGAATTCAGGTTGTGTAGGAAAGAGACTTAATCAACCAACATCACTCACTTCTGCTAAATTAAGACTTAATAGTATAACAAAACTACTACTCCTATTAGAATGTCTAAAAACTCCACATCTGACCCCCATTTAGAACGACATATCTGGTATGAAGGCAACTACCTAGATAATCTCCAAGAGAGGATAGTTACATCTGTTGAGAGATCTCTTATAGCTATCTAGACTAGGAGCCAACAGTTCATCTCCTAGGAACTACTAAAAGATATCAGGAAGATGCCAGGACACGAGAGAAGCAAAGGCAAAGTTTTAGCTTCAAAATCTCTCCCATTAGACCCATTAGAACCAATACCCACTAACCAGAAGGAGATCTCCAACTATGAACTTTGCACTGCATTATTAGCCTTATCTAGAAACAACCAACCCTAACCAAAGAAAAAACATCAAACTATTAGAGAGCCAGATCTGTTTAGTGGGAGTAAACCAGATGAGCTTCAAGTGTTCCTATTTCAATATCAAATTTATTTTAGGGCCAGTAAAGGAAAATTTACTGAGAACTCAAAAAAAATTCTCTTTGCAATTTCTTATCTCAGAGACATTGTCCTGGACTACTTTGAACCGTTCATTACAGAACCAGATCCCTTCCACTCTCTGGACTTCTTGGAAGATTAGCCAGTCTTTGTTCAATGGCTATCTAATGTCTTTGGGTCATACTTTCCAGAAGATAATGATAAAGACACCATTGTTGCTATTCTTTTCCCTACAGTGGGAACAATAGGAGAGCAACTGACTACTTCATTTGTTTTGCCAAGTATCAGAACTGGATCTGGTAGGATGACAGGTTCCTTCACAAAGTAGTAAAAGATGCCATACTCACAAGGATTAGCAAGGAATTACATTATAGCCAGGAGAATTTATTGTTATTTGAAAAATATAAGAGGGCTATGATAAGAATTGATGACAATCACTGGAGACAGGTTCAGGATGACAAAAACAAGGTCAATATGGCCTGTACCTTATAGCATTACTTGCTGAGACTCCCCAAAACCAAAACCTACTATAATGACCCTGTTAAACAACCAAAGACATCGGAAACTATCTCATCAAGCTGACAAAGAGCCTGGAATACTTCTTTTCCCACCTAATTACTAGAATCATTCCTGTCCTTGAGCATTCTAGGACCCAACAGCTATCTGACAATAGTAGAATGCAACTGCCAAATGAGTCTAGGGCTTTGTCTATATTGTGGGCAGTCTGGTCACTTGACAAGATTATGTCTCAAGCAGGTTAGGAGAAACCCAGCAGTACCAGGGGCAAGAGTAGCTTATATTGAACCTAGCACCACTATACCAGAGGAGAGAAAAAAAGAGGAGATAGTTGTCCTACTCCCAAGAAAACTGACTGCTTGAAGATTACCTAGGAGCTATGGTCTTGGTTGGAGATGGTAACATTCTCAAAGACAAGGTCCTTATTTGTTGATCTTTGCTTGTCATTAGTACTGGGGGTATTTAAAGAACTTATTGATTTAGGCTCTTTGGACTGTTTTTTGGACTCAAAATTTGTGATTAGTAACAAGCTTAGAACACAGGAGATTGACCCACTCCCTCTCACCTTGATAGATGGCACTATGAATTGCTATGTAAATCAAGTAGTATTCCTACCAATTCAACTACCTTACAGGTCATCATGCATAATTGAATGCTATGTAATGTCCTTAAACAGCTCTTACAAACTAGTATTGGGCCATAACTGGCTCAGAGAATAGAACTCTATCATAGATTGGCTACACGGCATTGTAGTTCTGCCAAAACTACCTATACCCAAACTAGCCAATATATCAATAGCACCAAAACCTTAGGAACCACTTGTATAAATACCTACTCCCTCTTCTACCAGTGTGAGCAAACCCCATATATCTCTCATCAATGCTTCAGTGTACTAGAGAGCTTGCAAATTGCAAGGAGCCATTCCATTTCAACTACAATTATCAGTATCACAGGAGGTAACTAGCTGTACTAGACAAGTAGAGGATAACTTACCTGATCTGAGTAAGGTACCTGTCGACTACCATTAATATGCCAAGGTATTCAGTAAGGAAAGGTCCAAGTGACTACCACCACATTACCCTTATGACTTGTTTATCTAGTTGGAGAGTGAGAAAATACTCCCTCTTAGACCGATCTACTTGTAATGATCAATCTCATTACCTCCAGGTGTTCTATATATGGACCGCATCTTTGTTTTATATTACTTTATATATCTAATGGCTTAGTCAGCACCTCACTAGTGGAGCATGTTCTTTACTTAGCAGACCTCATGTTTACCACATGTATTACTTATTTCCACCTCATGGTATATAGATATATATATAGTAGATATTCTTTTGTATTCCTTACGCTTTACCAATTGTATCATTCCCTTTTTTCCTCAACTCCCATATTATCCTCAAGTCTTTACTTAAAGTTGCAACCTGAGTTACTCCTCAAGATTATAACATTTGGTAAAACATCACCAACTCATCTTGCAACTGGAAGGACAGCAAACTAGCAGACCAGCTGTTGGTATATTGCAAAGATTGCTACTGAACATATAATTAGAGTACAGGAGGTAGAAGACCTTAAAGAACGACTCAGTTCAGTTCACATTAGTAAAGAACAATCAAAGTACCAAGAACAGGATGAAGAACAGGACGAGACAGAATTAGAGACCAACGAAATAGGCAATGAAGAAGAACTCAATAAGTTAAGCAATGCACTATTAGTAGGACAACCAAAGAGAAACATGTCTGGAACACATGCAGGCACACCAGCACTAATGGCCAGGACAGTACTAGTACCAGTAGAGGTTATAAACCACAAATTGATGGTCCCAGAACCTGAATAGTTTAATAGGAACAAGAAGATGTTTGAAGATTGGTGAAGAGCTATGAAGCTCTACCTCAGAGCAAACAAAGTCACAGATACTGATGAAAAGATTATTGCAATACTAAAAAGGTTCTGTGAAGGAACTACAGGAGCATTTGCACAATAAAAGCTTGACAAGATAGAACAAGACAATAATATACCAAGTTGGGATACTTTTGAAGCAGAATTACAACTAGTATACAATGACAAGACAAAAGAAGCTGATGCAGAATGGCATATCAAAACATTTATGCAAGGTAGAAAGCACATTGCAGACTTCCTTATCAAATTTATAGCTTTAGAAAGCAAAGCACAGACAGATGATTAGTATGCAATATTTTTGCTAAAAAAGAATGTAAACAGGGAAATCATCAGAGCCATAATAGCATATCCACCAATTCAAGTCCCAAAGAGTCTAGAACAGTGAAAGGTGGCAATCATAGCAGTTGGACAAGGATATGAGTAGACCAATATCTGCTATGACTATAGGACAGGTTCAGGAATAACCTATGGAGAAATAGACAAACCAATAGAAATAGGATAATAATAGAATAATAGACAAGGACGCAAAGCCAAGTGTTACAGTTGTAATAGATTTGGACACATGACAAAAGATTGTTGACAACCAAAGAAGGAGAAGAAACAAGGATATTTCAAGTATGGCAAAGAAGGACATATTACCATAGGGTGCAGAGCACCTCAACAAATGAAAACCAGGAATTCATAACAAGGGGATTCAAATGATGAAGAGCAAAAGGGTTTTGTCAAAGGTTTGGAGTAGGCATAATATGACAAACCACTATAAATAGTTCTGCTAAGAATCAATATGTTATTTCACAACAGAGAGAACATTCAAGGGAACTTATAGTGCACCCAACAATTAAAACAAAAGACAAAAGAAAACTCAAGGTCAAGCCGTTAATTGACTCTAGATATATAAACACCACTATTGCTAGGAAAACAGTTGAAGAAAAAGGGATATCTACCAAATTACTCCCAAAACTATTTGATATATACAATTTAGATAGATCAAAAAATGAAGAAAAGACAATCAAAGAATTTGTACCCTTAAAAATCAACTCAAATAGACATATCAAACAAATCAATGCAGTAGTATCAGAAATCAAGGAAACAGATCTATTTCTAGGATATGACTGGCTAGTAGAACATAACCCAGAAGTAGACTAGAAAAAAGGAGTCATATGGTTTACAAGATGCCCAGGATATTGCAAAACAGAACATGAATCTATATGGTTTACCCTATGGTCAAGGAGACTACTACCAAAGGAAGAAGAATCAAAGGGAAAAGACAAAGAACCCAATCTAACAAATCCTAAAGATCTTCCAAAATACAACCAACCATTCATGCACTTATTTAACAAAAAGAAATTTGAAAAACTACCTGATTAACAAGAATAGAATCATGAAATCAATTTAATAGAAGAAGTACCAAAGGAACTCAATGCAAAGGCCTATCCAATGACACTCAAAGAAGAAAAAACACTCAGTCAATGGCTAGATGAACAACTAAAAGCAAGACTCATTGTAGAGTCAAATTCAAGATATGCAGCACCATGCTTCTTTATTCCAAAGAAAGATAGAACACTACGGTTGGTACAAGACTACAGATGGCTAAATCAACATACAATCAAGGACAAAACACCACTACCCCTAATCAACGAAGTAATTGACAAACTCAAAGATGCAAAATACTTCAATAAATTGAACCTAATCTGGGGATACAATGACATATGGATAAAAGAGGGTAATAAATGGAAAGTAGCCTTTTTGACAAACAAAGGACTATTTGAACTAAAAGTAATGTACTTTGGACTATGCAACTTGCTAGGAACATTTCAACGGATAATGACAAGTATATTCCAAGAACTATTACATGAAGGAATCTTAGCAAATTATATAGACGACTTTGTAATCCTAGCAGAAACAGAGGAAGAACTAGAAAAACACACTATCAGATTCCTCAAAATAGTGGAGAAATACAATTTGTGTTTCAAACAGTCAAAATGTGACTTCAATGCCACAGAAATACCCATACTAGGAGTATGGGCTGGAAATGGAAAAGTACAGATGGAAGAAGAAAAGATCAAAACAATCAAGGAATGGAAGACACCAACAAAAATAAAAGATGTTAAAAGCTTCTTAGGTTTTGCAAACTTTTATCAATGGTTCATCAAAGATTTCAGCCACATTGCAGTACTATTAAATTGACTAAAAGGAAAAGGAGAATGGAAATGGACAAAAGAAGAACAAAATACATTTGAAGAGTTAAAACAAAAGATAATAACACAACCAGTACTGGCCCTACCCAGAAGAGAAGAAAAATTCAGGATAGAAGTAGATATATCAGGACATGCAATTGGAGGAGTTCTTTCACAAGAACAAGAAGGCAAATGAAAACCAGTTGTCTTCTTATCAAGAATAATGTCACCTGTAGAAAGAAACTATGAGATATACAACAAGGAACTACTGGCAATAGTTGAAGTATTAGACAAATGGTAACAATACCTATTAGACATAGTAAAGAAATTTGAAGTATGGATAGACCACAAAAACCTTAAATACTTCAAAGAACCACACAAACTCAATAGTTGACAAGCAAGATAGTATCTCAAATTACAAGACTACAACTTTACCCTATGACATATCCCAGGAAAGACAAATACAAAAGTAGACATATTGTTTAGAAGAGAGAAAGTGAACATGAAAGAAGACAACCAAGACATCCAGATGCTCAAAGAAGAGTTGTGGGTATGATGAACAACAAGTCAAGATAGAATGCCTATTGTGCTACTCAGACAAGAACATTTACAAGTAATAGAAGAAGGAATACAAGAACAAATTAAGAAAATCCAAACAAGGGAACAAGAAGTAACAAAACAATTGGAGAAAAAAGATGAACAAGCATAGGAAGAAAACAGAATTGTCTACATAGATAGTAAGACCTATGTCCCAAGAAATAAACAACTCCAAGATAAAATACTCAGTGACAACCACAATTCACTAGACGTTAGACACCTAGGACAACACAGAATGATGGAATTAATCAAGAGAAACTATTGGTAGTCAGGAATACACAACAATATACAAAAATATGTCCAAGGATGCTAGGAATATCAACAGAACAAGGTACAACACATGAAAAAAGCAATATCTTTATACTCTTTACCTACACCAAAAATACCATGGGAGGAAATCAACATTGATATCATAGGACCCCTGCCAAGATCAGAAGATAAAGATACTATTTTGGTAGTCATGAACTAATTCTCCAAAATGATCAGACTCATGGTTATAACTACTTTAATCTTCTCAAGTAAAGTAGCAAGGATATATTGGGACAACATATAGAAATTACATGGTATACCAAAGAAGATCATTAGTGACAGAGGACCCTAATTTGCATCAATATTCATAGGAGAACCATGCAAAGCATTAGGAATCAAAAGAGCAATATCAATAGCCTACCATCCTCAAACTAATAGTCAAATAGAAAGAATTAATCAAGAAGTTGAAGTGTTTCTAAGATACTACATCAACTACAGACAAGATAATTGGATGAAATGGCTAGCAACTGCAGAATTCCAATATAATAACAAAGAACATTCAGTAACAAAATACATCCCATTCTACATAAACTATGGAAGACATCTTTAGAAAGGAAATCTAACAGTGGAAATGGAGATACCAAGTTGGGAAGAACTACTAAAGAAGATGGAAACAATAAGAGAAGAAGCAAGGACAGCTATGGAAAGGACAAAAGACATGATGAAAAGGCAATATAACAAGAGAAGACAACAGACATAAGATCTCAAAGTAGGAGAACAAGTGAGGCTAGAGGCAAAGAACATTCAAACAAACTGACCCTCAAAAAAGCTGGACCAAAAAGATATGGACCCTTTAAAATTAAAGAGAAAATTGAACAGAGAGCATACAGACTAGAACTTCCAGAAGAATGGGCCATATACGATGTTTTTAATGAAGACCTATTAACATATTGTAAAAAGGTGGAATTTGCAAGTCAATACAAGGATCCAGCACTACCACCTGATATTATCAATGAGGAAGAAGAATATGAAGTAGAAGAAATCAGGGAACATTGCAAAAAAGGAAGAGGCACTCAGTTCCTAGTACACTAGAAAGAATATGGAAATGAACATGACCAATGGATAACAGAAGCAAATTTAAAACATGCAAAAGAGGCAATTCAAGACTATTGGATATAGCTTTCAAGACAAAACCTATAAAAGAAAGAACTAAAGGTCATTTTCTCAACATCTCAAATGCATACTAGTACTTGAGAAATACTTCTTAATATGTCCTCCTTTACCAACACTGCTACCAACACCTCTACCACTGCTGCCTCCCTTACTTGGAACCAGAAAACCTATAATAAGATCATATGTCATAACAACAAGACCAAAGATTAGGCAAACAAAAGGGATCATATTATCCAAGCCATTAAAGCTATAGCAGGACTCGAAGAAAAAGCAAAAGAATTAGTTAGGATAGCTGATATTATTAACAATACCATGGCAGATGCAGAAATAGAAACATTACTTGCAGAAGAAGGATATTGCACAGACATTGCCATACAATTTTATGAAGTGGCAGAAATACTCAGGCTCATTTTACATAATATTCTACCCCAACAATTCCATAGTATCCAATGTAACCTGGTGAATGAATTAACGACATGCTAAGGCCACAGACATCTAGTAATCAATAATCATATTTGAGGACTATAAGAGTCATTTGCTCATACTAATCAATTTACCTCTTTTCCACAAGTCAAACCAATAGTTTCCCCAAAAGAAAATAAAAGAGAAGAAGAAGTTATTTTAATATTACCCTCTCCACCACCACCTGATGACAAATCCACAACTGTGTCATCAAGTGATGTATCCATATTATCAGCAACAGAAAACCCTAACAATCAAATAATCAAAGAAATCAATAATCTTATTACGTTCCCCTTTGTACTGTTTCCAAATTTTGTTTAGATTTGATTAATCCTTTGACAATCCAATTCCAATATCTTGAGCTGTTCTCTCCATTTCTGCTGATGGTACAATATCCAGCAGGTGGTAGAAAATAAGTGACGTTGTTTGGTACTTTAAATTGTTTTAGGATTCAAGATACCATTATATGCTAGAGAACCACCATATGAACCATGGTTCATTGCAGAAACACCAGATAAAGGTTACATTGTTAAACCACAAAAGAAGTTAGTGACTATTTACACCATGGGAGAAAAAAGGTTATAGGATGTTCATGAGAACATGAACTCTGAAACAGAGATATTGTAATGATCGACCTCATTGCCTCCAGGTGTTCTACACATGGACCACATCTTTGTTTCATATTACTTTATATATCTAATGGCTCAGTCAGCACCTCATGTTCACTACATGTATTACTCATTTCTATCTCATAGTACATAGGTATATATACAGTAGATATTCTTTTGTATTCCTTACACTTTACTAATTATATCATTCTCTTTCTTCCTCAACTCTCATATCATCCTCAAGTCTTTACTTGAAGTTGCAACTTGAGTTACTCCTCAAGGTTGTAACACTACTCATTGTCAACACTGGAACTCCAAATATTAAGAGAGTTCATTGACAAAAACTTACATATGGGCTTTATTCAACCATTGCAATCATCTTGTAGGATGCTAGTTCTGTTTGTCAAAAAGAAGGACAGCTCGTTAAGGTTATGTATGGACTACCAAGGACTGAACTGACTCACCCAAAAGAACAGATATCCAATCCCACTGCTCATTGATCTTCTTGATGTCCCCAAAAGAGCCTGGGTCTATACAAAAATAGATCTGCAAAATGCTTATTATCTAGTACAAATAACAGATAGCAATGAGTAGAAAATAACATTCTGTACTTGTTATAAATCCTATGAATGGTAGGTAATGCCATCTGGTCTCTCAAATGTGCCCTTGATATTCTAGAGATTCATGAACGAGTTATTTGTGGACCTACTGGACATATACATAATTGTCTACCTTGATAATATCTTGATTTATTCTGAAAATCTGAAAGAATACAAGAAACAGGTCAAAGAGATTCTAAGACAGTTAAAAACCAATAGACTATACATGTTCTCTAGCAAATGTGAATTCCACCAGAGCAGGTTAAATTTCTCAGTTTTATCCTAAGCCCCAAGGGTCTATAGATGGATGAAAAGAAGATATGCATCATTCAGGAATGGTCCTTCCACATCAATTGAAGAATGTACAATTCTTTTTGGGGTTCACAAATTTCTACAGAAGATTTATAAACATTACTCTGAAATCATTGTACCTTTGACAAAACTCACTAGAAAGGATATCCCTTAGTTGTGAAGTAAGGACTGCTAATAGACCTTCAACATCCTCAAGTTAGCGTTCATGTCAGTACCAATACTGACTCACTGGAATCCAAATACACCAATTTTCATAGAGTTGGATGCCTCTGATTATGCCTTGGCCACAATCCTGTCCACAAAAGTAGGTGCCGAAATCCATCTGATTGTCTTCTATTCCTGAATATTCAGTGCTGCCAAAATGAGCTATAACATGTATGACAAGGAGCTATTAGCCATATATGAAGGAAGCTTTTTGCAAGTGGAGATACTACCTTGAAGGGATGAGTATTCCAGTAGAGGTCCTAAAAAACCTAACCTACTTCCAAGAGTCAAAGTCTCTCTCTGGACATCAGGCCAGATAGTTGGAGTTCCTTTTGTACTTTAACATAGTTATTAAATTCCAACCAGGATGCTTGGGGACCAAGCCAGATGTGCTAATCTGTAGGTGGGACCTCTACCCAAAGAATAGCAACAATAACTTTCTAGAAGCAAACCCCCAGAATTATTACCCTCTATTCTTAGCAAAATAACTTTCTCTATCTGCAAGAGTAATATACCTGAGTACTACCCTATCCCAGACAGTCCAGACCCTCAATTGCAAAGTACTATACTAGAGCATTAGAGAGGCCATCCTTGCCAACCCAGAACTCGCAAAATAACTAGAAAACCCAACTCTCTCAGGAGATGACCAATGGTCTGTAAACACAAATAGTCTTCTTTGTTGGGAAAGGCACATCTTTGTGCCAGAAAAATAGGAACTATGCTTACAGGTACTATGTGCAAAACATAATCATATACTGGTAGGCCACTTTGGCCAGTCAAAGACACTTTTCCTTGTTTGTAAGGAATACTTCTGACCAAAACTCTAGGAATTCATAGTTGACTATGTGAAATCTTGTAGTGTTTGTGCGAGGAATAAGTCCAGACAACACTAGCTATATAGTTATCTAAAACAGCTCCCTATTCCCTTGCAACTATAGGACTCAATTTCGACAGACTTCATTAAATAACTGCCCCCATCAGAAGGCTTTACAGAAATCCTTGTAATCATTGACCAGTTGACTAAACAGGCTGTGTTTATTCTGGCTCATAGGTCAATCGATGCCCCTGGACTAGCTCACTTGTTCATCCAACACATATTCTCCAAACACAAGGTTCCCTCATATGTCACTTCTGATAAAGAATTAGAATTTGTTTCTAGATTTTTCAAATCACTGACAACAGTATTGCAAATAAAGTTACACTATACCTTAGGCTATCACTCCAAGGCAGATAAACAGACTGAGAGGACAAACCAAACTCTTGAGCATTATCCAAGGACTTACTGTAACTACCAGCAGTCAGACTAGGCTTACCTACTTCTCCAGGTAGAATTTGCCTGCAACAATGTGTTCTCAGCAACCACAAAAGAGTTACCCTTCTTTACAAACAAAGGTTATCACCTCCAACTGCAGATCTAAACTAACTGAGAAAACCTATCTGAGACTTCGAGACCTTACTTAGCAAAACAAAAGGCAGTTTATAAGAAACTAAAAAGGAACATCATGGCAGCTTAGGACTGTTATTAAGGTCTAGCAGACTCAAAATGATCCCCAGCACCAAAAATTCAAATAGGAGACTTTGTATTCATACTAGCTAATGTCATAACTTGGCAAAACAACTAAGTCATTTTCTATTTTTCTTTTTGTTTTGTTTTGTTTTATTTAGTTAGATTATTACTAAGGTAGAGTGTGGGAAAGCATCACATGACAGTCACATAGTCACAAAGCATGACATTGGTCATATCAGTCACACATTGTCACATTACATGTCATAGTCACAACATGTGATGAGGTAAACACATAACAGGAATAATATAAGAACTATAGGAGGATATTACATAGCCACTAAAGTAAAATGTATAAGTAGTATACAAAATCAAATGGGAACTCTATTGAGTTCTCCTTGTCAACTCTGACTTAGAGTAGACTTAAGTCATTATGGCTAGAGTCTTATAGCTAAGTTTATCTGGACCACCTACCCATCCAAAAAAACTATCCAAAAAGTTCTTAGGACCATTTGAAATTATAAGAAAACCTAGTTCCCACTCTTATCAAGTCAAATTGCTAGCCTACCTTAGGTCAATTCACCTAGTCTTCCATATCTCTCAACTAGAACTAGCATCACCTAGCAGCATCAAGAGTCATTACAACCCACCCCCTTCATCCATTGAAGTTGAAGGGAATATTGAATAGGAAATAGTATAAGTATTAGACTCCAAACTCAATTGCCAGCATAAATCCCCTCTCCTCTACTATGTTTAATGGGTAGGTTACAAAGGGACAGATAATAAATTCTCATAGCTAGGGGCTAATGAGTTAAACTATACATTAGAGTTGGTATAGGAATTCCATGAACAATATCCACAAAAACCAGAACCACACTATTTGACCTTCTTAAGGCCATGAGGGCATGGTCATAAGAGGGGGGCACTATTACAACCCCATAACAACTAGAGGTCACACCAGTCTATTGCCATCAGAGTTAATGGTACAGTTCTCTAGATATCAATACCTCTAGCCTTACTATAGTCTTTAGTATCGTTATCTCTAAGCAAAAACCCTAGGAATTCCTATTCCTTTGCTTGTCCATCATTTGAGTTCAGGTTGTATAGGGAAGAGACTCAATCAATCGACGTCACTCACTTCTGCTAAATTGAGGCTTGATACTGTCTAGCATTGCCAATATCTCATCTACTAACCACTCATTATCAGACTATAGCTGATAATAACTGTAGTCTCACTCAATGTTCATAACAGGCATAGCCCTCAATTACTTCAAACCCTACATTAACAAACCCAACCCCTTACAGTTTCTTGACTTTCTAGAAAACTAGTTAGCATTTGTACAAAAACTGTCCAATATCTTTGGATCTTATTCTCTAGAAGATGATAACAAGAATGCAATTGTTGTAATCCCTTTTCTAGCTGACAAAAAGACAATAAACTATTTTATTTACTTTGTAAAGTACCAAAACCAAATTAGATAGGATGATTGATCCCTTCAAACAGTGGTAAAAGATACCTTACCTTTCGGAATAAGTAATAAGCTCCAATTTAGTAAAGAAGATTTGTCTATCTTTGAGGGTTTGAAAAGAGCAGTTATGAGAATTGATAGCAACTATTAGAGACATGTCTAGGATGGAAAAAACAGACTCTGACTTGCCAGATCCCTTCAGAACCCCCCTGTGTTATGACTTGGCAAAACATCTAAGTCATTTCTATTTTTTCTTTTAGTTTCTTTATTCTGGGCTTACTATTACAACAATAGAGCATGGGAAGACATCATGTGACTCAGTCACAAAGTCACAAATCATGACATTGGTCACATTGGTCATGTCACACAAGTCACAGTCACAACATGTGATAAGGTAAACATATAACAGGAATAATATGAGGACCATGGGAAGACATTGCATAGCTATTGTAGTAAAATGTATAAGTAGTATAGAAAATCAAATGAGAACTCTATTGAGTTCTTCTTGTTAACTCAGACTTGGAGTAGATTTAAGTCATCTTAGCTAAAGTCTTATACTCTATGAGAAGCAATAGGCCTAACCCTCCAAAATCAACAATTGTGAATTGTCATGACTTGGCAAAACAGCTAAGTCAATATTTATATTTCTTTTCTTTTTCTTTTCTTTTCTTTTCTAATTATTGTTTTTCTTTTATATTTTCTTTTCTTTATTTTCTTATCAATGGACATATGAGAGGAAAGTGACTTATAGGAAAGCACAGGACAAAAGGGAGGGTTAGGGTTACTCTTCATGTATAAATAGTGTAAAAATCTAACAGGAACTCTATTGAGTTCTCTTTGTCAATTACTAAACAAAGAGCAGTTAGCTTAATTCTAGCTTGGAGTTTAGCTTTCTTACATAAATAGAAACTTACTACTTGAGTAATTAGCACAAGACAGACCCAGGCCAACCTCTCCTATTGCCCCTGCCCCTACATAATCATTATCTTTACTAGCACCATTCCTAGGACCAAATAGACAATTAACTCCTACTAAATATCAATGTTGTCTAGACTTGGGCCTTTGTATGCACTGTGAATAGTCAGGTCACCTGGCTAGGAACTACCCCAAACAAGTTGCCAAGAACTTGCCTACTACAAAGGCTTGTAGGGCCCTAATTGATTTTTTCTTCCCACTCCCAGAGTCTTCAAAAAACAAAACATTAGTCTTTCCAGTTCCTAGGGGAACAATTGCTTTCCTGAGCCCCAAGAACCCCTACTGAAACTAAGTGCTACTAAGACTAGATTTGCCAAGGCCTTACATGTCATCTTGTGTTCTTTGGGCATTCCTGGGGTCTTCAGAAGCTTGGTAGATTCAGGCTTGTATAATTACTTCATAAGTTCTGTGTTTGTTCTGGCTCATGACCTAAAAACTCATTCCATTTCTCTCCTGTCCTTGTCTCTGATAGATGGTACCATAAAAATAACCTTGTATCTCAGGTTGTTAACCTACCAACTGAGTATAACTATGGCTTATTGTGTATGTGGGAATTCTTTGTGACAACCCTGAATGACTCTTGTAAGGTAGTACTAGGCCTTGACTAGTTGCAATATGTTAACCCTTCAATCAATTGGGGTCTGAATAAGTTAAATTTAAATGCATATACCTACAAGGCCCCTATTAAGCCCTTATCTAACTCCAATCATTTACTTGTCAGTCCTAGAGCCAAAGGTCCAGTTGACTCAAACTTGCACCAAGAGAAACCTAGGGTATTCTTGATTAGTATAGTGGCTTATGCCTCTACCTACAGGACCAAGGGATCAATGGCATTTCAACTTACCATTAGAGACCCAGATACCATCTGTAATCATTTGATGAAAGTAGAGAAGACTAAAACAGATATAAGCCAGGTCCCCAATGATTATCATGAGTTTGCTAATATTTTAAGTACATGACAGACCAAATAACTGTCCCTCATTGCTCCCATGATCTCATTATCCACATTGAAAATAGCTCAACCCCCCCTTTGGGTCCTATCTACTTATTCTTGTCTATAGAGTTATGCACTTTACAAAACTTCATAGAGGAGAATATCAAGGTCAGTCTGATTTGACCATCTAGGTCACTCTATAGGGCACTAGTACTCTTTGTAAAGAAAAAAGATAGGTCTCTCTGCTTATACATTGATTACCAAGGGCTAAATAAGATCACTTGGAAGGACTGCTATCCAATTTTCCTCATATCTGATCTCTGTAAGACTTTAGCCAAGATGACTTAAATCTGATCTAAGTCTGAGTTGACAAGGAGAACTCAATGGAGTCCTCATTTATTCTTGTATACTACTTATACAATTACTACATGGTCTGTGCACTATCTTCCCATGTTTCTCATGTGACTTGATCATGTGATGTGACTATGTGACACTTTCCCCATTTTTATGTGACTGTGACACTTGTGATATGACACTTTCCCATACTTCTTATGTAGTAAGTCCAAAAGAAAAGAAAATATAAATAATGACTTAGTCATTTTGCCAAGTTATGATACCTAAAGCTAAATAACCTTCTAAAGAGTAATCATCACTCCTTTGCATATATGAGTCACAATGGACTCCAACATAAGGTTTATACAGTAAAGAATATAAATAAGTAAATATTATCCAATTATCAGGTCAAGTCTCAAACATAATACCTAGGTATGATACTATATCTCTACCTGTAGTTCTTAACTGACTACAAAGTTCCTTTAAGCCAAGGGCCCAGCTATATATGAAGATGACTAATAATCATAATGATTGTTGGTTGAGGGTTAATCAAGATGAGATAAGAGTTTGAGCAAGGTTCAAGGCAAATAGTACTCAGGATATAAATATTGAGTTCTTTTGTCAGTGACTGACTTAAGACCTTAGCCTAGGGTTTAGACCAAGGAGCTCTTCAGGGTTAGAAGAGAACTCAATAGAGTCCTTGCTTAATTCTACTATACTATATATACATAATTCTGCTATTTGTACTCATTTATTCTACAAGTGTTTATTGTTTACCAGTTTGATCCTAGTCTATGTTATATTTAGTCATAGTTGAGGTAACTCACAACAAACATTGTCATAGTACCTAGTTAGGATAAATATAGACTAAAAAGAGAAGAGAACAGCAAGTTCTCTCTTTTTGTATTCTCTCTGTAAAATCTTACTCTGAGAAATCAGTATTCTTCCTTGTTATCACAAAAGGTCACTTACTAATTTGTGATAGGTGATTTGATACTTGAATAGTTCAAAAAAGTGAAGTTTAGACAATGACAAAAGAAGTGGTTAAGTCTAAGGTCTAATCCTTAGACAAGGAGTTCTTATATATAGGAAAGTGATGGTCTATGTACTAGGACAGATCATCACATGCTACTACCTATTGTTCTACATATGGTAGTACCTTTGTGCTTAATATAGTGATAACATAACCTTATGGAGGCTGTTCTTTGTTCTAAGAAAAGGACAGATAACTATTTATGGGTAATTAATGAAGTCTATATACAAACATTGAGGCCTTTATATCTCTACTAATATTAATTGCCTTGAGATTTTTTTAGGCTCATTCTGAGCATTATAAAGAAGGCTTCTGCTGAGCCTAGAACCAAAGCATCAATCATGGCAGTTTCCAAGATATTAGTGATTTAATAAATGGTAACATAGTAGTTACCTGTTGATCTGCTTATTATCTTGGCCAATACTGATTGCCTCAAAACATGACTGGTATTGATTGAGAAGTTTTTTAAAGGGCTTTTCATAGCCATTGAGACCATAAGAATTTTTGAAGAATTGATGGAGATATGGCCAAATGAAGTTTGTGATACTTGTCTTGGAACAATCTTGAAGGGTGCTACTCAAAGTCTTATTGATATCTCTCCTTTGATATAACTTCACTGAAAACCTTAACCAGCATCTCTAATGAGAAGTGTGAAGATATAAAGTGTTTGACATAGGCTTCAAGTTGAAACACATTCAACTGTGAGGTCTAGAGTCTCAATACTATGTACAAACATTGAGGACTTTATATCTCCATTGATATTGATTGCCTTAGGATTTTTTAGGCTTATTCTGAGTGGTATCAAAAGAAATTTGTTTTGACTCTAGCAGCAAAGTATAGATCATGGCAGTTTCTGAGATATTGGCAATTTAATATGTGGTATCATAGAGGTTACCTACTGATTTCCTGATAGCCCAGCCAATATTGATTGCCTTGAAACATATTTCATATCTATTGAAAGGTCTTTCTCAGGGCTTTTGGGTGCCATTGAGACTGTAGAAATTATTGAAGAATTAATGGAGATAGGTCCAAATGAAGTTTTTGACAAAGTAATGGAGTTATTAGGATCTTTATTGAAGAATTCTCTCAAGTCTTGGGAAATGGCAATAGAATACAGTTGGTAAGAGTGGTATGATGTATCAAAGATTTTTCTAGCAGCATCAATAGTATCAGTGACATTGATAATTTGATTTATACTCTAGATGTAGGTGATCTGGCTTATACTATATCTAATGGTGAACAACTCAGCCTTAGTAGAAATGACATTTATAGTGTAATAAACAGTTTTGGAGATAATAGCATGTTTCCTATGACTGTGCATAACTGATGTGGCAATGTCATCTTTAATACTTACATCTGTAATGACAAATAAAATATTGGGGTCATTTTTTGAGAGTTTGTA
>Ga0157361_1000238_pt1 | contig 27251 bp, 20 predicted proteins | sample AttlaeALBM2_FD_111481 | JGI IMG/M metagenome (GOLD analysis project Ga0157361, IMG submission 111481) | Fungus gardens microbial communities from leaf cutter ant in Ribeirão Preto, State of São Paulo, Brazil - Atta laevigata ALBM2 | ecosystem: Host-associated > Fungi > Mycelium > Unclassified ...
GACTGATAGAGGTTCGGCGCTTTGAACGCGCGCGCGATGCCAGCTTTCAGAGTGAAGTAATCCCCGAGACCTTGTGAGATGTTCAGGCTCGGGCTCCAGTTCGCACCAAACTGATCGTGATAATCGACGCGCACGCCAGGGATCACTTCAGTGGAGTCTGTTGCCGCAATATTATCTTCAAAATAGAGCGAGCTGAGAGTAGCGCTATTCTTGCTGTCGCGCTCTGCGCCGTTGCTGGAGACATCACCAAAATCGACGCCGGCTGCGCTGGTAGCCTGTACCGATGCCGGATCATTCAGCTCATCGCGATTCCATTCAGCGCCGAGCGTAACGGTTTGATCCACCAGCAGCTGCAGCGGGAAGTTGATTTCACCGCCGGCACGGTAGCTCTCCAGCCGGCTGGTGGCGTACTCCTCACTGTTAATCATTCCCTCGACGCTACCTGCCGCGCCCTCTTTAAGCCGGGTATTGTTGGTTTTCTCATAGCTGAGGTTGAGCTTTGAGGTACCCCAGTCCCAGATGCCGTTATGGGTCAGGCCGTAGTTTTGGCGATACAGGCGGTTGGTTTCGCTGCCATATAACGATTCGACCAGGCCACCTGCGCTGTTATTACCGTTACTGTTTTGCGTATCACCGGCGTAGATATTGCCCTGGCGGCTGTAGCCATAGTTCACATCCAGGATCTGCGTAGGGGTCATTTTCCATGACAGCACGCCATTAATATCTCTATTGCGCACGCCCTCGCGGCCGGCGGCGTAAGAGCCATTCTGCGCGGTATTGATGTCATAGGCATCGGCATCAGTTTTATTCAGGTTGCCGTACAGACGCATGGTCAGCGCTTCGCCCGCCAGCGGACCGCTCAGGTTGAAGTTCGTGCGTTTTGTCGCGCCCTCTTTATCATCTTCTGGTTGGCTGGTAAACAGAGAGAGTGAGCCGTGCCAGTCATTGGTTGGACGCTTCGTGATGATATTCACGACGCCGCCTGCAGCGCCAGAGCCGTATCGCGCGGCGGCTGGCCCGCGAATCACCTCAATTCGTTCTACCATCTCCGGCGGCACCCAGTTGGTATCACCGCGTGAATCGCGCTCGCCGCGCCAGCTATAACGTACGGAGTTACGGGACGTGACCGGCACGCCATCAATCAGCACCAGGGTGTTTTCCGGTCCCATGCCGCGGATATCGATCTGGCGATTGTTGCCACGGCTGCCGCTGGCGCCGTTGCCGGTGAGGTTAACGCCGGGCATCTTACGGATGATGTCAGAGAGGTCGTTCACCGGCGGGCTTTTTTTGATGTCTTCAGCGGTAATGGTTGAGACGCCGGGCTGCTGTTTCAGCTCCTGCTCAGCGGTCACAATCATTGATTCATCATCCGCCAGCTTTTCTGTCGGCTCCGCAGCAAAAGCGGGTGAGGTTAACAATCCAGCCAGAAACAGCGCCATCGGACGCTTTTTGCCACACACGGTTACATTCACTTATACCATCTCCCTGAGCTGTTTACATTTGTAAGCAAATGCGCATGATAATGAGAATGGTTCGCATTGTATATGTGAAGCGCGTTTCTTTACATTCAAGGCAGAATTGCTGGAAAAGCAGGCAGCTTTGTCAATTATTGTCAGGCGAGGCCGTGCAGTAACTCTCTATTTTTTCGGGGTTAAAATCTGAATTCAGCATCAGGTGGTGCGGTATACAGCCGGGCTGAACGTACGGCACTCCGTCTCTCTTTCTCTATTTGCAGATTCCGGCAATAGATATCTGTTTTTTGCATTTGTGATCGCTGCCTATCTTCCAGAGAATGGCGGAAGGACGTTACGAGGATGACAATGCTTCCCGCTACGCGGTTATCGCGCGGTAAAAGAAGTGAAAAATATATCGCTACCTCAACGCCTTTTCCCTGCCGGGAAACTTTTTAATATCAGGAGAAAGGTTCCAGTGAAACTCGCAAAAGGCATTACCCTTTTCGCACTTGCTCTGAGTGCGCATACCGCATTTGCCGCCGACCAATCCGTCCCGACAGAGAGCTCTTTACATGTGAAGGCCGATCCGGCGCTGAAAAGCCTGGTGCCTGCGGACGTGGCGAAACGGGGCTATATTGTGGCAGGAACCAACCCCAACACGCCGCCTACCACCTTCTATAAAGAGGACAACAAAACGCTGGCGGGCCGTGAGATTGATATTATGAATGCCGTGGGCGAGCGTCTGGGAATCCAGGTGCAGTGGCGCGACACCGGCGGTTTCGACAACATTATTCCTGGCCTGAAAACCGGCCGTTATGATGTGGCGCTCTCAAACATCAATGCCACCCCGGCACGCGCCAAAATCATCGATTTTGTCAGCTATTACGACGCCAGCCGTCTGGGCATTATCTCGCGCAAAGACGCCAATATCGCACCGTTCAAAACGCTGGATGAGGTATGCGGTAAAGAGGTCGGTGCAGGCTCTGGTACGACGCAGGTGACCCGTCTGGAAGAGGCCAGCAAGGCCTGTGAAGCTGCGGGTAAGAAGCCAATCAAAGTCTCTATCTTCCCGGATCGTCCGGCGGGCGTGCAGGCTGTCGTGAGTGGCCGCGTACCGATGTTCCTTGGCCCGTATGAAGGCCTGCTGTGGCAGGTGAAAGTGATCAAACCGCTGACCATGAGCGGCGAAATCACCGTTCACGATGCGCCGGTTTCGGTCGCGTTCCAGAAAGACTCTGCGCTGGAGCCTGCCGTACAGGCTGCGCTCAACTCCCTGATCAAAGATGGCAGCTACCAGAAGATCCTTGATAACTGGGGCATCGGTTTCGGTGCGTTAGCGGAATCAAAACGTAACCAGGAAATCTTTCAATGAGTGATCTTCACGACCACACTGACGATCTGAAAATCGTCGGTAAGCGCTACTACGGACGCTGGCTGAGTGCGCTGGTGGTGCTGTTGTGCGTGGTGGCGATGGCGCACTCCATGATTAACAATCCACGCTTCGAATGGGGCGTGATTGCGGAAAACTTTACCGGTGAATCTATTCTGCAGGGCGTGCTGATGACGCTGCAGCTCACTGCAATCTCGGTGGTGCTGGGCTTTGCGTTTGGTACGGTGCTGGCGCTGATGCGTCTGTCATCTAACCCGGTGCTGGTGGGCGTCAGCTGGTTTTATACCTGGTTCTTCCGGGGCGTGCCGATGCTGGTGCAGCTGTTCCTGTGGTACAACATTGCCGCGCTCTATCCCACCATCTCGCTATCGATTCCGGGCTTAGGTGAACTGTGGAGCACCCAGTCCAATGCGCTGGTGAGCCCGTTCAGTGCTGCAGTGATCGCCCTGGTGATGCACCAGTCAGCCTATGCGGCAGAAATTGTGCGCGCCGGTATTCAGAGTGTCAGTAACGGCCAGCTGGAAGCCGCACGCGCGCTGGGGTATCGCCCGGCGCAGATTTTCCGTCACACCGTGCTGCCGCAGGCGATGCGCGCCATTATGCCGCCTGCCGGCAACGAAATTATTGGTCAGCTCAAGACCACGGCGGTGGTGTCGGTGATCTCTCTGCAGGATGTGCTGTTCTCAGCGCAGATCATCTATCAGCGCACCTATGAGGTGATTCCGCTGCTGCTGGTTGCCACGCTGTGGTACCTGCTGATGACCTCCGTGCTCTCCATCGGTCAGTTCTATGTCGAGCGCTATTTTGGCCGCGGCGTTACGCGTCGCGAAAAGCGCAGCCTGCTGAAGTCGCTGCCCGGTTTCTCAGCGGCGAAAGCAGAAAGGAGCGTAAGCAATGGCTGAAGCGATCGCACTACGCAAGGTGACCAAGCGTTTCTCTGGCGTCACTATTCTGGATGAGGTCAATCTGGATATCCCGGCAGGCTCGGTCACGGTGATTCTCGGGCCGTCTGGCTCCGGTAAATCTACGCTGCTGCGCTGTATTAACCATCTGGAGAAGCTGGATGGCGGCACGATCCGCATCGGTGGCGAGATCATTGGCTATAAGCAAAAAGGCCAGGCGCTGCATGAGCTGAGCAGCAGCGAGATTGCCCGCCAGCGTGCAGAGATCGGCATGGTGTTCCAGCAGTTCAATCTGTTCCCGCACCGCACCGTATTGCAGAACATCATTGATGCGCCGGTACGGGTGAAGAAGCAGAGCCGTCAGCAGGCCACCAGCAAAGCGCTGTCGCTGCTGCGCCAGGTCGGGCTGGATGGCCGTGAAGAGGAGTGGCCACAAAATCTCTCCGGCGGTCAGCAGCAGCGCGTAGCGATCGCCCGTGCACTGGCGATGGACCCCGGCGTGATGCTGTTTGATGAGCCAACCTCCGCGCTGGACCCGGAACTGGTGGGCGAAGTGCTGCAGGTGATCAAACAGCTGGCGCACTCCGGTATCACCATGGTGATTGTGACGCATGAGATTGGCTTTGCGCGCGAGGTGGCCGATAACATTGTCTTTATGGAAGGCGGCAAAATTGTCGCGGCGGGCCCGACTCAGCAGGTGCTCGACGATCCGGACAACGGACGCGTAAGAAACTTTATTGCAACGGTGCTTTAAGCACCGTTTTTTCATTTTTGACCCAGGAAACACGATGACGCAAAAACCGGTGATGCACAGCGCCCACTGGGGCGCCTTTACCGCCCGAAAGCAGGGCGATCGGCTGACCATCGAACCGTTCACAGGCGATCCCGATCCCAGCCCGCTGCTGCAAAACTTCCATACCGCTCTTAATCATCCGGCACGGGTCGCTCAGCCGATGATCCGGCGCGGCTGGCTGGAGAACGGGCCGGGGCCGGATGCGCGGCGTGGCAACGATGAGTATGTGGCGGTGAGCTGGGAGGATGCTTATGCCCTGGTTGCACGCGAGCTGCAGCGCGTGGGCGATCAATATGGTCCGGAGGGAATATTTGGCGGCTCGTACGGCTGGTCCAGCGCCGGGCGATTCCACCACGCGCAGAGCCAGGTGCACCGCTTCCTCAATACCGTGATGGGCGGCTATGTGCGCTCGGTGAACAGCTATAGCTCGGGCTCGGCATCCGTGCTGCTGCCGCATATCGTCGGTGATATGAATGAGATCGCACGGCGTGGCGTGAGCTGGGAAGAGATTGCGCGGCACAGTGAGATTGTGCTGGCGTTTGGCGGGCTGGCGTTGAAAAATTCGCAGGTGGCAAGCGGCGGGCTCAGCGAGCACACCGAACGTGGCTTTATGCAGCAGGCGGCGCAGCGCGGCGCTCGCTTTATCTCGATCAGTCCGCTGCAGAGCGATCTGCCCGATGAGGCGCAGGGCGAGTGGCTGGCGCTGCGACCGGGCACCGACGCGGCCTTTATGCTGGGCCTGCTCTCGGTACTGATTGAAGAACGCCTCACCGATGAGGCGTTTCTCGCGCGCTACACCGTGGGCTGGCCGCAGCTGGTGGCCTATATCCGCGGCGAAGAGGATGGCACGGTGCGCGATGCCGGATGGGCAGCCGATATCTGTGGCGTCAGCGCGGCGTTTATCCGTGAGTTCGCCCGCCAGCTGCACGGCAAGCGCGTGCTGGTAACGGTGGCGCATGCGCTGCAGCGTGCGGAACACGGCGAGCAGCCGGTCTGGCTTGGCCTGGTGCTGGCGGCCGCGCTGGGCCAGCCAGGTCTGCCCGGCGGCGGTTACACCTATGCGCTTGGCGCGCTGGGCCACTACGGTAAACATCACAATCTGGTGAGTTTCCCGGCGCTGCCGCAGGGAAAAAACGGCATCGATCGCCTGATACCGGTGGCGCGTATAGCCGATATGCTGCTTAACCCGGGCACCCGGTTTGACTACAACGGGCGGTGCCTGACCTACCCGCATATCCGTCTGGCGTACTGGGCGGGCGGCAATCCTTTCCATCATCATCAGGATCTGGCGCGTCTGCGCCAGGCCTTCTGCCAGCTGGATACGCTGATCGTGCATGAGATTGCCTGGACCGCCAGCGCCCGGCATGCCGACATTGTGCTGCCCGCGACCATGACGCTGGAGCGGGAAGACATCGGTGGTGCGCCAACCGATCGTCATCTCTTCGCCATGCAGCCGGTGGCGCAGCCGTTTGCTGAAGCCAAAGATGATTACACCATTTTCACCGAGCTGGCACGCCGCTTAGGGCGTGAAGAGGCGTTTACCGAAGGGCGCGATGCGCGGGGCTGGCTGCGGCACCACTATGCGCAGCTTCAGGAGAAGCTGGCAGCACATCAGGTTGAGACTCCATCATTTGAGGCGTTCTGGCAACAGGGCGTGCTGGAGCTGCCGCAGCTGAAAGATGGTGGCCGGATGATGAACGCCTTCCGCGCCGATCCCGAGGCCGCGCCGCTGCCAACGCCCAGCGGCAAAATTGAGATCTTCTCGGCGACCATTGCCAGCTTCGATTATGCCAACTGTCCGGGGCACCCGGTGTGGCGCGCGCCGCAGCAGCAACCCGATAGCGAGCATCCGTTCTGGCTGATCGCCAATCAGCCTGCCACGCGTTTGCACAGCCAGCTGGACTTTGGTGACTACAGCCTGAGCGGCAAACGTCATGGCCGTGAAGTGTGCAGCCTGCATCCGCAGGATGCGCGGCAGCTGGGCATTTCGGACGGGGAGATTATCGAACTGTACAACACGCGCGGTCACGTTCTGGCCTGCGCGCGCGTCACGGAGACCATTATGCCTGGCGTGGTGCAGCTGCCGACCGGTGCCTGGTACGATCCGGTGGATCCTGACGCGCTGCGACCGCTGTGCCGGCACGGTAATCCCAACGTTCTGACGCTGGATATCGGCACCTCTTCGCTGGCGCAAGGCTGCAGCGGACAAATCACCGTGGTGCAGGTACGCAAATATCAGGGCGAACTGACGCCGGTGCAGGCCTTTATTCCGCCGCACGCCGTGCCGGATTGCCGCTAAGGTGCCAGAGGCCCGCAGGTTAGCGGGCCTCTGCATCACTTTCAGGCAGTGGTTTTATGGTTCAGCAGACGATCTCTGACCGCCCCGGCAGCGCGTTTGCCTGCCAGAAACGCGTGATCGGAATTGTAATACTCCCATTCGCTATAGCGTCCCGCCAGATGAATCCCCTGGGCCGCAAGCCAGCTGCGGATTAGCGCCACGTTGGTACTGCGTGCATGATCGTACACCACATAGGCATAAGGCATATCCACGATGCTGGCCGTCAGGATGATATCTTCGGCGGTGATAATACCTACGCGAATGCAATCCTCAATACAGCGCTGGATCAACGCCTCGCCTTCACAGGGCAGCGGCTGGTCGTCACGCCAGGTGATTTCACAGGTCAGGCCAAATCCGCCGGGCGGATTACAGTGAGGGCTGGCATTGCCCTGCAGAAAGATGCGGTGGAAAAGGGTGTCGCCAGGGTAGTAGATCCAGTGTTTGTCGCTTATTGCCTCGCGCCCGATGCCGAGATTAACGCAGCAGACTGAGGTGTGGCGCAGCCTCGCGGCCGCCTGCTGAATGGTCTGCGGCGCGCGCGCGCCCATCAGGCGCACCAGTTCGGGCAGCGGCAGGGTGCTGATCATCTGCTCGTAGTGCAGCTGTCGGCCATCCGCCAGCGTCACCTGGCGTGACTGCGGCTGAATGGCCGCCACCTGCGCATCGGTTTCAAGCGTGCAGCGTAAATGGGGCAGAAACCCCTCCATCAGCGCCTGGAAGCCGCCGCGCAGCGGATAGCCGAAGCGCGCATTCGGACCCACCGGTTTCTCCAGCGGTGAGAGCGCGCCGCTGACAATCTGCTCCAGATCGGGTAAAGGGACGCGCCCACCAAGCCAGGAGGTCTCCATATTACTCAGCGGCGTCTTCCACAATTTACGGTTATAGGGAATGGCGAAATGGCGCGCGATGCCTTTGCCCCACACGCGATAGATAAAGTGTTCAAAATCTTCATTACGCGGCTGCGTCAGTACGCGATCATCATCTGACACCACGCCATCGGCGCAGCAGTCAAGGCAGCGATCGTCAGGCACAGCCTGCGCGCTGGCGACACCCTCGCTGCCGTAGCGGGCCTCAATGGCCCCGAGCACGCACTCGCCGACCACCTCGGCGGGTAAGCCGTACAGCGCTGACTGGAAGGGATAACGGGTATAGACGCCGTGGCTGTATACCCAGGCTTCACGGGTTTGCCAGTGCTGGTTTTCACCTAACAGCAGGTCGTACAGGCCGAGGACGTAAGGATCGTTGGAAAACATGATGTGACCGGCGTAATCAAAGGTAAATCCCTGATCTTCGACCGAGCGGCACCAGCCCCCTACGCTGTGGTTCTTCTCCAGCACCATGGCGCCCGCACCATAGTGATACCCGGCACTCAGCCCGGTCGGGCCTGCACCCAGAATCAGGCACTCGATGGGACGCAGCGCCACGGCCTGAGCCCGTGCGCTGTTGGCCGCGATCTCCGTAACCGGGCGCGCTTTTTTGGCCGGGATCGCCAGCGCGGCCAGCTCGCGCTGCATATGGTCGACGGTATTGTCCCAGGAGGTTTGCGCCACAATCGACGCCATCTGGCTGGCCAGCTGATGGCGTCGCTCCACCGGCAGGCGTAGCGCGCGCTCACACGCCTGAATAAAGGCTTCATGCGTGGTAGCGATGCTCACCACATCCGGATAGTGACGGGCGACATCGGCGATGGCGGTACTGACAATCGGCAGCTGCGCGGCCATATATTCGAGCACTTTTGTCGGGCTGATGTACTGCGTTGAGGCGTTAAGGGCAAACGGCATCAGGCAGACATCCCAGCCGGCGAGAAAGTGGGGAAGGGCGGCGTAAGGCTGCTGACCAAACCAGTGCAAATTCTCACGCTGCGGCAGGGCAGCGGAATCGATTTTGACCACCGGGCCGACCATCACGATCTGCCAGTCCGGATGCGCTTCCGCCAGGGCAGCGACCAGCGGCAGATCCATGCGTTCATCAATCACGCCGTAATAGCCCAGGCGCGGTTTCGCCAGGGTGGCCTGTAAGGGGTGCCCGTTAGTGCGATCCAGCGCCTGGGCGAAGTGAGCTGCATCAACGCTGCTGGGGAAGCAGTGGACATTCTCATGACGATGTTTCTTCGCCTCATAGAGGCTACTGCCGCCGGTAAACACCACATCGGCGCGACTAAGCAGTGCCGATTCACGCTGCTGGAGTTGACGCGGCGCCTGATCGAACGCCGACAGCTCATCCATACAGTCGTAGATGATGGCGCGGGCATTAAACGCGTTCAACAGCGGCAAGGCCATCGGGGTATAAAACCACACCAGCGGTTGCGCATCGGCCGGCAGCAGCGCACCCAGCAGCGGCTGCAGCAGGGCAATCTGGTCGTCGTGAAAACCCGGGGCGCGAATGGGCGTGTGCGGCTCAATGACCGTCACGTTGGCGGCAGGGTGTGATTCACGCAGCCCGGCCTCGCCCGCCTGATAAACCGGCTCTTCAATAAACAGAATGCGATGGTATTGCGCAAGGCGCGACATGACATGCTGTGGCCGTTGAAACACAAAACCCCAACGAAGATGACTAAAAACCACCAGTGTGGATGGGTTCATAACGGACTCCTTTGGCCCTGCGGCCGGGTTGAGAAAGCCCTGTAACCGGGCTAGCGAGCGTTGTGATTGCCGCAGCGCAGCGGCATAGGTGTGATTCAGCAGGCGCACGTGATTGTTATCGATATCCCATAAGCCGCTGTGCGGCCAGTGTGCGGTATCCTCCCAAAGCGGGCGGTCAATAATCGGGTAGAGACAGATGCCGCGAATATCACAGCCGTTGAGTTGTGCCTGCGCGACGTGTGCGGTGATGTCCGCAATCCAGGCGGCGCGCCCGCTGCCCACGTGGCTGGTTTCCGCCAGCAGCAACGGGCGGTGATAGCGCTGTGAGAGCTGGCAGAGCATCTGATGCAGGGGGATGCGGCGCGCATCGCCAAGATGCCACGCCAGCCGCTGTCCGCTCGTCGCCAGCCACTGGTTGCTGTGATAGTAGTTGGCACCGATGAGATCGAGATAGCGCGGTGCACCGCCAAGCTCGGGCGCCTGCAGGCCTGCCAGCATGTCCCAGGCCTGGAACTGCGCTGCGTGAAGTGAAGCTGCAAGCTGCCGGGCCGGTTCGCTCTCATCGTCTGCCACCAGATGAATGATGGGATCGCTGTGCAGGAAACGCGCCCGTGGATCCGCCGCCAGTATCGCGTTGCACCCCGCCAGCGCAGCGCGCACCAGCTGGCGCTTCACCTCATCCGGCCCGGCGTGACCTGCATCACCAAACAGGCCGACCGAGATACCCCAGGCGAAAAAGGAGATCTCGTTGATCGGTGAGTAGATAGGCGCCGCGTCGTAAAAGTCCCGGAGAAAGTGCGCGATTTGATGGCAAAAATCGGCGAAACGCGGGACAAAATCCGCTGAGAACAGCGTCAGCCCCTCCGGCCAGCCGTAGTGGCACAGCGTCCAGTTAATCTGTATGCCCTGACGGTGTGCTTCCTCCATGTGCGCCTGCAGGCGGGTGAACAGGGTTTGCGGATGTGATGTCGCTCGCCGCCAGCCAATACTCTCCCGCACCACACGCATCTCAAATTCAGCAAGCGCTGAATAATCAGCCGCATAATAATGACTGTGGCCGGTCAGCGCGTTCATATCGAGCGCAATACCTGCAGGATTAATATGATCGGCACCCTCATAGCCGGCCTGCCAAAAACTGGAAAAAGGCGACATGTAGCTCTCCTGGTTATTTCAGGAAAAAAGCATCGTCCCTGCAAATTTTCAGCAGGGCCAAAGTAAAATAAAAAGTTGCAATTAAATCATATAAAAATTGCCGTCTTTTGTGCCGGACAGCGCAATGCCGTAACGCGGGAAGGGAGTAAGGCGTTACGGCAAGATAGCGACAGAGATTTTCAGGAAACTTCAGGAAATTATAGTGTGGTTAAAGCGTTACGCAAGTGAGTGAAGTAAAAGGGAAAAAGCCCAGCGGCGGCAGTGGTTTATAACCCGAGCGTTAAAAATTGGCTAGCGTGTTGAGTTATTTAAAGAAAGGCGGGAAATAAATTCCCGCCAGATTACATCAGCCGGTTAAATATAAACGTTTTGCAGCAATTAATAACCGGCTGGGTTATTCAATCGGGTTATGTTATTTATTTAATCACGCATGTCATTATAAGTCTGCACGCTTATCTGCGCGCCGGGGAAAGAGTGTTACGCTTCATCCAGCTGCAGAAAACAGACGCGCAGACGATGCCCGTCTGCATCAATCACGCTAAAGGTATAGCCAAAATCCATCCGGACCGGCGTCTGGAGTACGGTGATTTCGCGCAGCATCGCCCATTCATGATACAGAAAGTCCACATCGGCCTGGCTGGCGGTTTTGAACACCAGCTCACCACTGGCACTGCCGGTTTGCTGATGAACAACGGGTTGCACCGTGTATTTCGACCAGATACCCAGTTTAAAACCGCCAGGGAAGATAAACATGGCAAAGGTGGGGCTGAGTTCAGCGGGTTTCATATCAAAGAGCGCGGCATAAAAATCAGCACTCTTCAGCACGTTGTGGACGTAGATGATGGTCATGTTAGCGGTAAGCATGGTGTTCTCCTTGTGTGTTTACCGCTGCAGAGTAAGGCGAACGCGTGACAGAATTTGTCAGGAGTCTATCGGGTAACGCAGATTTTGATACTCGCGCCAGCGTTTGAGCAGCTGATGCCGCGTGCCGGGATAGTGTGTTTCGGTGACTCTCACATCCTCTATGCGATCCACGCGGAAATTGCGGAACGCCTGGCGCAGCTCACACCAGCCACACAACAGGCGTACCTGCTCGAAATAGCCAATAACCACGGGCCACACGGTACGCGTTGAGGTGGCCTCCTTGAGATCCCGGTAGATGAGCTGAATCTTTGTACGCTGGTGAATCGCCTGCCGGATCTCGGGCAGATGCTTCTCAAACACCGCTTCACCGCGTGAGGCGATCAGGAAGGATTGATGATCGATGGCGTGGGTCAGCGGATCGGGCACCACGGCATGGATTTTCGCCAGCGCATGCTGCGCGGCCAATTTCAGCTCAGCATCCGTGTGCCGGCTGACCCAATTGAGCCCCAGCACCAGCGCATCAATCTCCTGGCGCGAAAACATCAGCGGCGGCAGGTGGCCATCTGACTTCAGCAGATAGCCAAGGCCGGCGCTACCCGCGATATCTACGCCTTGCTGCTGCAGGCAGAGGATATCGCGGTAGACGGTGCGCACGCTGATGTGCAGGTGATCGGCCAGGCGCTGCGCCGTCACCGGGTAGCGGTGGCAGCGCAGCAGCTGTAACAGCGCTAACAGCCGCTCTGTTTTAGTCATGATTGCCGCTTAATAGCTGGCTGAGCGTCGCGACGTCCGCCGCGCTTTTCAGTTCGCAGCACTGCAGAAGCTGGTGCTGACGCGCAGCGGTTTCGTGGCGTAATGCCGCATGCAATTTAGCCGCAACATCAACGCCATCGGCCAGCGATTGCTGCCGCGTCCGGCGCTGCTGCAGCTGCACGCCGTCGTTTAACGTTAAGGTGACCTGATGAAAACGCAGCGCCGGATTAAGCGCATCGGGCGGGGCGGAGGCATCCGGCATGCGCCGCACTTTTGCCGCCAGCGGCATAACCGCCGGGTTAAGATCGCCTTCGGCAAAGTCGGCCAGCCGCAAATCACCGTAAATCAGCATCGCAGCGATGACATACTCCAGGCTAAAACGCGCTTCGATACCATTAACGGGCACGCGTATGGCAGCAGCAATATCGCCGCCCGGCGGGAAGGCCACGCTGATCTCGCGGATGCTGCTCAGCAGCGTATCCAGTGGCTTGCCGCTGGCCAGCCATCGATCGCGTAGCATGCGCGCGGCTTCGGCGGCACTGTGCGTACCCGCACAGGTTGGGAAGGGTTTGAACTCCAGACCTGGCGATACGATGCGCCACGGCTGGCCCCAGCTCTCCAGCAGTTTCTCTGGCTGCGCCAGCCCGTTGCTGCTGGCAGTGAGAAAAGCCGTCAAAACGCCATCCTGCTGTCCGGCCAATCCGGCCAGCGCCAGCTGCGCGGCGGTGATGGCCCGTTCAGCCGCAAAGCCGGCATGCAGAGGTTTAACCGCCGAACCAAACTGCGCCCGCAGGCCGCTGGCCTGCGTAGCGGCGATGCCGAGCAGCGTGGTGCAGGTTGCAACGTCCGTGCTGATTAACCGCGCCAGAGCGGCGGCGGCGGCCACGGTGCCGAGCGTAGCGGTATTATGATAGCCCAGCGCGTAGTGCTGCTGGCTGGCGGCCAGGCCAAGCCGTCCCGCCACTTCAACGCCAATCGCATAAGCATCCAGGAGCGCCTCTGCGGTAGTGGCGTGCTGCAGCTGCCAGGCGAACAGTGCGGGCAGAATCACCACGCTGGGGTGACCACGAAAATCAGCATGGAAATCGTCATAGTCCAGCGCATGTGAGGCGTAGCCCAGCAGCAGCGCCTGCGATCGCAGGCTGCCATCGTGATAGACGCGGCGCAGGGCAGGTAACCCGCTATCGGGTACGTGACCCTGTAACACCGGCCAGCTGACGGCGAGAAAATCGCGCACCCCTTCGCGCGCTGCATCGCGCGCCTGAGTATCCGGCTGGCTATGGAGAATATGTTCAGCCAGCGCGATGGTCAGATTCATGGCTGCTCCAGGCTGTGAAGCGCGGCGACAGCAAGCTGCGCCAGATAGCGTGATGTCGGGAGCAGCACTGCGTCATTGATGCGAAACGCCGGATGGTGCAGCGCAAAGGGCTCCCCGGTGCCAATCATCATAAACGCGCCCGGCAACTGCTGCTGATAGAAGGCGAAGTCCTCACCAATCGGGCTGGCTTCTACTACGCGTGCCTCAAAGCCGCTGGCCGCAGCCTGCTGCAGGGCAAAATCGGCCCAGTGCGCATCGTTAACCACCGAAGGCGGACCCGCGTGCCAGTGGAAGGTGACGTCAGCGGCAAACGCCGCACCCATGCCTGAGACAATCTCACGAAAACGCTGCTCAAGCCGCTCGCGCGTCTCCTGCGAAAACGAGCGCACCGTGCCCTCCAGCCAGGCGCTGTCCGGGATCACATTCCAGGTGCTGCCGCTGTGGATCTGCGTAATCGATACGACAGCATTGTCTGCTGAAGGGGCATTACGGCTGATCAGCGTTTGCGCCGCAGAGACGATTTGCGCGGCGATGACAATCGGATCGTTACCCTGATGCGGTTTGGCAGCGTGGCTACCAATACCATTAATGTGGATCTCAAACCGATCAACCGCCGCCGTCAGTGGACCGGCTTTGCTGCCAATCACGCCCGGTGGTAGCGATGGATCGTTATGGATGCCAAAAATGGCGGCGGCCTCGCTGAGCGCGCCGGTGGCGATCACATCGGGCGCCCCCTGACCGGTCTCTTCTGCGGCCTGGAACAGAATACGCACGCGTCCCGGCAGTGATGCCTCCTGCTCTTTAAGCAGAATAGCGGCACCTAATGCGGCAGAGCTGTGAAAATCGTGGCCGCAGGCGTGCATCACACCCGGGCGTTCGGAACGAAACGTGACGTCTGATTGCTCGTCGATGGGCAGCGCATCAATATCCGATCGCAGCACGATCAGCGGACCGCTCTCCGGCCCGACTTCGGCCACCAGCCCGGTTGTCAGGGGCAGATCCAGCACGCGAATCCGGTGCGTTTCCAGCTGCTGCCGAATGCGGGCGGTGGTTTCAAACTCCTGATTTGAGAGCTCCGGGAAACGGTGCAGTTCGTGGCGGAAGGCCACAAGATACTCGCCCAGTGCGTGTTCAGCCGATTGGCTCATGCCTGATCTCCTTGTCGTGCCGGCTGACGCGTCAGCCACGCCGTATGCGCGGTGTCATCCAGCACTTTCTTCATATATTGGGTAATGTGGCCTTTGCCCAGATCGGTGGTGTGCATCAGGGTAAATCCGCGCTTTTTGTACATCTCAATCAGCCACGGATGGTTGATGGCGGTGCCGAGCGAGACCGCTGGCGCACGCAGCTGCTCTTTCAGGATCAATTGCTCCAGCCGATCCTGTACCTGGCGGCCATACTGCTGGCCAGGATAGTCCGGATGGGCACCAAACCAGCCAATGTGCGGCAGGCCAAACGGGCCAGGCAGCGGACCCCACGGATAGCGCACGGTCACGGACGATACCATTACGCCCTCGGCATAGAGCGCATAAACACCGTGGCTCTGCAGGTGACGCAAGGTTTTTTCGCGATCTGCCGTCGCAGCATCAAATTTAATTCCCATCGCCAGCGTAGGCGCATAGGCTGCATGCATCAGTGCCTGATAGGTCTCCACCTCATCCAGGCGAACCTGACGAAACTTAAGTGACATAGACATCCCCGGTAAACGCCGCCTTGCGGCAAATAGCACTCTCAGGAGGCTTAACGCGCTTCAGCCGCCCCCGTACGTTATGGATGGTGCAAGATTATCAGTAATGCCGCAGGCTGCTATATGTGAAAAATGACTAAGCTAATGCAAATTTGTGAAAATGAAATGGCGGCTTTTCCATTGCTTAAATCCTTATTTACCGTAGTATGCATAAATTCGTTAGCGCTATAACTAAATCGTATTAATCCTCTGAAATATAACAACTTTGTTATGGCGTTTTTCCTAATCAGGGTGACAACGTGTTAGCGATCAAATCTCCGCGTGCCTACGCACATGAACCGGGACTGCGTGCGCGCACCGGTGAGTTTATTAAGCCTTACGCTACCCATATCCGCATCTTTACCTCTCCGCGAGCCTGGCAGGCGGTTAACCCGCAGCTGACGCAGAGCCTGAGCGAAAACGGCATCCGCTGGGAAATTGAGTACTTGGGCGGTGAGTGTACCGATGCTGCCATTGAGACGCTGAAGCAGAACGTTGAACAGCAGCAGGCCGAACTCCTGCTGGCGATTGGCGGCGGGCGCGTGCTGGATGCTGCTAAAGCGGTCGGTAGCCAGCTACCGGCGCTAAAGGTGGTCAACTTCGCCACCGTGGCCGCAACCTGTGCGGCCTGGTCACCGATCGCCATTATCTATAACGCGCAGGGCGGCCATCTGCGTAGCCAGCCGCTGGGCAAAATGCCCGATCTGGTGCTGGTGGATAGCGAGGTGATCGCCAGCAGCGATGTGCGCTATCTCAAAGCCGGTATTGTGGATGCGCTGGCGAAGTACTACGAGTTCTATCCTTACCTGCGCAACAATCCTGACGACCTGGCGCTGGACCTGAAGGTGATGACAGCGCAGCGCGCGCTGGATGTTTTCCGTGAGCTCGGCGCCGCGGCGGTCAGCGCCAATGCACAACAGCAGGTGACACCGGCGCTGGTCAAAGTGATCGATGCCTGCATTGTGCTGGCCGGGCTGGCGAACAGCGTGCGTGACGTTCTGCCCACCCCGGGTTTTGCCCATGCCATCCATAATCGTCTTACTCACCAGCCTGAGCTGCACCACTGGCTGCACGGCGAAAAAGTGGGCTTTAGCCTGCTGGTGCAGTCACTGGTTGAACATAGTGGCGTGCCGGATGCTGAGCTGCTGGCGCTGCTGCGTCAGTACGATATGCCGCTGACGTTAGCGCCGTTAACCGGCGATCGTGCGGCGGCCATCCGTACTCTGGCTGAACAGATAAAATTCCCTGCGGCCAGTGCTGAACGTCTGCCATTCCGTATTACTGCGGATGCGTTAGAGCAGGCGCTGCTGGCGACGGAAAATACCTTTTAATCTGCATTTACCTTTTATTGACCAGGAAAAATTATGGCTACTTCATCAACGCGACGCATTCGCTTAGGGCTGTTTGTTCAACCGGTTGGCCAGCACGTTAGTGGCTGGCGTCTGACCGAACATCTGGGCGATCCTACGGATATCGACTGGCTGATTACGCTCGCGAAAAAGGCGGAAGCTGGTAAGTTTGATCTGTTCTTTGTCGGTGATGCGCTGGCAACCAGCATGTACCGTCTGCCGTCCACCATGGCGCGTCTTGAACCGCTGACCATGCTCTCTGCACTGGCTGTTAATACGCGTCGCATTGGCCTGGCCGCCACGGCATCCACCACCTTTAGCGATCCGTTCACCATGGCGCGCAGCTTCTCATCACTGGATCACATCAGCCGCGGTCGCGCCGCATGGAACGTGGTGACCTCATTCTCTACCGACGTGGCACGTAACTTCAGCCGCAGCGATATGCCAAATCACGCCGAGCGTTATGCGCGTGCTCGCGAGTTCCTGGAAGTGACCAATAAGTTGTGGGAAGGCTGGCAGGAGGGTGCGGTACAACCCAATAAAGAGACGGGCGCCTACTTCGTGGATGACAAAATTCAGGCTATCAATCATGAAGGCGAGCATTTCCAGGTGCAGGGTCCGCTCAACATTACGCGTTCGCCGCAGGGGCGCCCGGTGATCATTGAAGCCGGCTCCTCCGCCGATGGTCAGAAACTGGCCGCCGAGACCGCCGAGGTGATCTTTACCGCTGCTGCCAGTCTGGAAGAGGCGCAGGCGTTCTACCGTTCGCAGAAAGATCAGGTAATCGCCGCAGGGCGAAATCCGGAGCATGTGGTGATTATGCCGGGCGTCATGCCGATTGTCGGACGCACACGCGAAGAGGCGAAAGCGCTGTGGAAAGGGCTCAACACGCTGGTGGATATCGAAAACGGTCTGCGTCAGCTGTCGCTGCGTTTCAGCATGGATCTCAGCCAGTATCCGCTTGATGGACCGGTGCCGGAGGTGCCACTGGGCGAAGGCAACCAGAGCCGCGTGAAGCTGATGACCGACATGGCGAAACGTGAAAATCTGACGCTGCGTGAGCTGGCAGCTATCGCGGCAGGTTCGCGCGGCCACCGCGTGATTGTCGGTACGGCTGAGGATATCGTCGATGACTTCGAGCTGTGGCTGAATGAGGGCGGTGCGGATGGTTTCAACATCATGCCGGCGATTATGTCAGAGCAGCTTGATCTGTTTGTTGAGCTGGTGATCCCGGAGCTGCGCCGTCGCGGTCTGTTCCGCGATGATTATGAATTCGCTACGCTGCGTGAGAATTTAGGATTGCCGGTGGTGTAACGCAATCGCATGTCGCACCGGTGCACCTGGCGGTCCCCCGGGTCGCCACTCCAGAAGCTGAATGTGGCATCGGTACCGGAGTGGCGACCCGTCAGGGCCGCCAGTTCGCCGCCAGAGCGCCAATGCTAAATACAGCAAACAAATGTGTGCGAATTAACCAAATGGAAGGGATGCTGTAACCCGGATTAAATCAGAAAGTCATCCAGAGAGCCGCCGGCATCGATGGCTGATTTAATTGGCGATGGCGTACGGCCCTGGCCGGTCCAGAATTTCTCCTGACCATTTTCATCAATAAACTTATATTTTGCCGGACGCGGCGCACGACGCGCTTTAGGCTTAGTTTCTGCCTGGTTTAATTGCGCCAGTTCATTAATATCAATGCCGTCATTGCGCAGCATCTCTTTATATAACGCCAGCTTCTCTTCTTTTTCACGCTGAGCGGCATTATCTGCGGCAGCTTCTTCACGGCGTTCGGCGACCACCACAGCGAACTTTTCCAGCATTTCGTTTAAAACCGCAACCTCAATATCACGCGCCTGGGCACGCAGTGTACGAAGATTGTTCAATGCCTTAAGTGCATCGCTCATGAATAAAACCCTTATTACTTATATGTCGGAATGGAAAGCGCGCATGATACGGTATTTTTTTTCAAATGAAAATATTGGGGTAATAACAGAATTGTCCGGAAAATACCATTTAGTGAGTAATGTTCAATATCACTCATAATAGCCTGGCGGGCAGGAAAGATATAAAGCACTCCTGCCGCATATATTAACGTCACCCTAATGTGCTTATTTTACATACGGCAATACGGTGTGCGAAACGGCATCAATAATAGCCTTAAAAGATGGCTTTAAATCGCGCTCAGGCTTATCAAAAAAGCCTTTCCGCTGACATCAGCGGGAGCCGTGCCGTTAATCGCCCGAACAATAAACTCTTTTATAATCACAGCGTTGCTATCTTTACCTGCGTGATAATTGCCAGTAAAAACTCTTTCCTGCCGGTTAACCTTTGAAGAACAAGGCTTTTATCTAATTGTAAAGCTTCCGGAAGCCACGTAACAATTTCTTGCAATCGCAATCTTAATGCGTATATTTCTCATTTGCTTTCTTAACGGCACTTTGGCTGCTGTTCTGTTTGCGCCAGGAGGGCGCGGTCGGGCGTGTAGCGCAGCCTGCCAGGTTTCTCAGCACGTTATTGGATGGCAGGAGCCAGCAGACGTCAGCGGGTCCGCCGCCATACAAAATAACGATAAGTTGATTGAGGAATATTATGTCTTTTGAAGATAAGCGCGTCAGGGAAGCAAGCCGTGTGCCGCAGCGTACGCTGCGCCTTTCACTGCTGGCGATGCTGGTCACCTCGGGCATTGCGCAGGCGGCTGAAACGCAAAATAGCGAACAGACCCTCACCGTTGATGCCAGCGCCACTTCTCAGCAGGATCAGGCCGCTTCAGATTACAGCGTGCCGGTGACCCGCGCCGGCACCAAAATGGCGCTAACCGCGCGCGATATTCCGCAATCCGTTACCCTTGTCAGCAAGCAGCGCATGCAGGATCAGCAGCTGCAATCGCTTAACGATGTCATGCGTAATACCACCGGCATTAAGGGCGTCTCGTCCGATATGGACCGCACTAATTACTATTCGCGCGGTTTTATCATCGACAACTACATGACCGACGGTATTCCGACCACTTTCGCTTCGCGCTGGAACCTCGGCGATGCGCAAACGGATACCGCGCTGTATGAGCGCATTGAAGTGGTGCGCGGCGCGACGGGCCTGATGACCGGACCGGGCAATCCCTCCGCCTCTATCAACATGGTGCGCAAGCACGCCGACAGTAAAGAATTTACCGGCAGCCTTGAGGCGGGTTACGGCAGCTGGAACAAGCAGCGTTATGTCGCCGATCTCTCTGCGCCGTTGTCAGCAGAGGGCAATGTGCGTGGGCGTATCGTCGCTGGTTATCAGGACCGGAACAGCTTTATTGAGCGCTACGGTGCAGACAAAACCTTCCTGTATGGCGTTGTGGATGCCGATCTCACCGATGCCACTAAACTTTCGGTGGGGTATGAGTACAGCCAGATCAACACCGACTCACCGATGTGGAGCGGCTCGCCACGCTGGTATACCGAGGGCACGCAAATCCACGCCCGTCGTGGCTACAATACGGCGCCGGAGTGGGCCTATAACGACAAAGAGTTTAAAAAGCTCTTCGTTAATCTGCAGCACAACTTCGACAACGGCTGGAACGTGACGCTTAACGGCACGCACGATGAGATGATGCTCGACAGTAAGCAGCTGTATATCGATGGCTACTTTGATAGAAACACCGGCGCCGGCGTATCCTCGTTTGCCAACTATCCGGTAGTTGGCGGAACGGGCTACAACACCGGTAAGCGTAAAGTGGACGCGGTGGATGCCTTTGCCAGCGGGCCGTATGAGCTGCTGGGCCGTCAGCATGAGCTGATGCTGGGCGTCAGTTACAATCGTCAGGATAATAAGTACTACAGCGCGTGGGCCAATATTTCGTCCGACGAGTTGGGCAACTTTAATAACTACAACGGTAATTTCCCTGAGACGAACTGGAATCCGCGCGAGCCGGCTTCCGATACCCAACTGGTCCGGCAGAAATCGGCCTACGTTGCCACGCGCATTAACCTGGCCGATCCGCTGCATGTGATCGTGGGCGCGCGCTATACCAACTGGAATCGTCAGATGCTGACCTCAGAAACTGAGGAGAACAATATTACGCCATACGGTGGTGTGATTTGGGATTTCTACGATAACTGGTCTGCTTACGCCAGCTATACGTCCGTATTCCAGCCACAGGATAAAATGAGCTCACCGACGCGTTTCCTTGATCCTATTATCGGTAAAAACTACGAAATGGGCGTGAAATCGGACTGGTTCAACAGCCGCCTGACAACCTCCGTTTCTCTGTTCCGCACCGAACTGGATAATGCGCCGGTAAGCACCGGACTAACCGTGGCTAACACGCAAATTTATGAGGGTAAAAACGGTGTTGTCAGTAAAGGTGTGGAGTTTGAAGTTAACGGCGCCCTGACTGATAACTGGCAGATGACATTTGGCGGCACCACGTATGTAGCTGAAGATAGTAATGGCGACAGTTACAACTCACAGCTGCCACGCACCTCCTTCAATCTCTTCACCAGCTATCGCCTGCCGATGCTGGATCAGCTGACGCTCGGCGGGGGCGTTAACTGGCAGTCGAAAACATACAGCGATGTGGGTGGGCCGGACGGTAACGGTACCTGGCGTGCGCGCCAGGGCAGCTACACGCTGGTGGATCTCTTCGCCCGTTACGATGTGACAAAAAACCTCGCGCTACAGGCTAACCTGCACAACCTGTTCGACAAAGCGTACGATGAAAACGTCAGCAACGGCGGCATCGTCTATGGCGAACCACGCAACTTCTCTGTCTCTGCGACGTATCGTTTCTGATACTCCGTCACCCGCCGTACTAAAGGGTTCCCTCTCCTGCGGGAGAGGGGTAGTCTGAGCGTTCCGGTTCCCTGCTTCAGGAAAATCATGACCTCTCTGCCAGACTTCTCCCGCCAGCGCGCACGCTTCCTTGCCGCCGTTGCCCGTCATCACGGCGCAGTAACAACTTATCCGCATCCGTTAATCGGCCGTCAGGGCGAAGCGCTCAGTACGGATGTTGCGGTTATTGGCGATCCGGCGGCATCAAAGCTCATGCTGGTCATCTCCGGCACGCACGGCGTTGAAGGCTATTACGGATCGGATAGCCAGATTGCCTGGCTGGACGATCTGCCGCCCGATACGCTGCCGACGGATACGGCCATCGTTCTGCTTCATCTGCTGAATCCGTGGGGGGCATCCCATCTGCGGCGCGTGAACGAAGAGAATATCGATCTCAACCGCCATTTCATTGATTTCAGCCGCCCTGCGCCGCTCAATACCGGCTATGCGCAGTGGCACGGGCTCTATCAGGGGAACCGGGCAGAGGCCGACCGCCTGCTGGCAGAGACGCTGCGCCAGGCGGGCTGGCCGGCGGTGAAGCGCGTGGCAGAAGCCGGCCAGTACCAGGCGGCCGATGGCTTCTTCTACGGCGGACAGCAGCCCGTCTGGTCGTATCACACCCTGCAACGCATCCTCCGCGATCACTTATCGCACGCCAGCACCATTCTTAGCTTTGATCTGCATACCGGCGCGGGTGCCTGGGGCCATCCGATGCTGCTGGCCATTGCGGAACAGCCGGTGCCGGCGCATGCGTGGGGAAAAAACCTCTATGGTGAGTGGCTGACGCTGTTGTATACCGGTGCCGGGCGCGACAGCGAAACCGGCGTTACCGCTACGGCCACCGGCTATGTGTCGCAGTTTTTACTGGAAGCATTACCGCAGACGCACATCCTGCCGCTGGTGGTGGAGTGCGGCACCTGGCCCGGCGAAGAGATGCACCGCCGGGTACGCGAGGATCACTGGCTGCATCTGCAGGGCGATCCGGCCAGTGAGGCCGGGCTGGCGATCAAACAGCAGCTGGTCGAGGGCTTCTGGCCCACCGACCCCGACTGGCGCGAACTGGTGGCTTTCCGCACCCGGCAGATCTTTATCCGGGGCTGGCAGGCGCTACAGCGCGAAACGATCTGACCGCTGTCGTCTGCGTCAGAGTCGCCCATAGAAGGTCATGCGGGCGGTCTCTGACAATGCGATGCCCGGCTGCGTGTTGTACGCCAGCACGGCCAGCATGCGGGTGATATCGCCCTCGGTGGGCGTCACGCGATGCAGCGAATTGCGTCCGCGAAACAGCACCAGATCGCCGACATCCATTTCCAGCGCATCCGGCGTGAGCTGCCGATCAAGCACCGCCGCCACGCCGGTATAGTTCATCTCGCCGGCATCAGCATTACGCAGGTCTTTCACATACTCAAACACGCCGCCGGCGCGCGGCTTCTGCACCAGCAGGGTAATGGCAAACGAGGAGTTGTCGAAGTGCCAGCCCAACTCCTGGCCTTCAGGGGCGTAATGCAGATTGATGGACGACAGCGGATCGGCATAGGGGTAGAGCGCGGTTTCACCCAGCACATCGCACAAAAATTGCTGAAACAGCGCATCGTTATACAGCTGGCGCAGCGGTGAATCAGGGGCAATAACATCGTCTGTGATGCAGCCTTTGGTACTCAGTACATCGCGGTTGCGTGGATGATCGGCGCTGAATGCCTCATCAGGTTTCTGCAGATAGACGTTATGTTTGCTTTGAGTGTGATATGCCCGATGGCGCTGCGCATTGCCTTCAGCAATGATCGCCTGCAGCGCCGCGGGTTGCAGAAACTGGCGCAGCACCAGCGCGCCATGCTGGTCAAGTTGTTGCCGGCAGCGCTGACGCCAGTCAGCGTCATCCAGCGGATGCAGATCGAAACGTATCAAAGCAGACATAGCTATCACTCTTATCATCAACAGGGGTGTGATGACTGTAACCTGCTGATAAGGTAGTGCGTAACGATAAATATTTAACGACCTGCTAAGGAAACCTTAATGCCTGCGCACGCCTCACGGTTGCCCAAAATCAGCGTTATTCAGTCATTTAAGGTGGCGGCAGAGCTCGGTAGCCTGGCAAAAGCCGCCGCGCAGCTCGCCCTGACGCCTGCGGCTGTGAGCCAGCAGATCCGGCAGCTGGAAGCGCAGCTGGGCAGCGCACTGTTTGTACGCACGCAGACGGGCGTGATCTTGACGGATACCGGAAAAGAGTATCTTCGCTACGTCACCGAAGCCTTTGATATTTTGCACCTGGGCCAGCAGAACCTGCGCCACACGGCCACGCGACCCAAATTAACGCTCTATGCGTTGCCGGCGCTGGCATCAAAGTGGCTGCTGCCACGCATTGCCGACTGGCGTACCGCCTGTCCGGATAGCGATCTTAGCCTGCATGGCACCCATGCGGTGGTGGATTTCAACGCCACGCCCGCTGATTTTGTGCTCTGCTTTGGCGAGGATCGCTATCCGCAACTCGATAAGCAGCGACTGTTTGTGGATGAGGTGCTGCCGGTTGCCAGCCCGGCGCTCATGCAGCGCTATAACCGCGCGCAGCTGCTGACGCAGGCGCCCTTAATTCATCTTGACTGGGGCAATGACGGGCGATTTTTGCCTGACTGGCACAGCTGGTTTCAGGCGAAGGGGGTGATTGAACCAACGGCACAGGCGGCGTTCAGCTTCAATCTCACCTCGCTGGCGATTGATGCCGCCGTTGGCGGAGCCGGCCTTCTGCTCGGCCAGCGCCGGCTGATTGCGGCGGAGCTGGCGCGTGGGGATTTGCAGATTGTTGATGAACTCAGCCTGCCGCTCAGTAAACCCTACTACCTGGCCTGGCCGCAGCGATCGCTCAGTCAGCCGGGCAGTGAAGCGTTAATTCACTGGCTGACCGACCTGTCGAATTAACAAAGCGTTAACTGCTTCATCCTTTTCGCCGCGCAACTGCACTATGCTGATGCGTTTTGTGCGCTGTAGCGAAAAGGAGTTCAGTCGTGATAACCGACACGCCGCTTTGGCTGACCGCCCTGGTGGTTGGCATTACTATTCTGTTATGGGCCCTGGCCCGCCTGCCGGAGTACCTCACCGCGCTGCTGTTTTTTGCCGCCGCCATGCTGTTGCAGATTGCGCCCGCCAGCAGCGTGTTCAGCGGCTTCGCCTCATCCGCCTTCTGGCTGGTGCTGAGCGGCTTTGTGCTGGGCACGGCGATCCGCAAAGTAGGCCTGGCGCAGCGCTGGTCAAACTGGCTGGTGGTGCCGCTGAGTCAAAGCTGGCCGCGCATGGTGATGGGCACTATTCTGCTGACCTGGCTGCTGGCGCTGGTGATGCCCTCCAATATGGGCCGTATTGCCCTGCTGATGCCGGTAGTGCTGGCGCTGGGTGAGCGCGCCGGTATCAAACCCGGCAGCCGCGGCAGCATTGGTCTGGCGCTGGCGGTGGGTTTTGGCACCTTTCAGCTCTCCGCCAGCATCTTGCCGGCAAACGTGCCAAATCTTGTTCTGAGCGGTGCGGCGGAGAGCGCCTGGCACCTGCATCTGCAGTGGCTGCCGTGGTGGCTGTTACACATGCCGGTGGTGGGGTTGGCCAAAGGGCTGCTGCTGAGTGCCTGCATCATTTTCCTGTTCCGGGCACAGCCGCAGCCGGTGCGCCAGCGGGAAAAGCTGGCACCGCTCAGCGCCAGCGAGTGGCGGCTGATGGGCCTGCTGGCGCTGACGTTACTGCTGTGGATGACCGACAGCCTGCACGGGATCTCCGCCGCGTGGATTGGCCTGGCGGCGGCCTGTCTCTGTCTGCTGCCGCGTATCGGCTTTCTCTCCGGCGATGACTTCACCCATGGCGTGAATATCCGCACCTGTATCTATATCGCCGGCATTCTCGGTGTGGCCGCGCTGGTGGTCGATTCCGGCTTAGGCAGGCTGATTGCAAATCTGCTGCTCAGCATCCTGCCGCTGCATGAAACCCCCTCATTCCATAACTTTGTTCTGCTCAATGCGCTGGTCTCACTGCTTAATTTTGTGCTCACCGCAAACGGCGTGCCCGCTATGGTGACGCCGATGGCGCAGGAGCTGGCGAACGCGTCGGGCTTTCCGCTGCTCGGCGTCATTATGCTGCAGGTATTCGCCTACGCCACACCGCTGCTGCCCTATCAGGCCTCGCCGGTGGTGGTGGCGATGGGGTTGGGCAACGTGCCGGCTAAGGCGGGTTTACAGCTCTGCGTCACCCTGTTTGTGCTGAGTATGCTGCTGCTGTTACCGCTGGATTATGGGTGGTTTCTGCTGCTAGGCTACGGAGGATAAATCCTCAGAGGGTTCAGCCACGCTATGCCAGCCAGCCACGATTGGGTCGAATTTCGTCGCGATGATGAGACCGGTATTGAGAGCGTTAACGCACACTTCTGCGGGCACGCTTACGATCCGCACGATCATGATGAACTGCTGGTCGGTGTCACTCAGCAGGGGCGGCAGCGCTTCAATTGCCACCGTGCGCTACACACCAGCACGCCGGGCCGGGCCATTCTGATTGAGCCGGGGGCGGTACACGACGGGCATGCGCCAGACGCCGAAGGCTTTACCTATGTCATGCTCTATCTGCCACAGCGCTGGGTCACGGAGATGATGCAGCGACGCGGGCTGGGGGATGTCTCAAACATTGAAGGCGCGTTCCGCCACACGCTGACGGATGATGCGCTGCTTGCCAGCGCCATTCAGCAGGCGTGGTTTGCCGTGCATCAGGATGAGGGGCGGCTGGCGCGCGATCAGAGCCTTGATCACCTTTTGACGCTGCTCTCCAGGCATCTGGAGACGAAACCGGGCCAACGCCCGAGCGCCGCGCTGCGCCAGATGCAGTTGCTGCGCGACTATCTGCACGACTTTATGGCGCAGGATATTGGGCTGGACGAGCTGGCGCGGCTCTCCGGCATTGATCGTTTCCGCCTGACGCGCCAGTTTAAACAGGCTTTTGGTCAATCTCCACACGCTTATCTGGTGCGCTTACGTCTGCGCACAGCCCGCGCGCTGCTGGCTCAGGGCGTTGAACCGGTCCGGGTGGCGGCGCAGGTGGGATTTGCCGATCAAAGCCACCTCGGACGCTGGTTCCAGCGCGCCTACCGCATGACGCCAGCCGCTTATCAGCGCCAGTGCACAAACGTTCTATACCGCTCACTCCCGTCTTCGCGATGATGGGGTTTTCCCTCTCAGGAGAGTAGTGACCGATGTTTGATACCAAAATTGCCCTGGTTGTGCGTGACGATTTAGCCACCTGGCAGCGCCTTAACGTGGTGGCCTTTCTCGCCACCGGCATCGCGGCAGCGGCGCCGGAGATGATGGGTGAAACCTATGTGGATGCGCAGGGGCACCACTACGGCAGGATGGCCGGGCAACCGATGCTGGTGTTCGCTGGCGACCTGCCGGCTCTGCAGCGTGCGCACCATCAGGGGTTGTCACGCGAACTCACGCTGATCCCGTATGTTGAAGCGATGTTCGCCACCGGCCACGACGCCGCCAACCGCGCCGCGTTTCTGGCTGAAGATGCCGCCAACCTTAACCTGGTCGGCCTTGCGCTGCGTGGCCCGAAAAAAGCCGTGGATAAGGCGATTAAAGGACTGGCGCTGCATAGCTAAGTGCCCGGTTTTTCTACCTGCTCAGCCACCGCGTACCGAGCTGCGCCACACCACATCAGCCTGATATAGCAGCGTGTCAGGCTGCTGCTCACTGTGCGGCGTCAGCGTATTTTCCGCCTGCTCGGTCTGCAGCAGCCATTGCACGGCGTCACTGGCAAACTTCTCAACCGGCTGGGCGAACGTGGTGAGGTTATA
>Ga0157361_1000239_pt1 | contig 27190 bp, 23 predicted proteins | sample AttlaeALBM2_FD_111481 | JGI IMG/M metagenome (GOLD analysis project Ga0157361, IMG submission 111481) | Fungus gardens microbial communities from leaf cutter ant in Ribeirão Preto, State of São Paulo, Brazil - Atta laevigata ALBM2 | ecosystem: Host-associated > Fungi > Mycelium > Unclassified ...
AAATTTTCCCGGCGTTCACTTCACCCTGGACGACCATGGCGCCTGTGCTTGTCTCAGCCCCGGCGAAAGGACTTAAACCGGTGAAGCCCGGCGGAAAAGCACAGCACGATGCAGCGGCAACGGCGGCTGAGCGGCAGCGAAACGACGTTGCGCATCAGAGCGACGGCGGATTCAGGCCGTCGCGGTTCGCGCCAGCCCGGAGGCTGGCTGCGGGTCTGGCTGTGACCCTGCCGTTGACGTTATGTCGTGGTGTGTGGCCGTTGACCGGCCGTCTGGTTTTTTCCGGGCCGGCGTACGTGCCGTCAAAGGGGGGATGTCAGACAGGTGTTACGTGGGCAGATGGATTTCAAAACATACTCCTTATGTGAAAGCTCCCTGAAAACGAACAGTAATCATACATACCTGGCCTCGTTTAAAAAGCCTGCAATCCTCTTTTCAGACGAGCGCCAGCCTGCACTGCTTTCAACGTTTAACCTCAACCATCATTTGCGATGGCGCGAAGGCATTCCGACTTCATTAACCGGCGCATAAGTATCGAGGGAGGTTCGGAGCCCTTTAACTAATCCCAGTTAATGCGGTCATCGCAGGTTTAACTTTTCATTGCCGTATGAATACAATTAAAAAATTCCACAGATTATCTTTTTGGCTACAACATTAATTTGTAATCATCATGCAGATTGAGCGGGCGGTTTGTAGGAACGAATATTAAGAATGAAGAGCAAGCTAAAGCGGGAATTTCAACTTGAAATAAATCTTATAAAATCATTATATTCAATAACTTAAACATGAAATCATGGCGGGTAAATTCACCCAAACTTTCGTTGTTTTTGATGAATTTTTCCGCAAAAAAAAATACATATGATAGCGCTCTTTTTATCCACCGGCGTTTTCTCAACACATCACTTCTGATGAGTTATTGAGCTGCAGGAACTTAAAAACCTCCCATGTACAATTTTTTCTGATTTTCTAATAAAAGTTGATCGTAGCATAAAACAATGTACACTCGCTTTATCGATTGCTATGGAGTGGATAAATGAAAAGTAACTACGGTGGGTTAGACGAAACGGCAAGAAGAGCGAACGCTATGCTCAGAAGCATGAGTGACGACATTACTGTCAGAAGAAATGAGTTTGGCCTCGACCAGTATTATCAGACATTTACCCGCAACTCTGTTGCTAATCTACCGAAACTAAGCCGCCGTGCCGTTGAGCAGGCTATTGAAGAGATGGAAGCGCAGGGCCACGTTTTTGGTAAAAAAGATGCGGGCAACGCCAGGCATTATGCGCTCACCATCCAAGACGTCGTGGATATATATGCACACCGTAAAGTTCCGAAGTATCGTGATCTGCACGCCGGTGAAGGTCCATTTGTGGTTTTCGTAGTGAACCTTAAAGGTGGCGTATCAAAGACAGTCAGTACTGTTACTCTCGCGCACGGTTTAAGGGTGCATCAGGATTTATTGCAACACGATTTGCGCATTCTGGTTATTGATCTGGACCCTCAGGCCTCCAGCACCATGTTTTTGAACCATAGTAATAGTATCGGTTCAATCATGGAAACAGCTGCGCAGGCTATGCTGAACGACCTTGATGCTGAGCAGCTCAAGGAAGACATTATCAAGCCTACGATAATCCCAGGTGTTGATGTAATACCCGCTTCGATTGATGACGGCTTTATTGCCAGCCAGTGGAACGATCTTGTAAGCCAGCATCTGCCCGATATGTTGCCTTCTGAAGTGCTTCGTCGCACCATAATCGACCGCGTAGGCAACGATTACGACTTCATCTTTATTGATACGGGACCGCACCTGGATGCATTTATGCTTAATGCTCTGGCCGCAAGCGATTTACTCCTCACGCCAACCCCACCAGCGCAGGTCGACTTCCATTCAACGCTCAAGTATCTCACTCGTCTGCCGGAAATGATTGAGCAGCTGGAAGAAGAGGGCATCACCCCGCGCATCAAGGGCAACATTGGTTTTATGTCAAAAATGACTTCAAAGCGGGACCATGAGATGACGCATGGTCTTGCACGGGATGTCTTTACCTCACACATCCTTGACGCGGCTCTTCCGCGCTTGGACGGGTTTGAGCGCTGCGGAGAGAGTTTTGACACGATAGTAAGCGCTGATCCTAGCTCTTATCCGGGTAGCTCCGAAGCCCTTAAGAATGCAAAACGTGAGGCTGAGCGTTTTACTCAGGCGGTATTTAAGCGTATTGAGTTTGTGAGGGGAATCAAATGAAAAAGGAAATGGTCAAACTGGGCCGCCAGCTGGGGAATTCAAGCTTTTCAAAAATGATGAGCGAGTCTGAAAGTGAACGCGTATTTACCCTGAAATCTGGAGCCGAAGCACGCTTTACGCTCACCAAAATTTTGCATGATGATATCGAAAGTCAGACGTTTATTAATGAAGCCGTAAATGGCCGCGACCAGGCTTTTCTGACGCAGGAATCTGTTAGCGATATTGCCCGTACAATACGGCTTCAGCAGTTTTTCCCTGCTATCGGACGCGAGGTAGAAGGGCGCATTGAGATCCTCGATGGGTCCCGTCGCCGCGCAGCCTGTATTTTCAATGATGCGCCTTTTGAAGTGCTCGTGACACGGGATGCGCTTTCCCTTGCCGACGCTCGTCAGCTCGCAGTAGATATTCAGACTGCGAAGGAACATACGCTTCGCGAGCTGGGTAAACGTCTTAAATTGATGTATCCGGGAGGAACAAATCAGTCTGAGATTGCAGCGGCTGAGGGACTGTCTGCGGCAAAAGTGTCCCGTGCATTTCAGGCAGCAGCGGTCCCCGACGAAATCATCGCTGTGTTCCCGTCTGCGGGTGAGCTCTCAATAAATGATTATCAGACGTTGCTGGATGTGGCTGAAAGGGCGAAAGTAAAAAACATCGCGGCAGAAGAACTGGCTGAAAACGTCCGTGAACGCCTTGATGAAGAGAACGTAACGTCTCACGATGATGCGTCACTAAAAGCAAAGATTATCAGTCTTTTCCGTGCAGAAAGCGCTGAAGCTAAAAAATCACGCGGCAAAAAAATCCTGACGGAAAAAATCGCCGATTTTGATGATAAAAAACAGTTCGCACGCAAGAAAACGGATGCTGAAAAGCGTCTGGTAACCTATGAATTTGCACGTCTTCCTGCAGCATATCAGGCTCAGCTCGATGAAGCAGTGAAGTACGTAATAGGGCGGATGCTTGCAGATATGAAGACTGAATAAACGGAAAGTAAAATACAAGGGGGACAAAGAAAACAGTCCCCTTAAAGAAAAAGAAATTACCCAATCAAATTCAAGCCTAACTCACTGTTTTTAAATAATTATCGCCGAAAATTTCAATATGAAATTCCCATCTATCTACGCTAAAAACACAGCCTGAGCTAATTTCTTTACATGGTAAACCATGTTCAAAAGAATGTATTCTGAAAATGAATATGCATTAAAAGTACCTGTTTTTATATGTTTCAAAGTATGTATCGAACCTGATAATTCATGCTTACTCACGTTAGCAAGTAATGACTTGATCAAAAGTGTCATGATCGCTTCAAACATGTCAGAAAAAGCTTAGATTTACGTTCGGACAAGCTTTAGTATCCAGAGCTTTAGCGTTCCATAAACGTATTAACAATTACTGATCAGCCGCTTAAATAAAAGGCATCGCTACGCGAAATCTAAGGCACACACCCTCGCTAATCTTTTCAGAATTCACGTAGCGACGTCATGGAACATTTACCAACTTTGCCTGTAATTACGTTTTAGTTGCTTATCTAGATAAGTGGCAAGTAAAACAAAAAAGGCTTTTTACTCTTTAACATGTGAAAAACTCTCAGTGAGGACCTACTGCACAAACCTTGAACGTATCAACAATCATTGCTCGCATCCGCAGAAATAAGCAGGGCAGGGGGCAATATTACCAACGACTCTACGTCTGTTTATCTTTTCCTCACCGCATCGCTGACACCTGACTTTATAGAAATTCAGGCAACCCCTGCAAACTGAACTTATACCGAAGCGTATAAAGTAAAATCACACTCAATGCCTGTTATACAAACCAGTATGGCCATCAACTCTGGGTGAACAGGAGAACTCAGTGCTATTTATCCCCAATCCGTTAGTGCTTAACTGTTTTTTTCAAATGCAGCAGACCCCCAGAACCTCAAAACCCCAAGCATGAAAACTACTTTTCACCACGATTCGATGAACGGGCACCATTTGCCCGTTGATACAAGCAGCTGTAACCCAGCTTGCATCATCGTCCATTTAAAAGGGGAGGGTCTGAAAGGCTAAATTCTGAACAGCTGCATTGCGTTTGGCTACCAGCAACCATTCCCCAATACAGGGTGCTATATGGATAAGCCTAAAAGCGTGCCGAAGGTTCAAGCTGTCTCTTACATTAACGCGTATGTGTAAGTCAGTAAACGGTGAGCTGCTCGCTATAGCTTATATAAACTATAGCGAGTAAAGGGTGCGGTAATGTATAAACTATAGTGAGCAAATATAATCTGTAAGGAGTAGTCAGCAATTAAACTAAGGATTAATTGAGCCTTAAGCATGCTTGTCAGGCCTTTAAAACTCTATTCTAACCAGCCTGGTACATTTACCGGACTCTCAGCCTATATAAGCTATAGCAAGTAACTCACTCTCTTCTGAATATACATAAGCTGTAGTGAGTGAGAAAGAAGATTGAAGAGGATGCAATATAAGCTATAAAGAGCAGATCTTATGCTGAAGAGTGGATATATAAGCTATAGAGAGTAGCGTCGGCGGCAGACACACAAGATATAAGCTATAAGGAGTAAATATTGAGGTCATCTGGGGCAGAAAGGGTATAAACGCTGGTAAGTAGTAATATAAGCTATAGTGAGTAATGGACAATCACGCTACGCGCTTTATAGTGTGAAGTTTTTAAAATCATAAGGTTACATTCACGAAATACAGAGAAACTTCTTCTGAAAACGCCGAAACCGCATCTCTGCTCACTATAGCTTATGGTGTCACTTTGACTTGAAGATCTGTTCGAGATCTTTAAGAGAGATGCCAAGTTTGTCCAAAAGCTCAATTTTTTCCTGAAGTTGCGGGTCAAGCGGCTCTTGTTTTGGCTCGGTAGATGCTGGTGGCTCAATCCGCTCTACCTTTGGCGTTTTGAGTTTAGGATAGCGGTTATGTACTTGGAAATAGACGCTGCGTCCTTTCTGAACTTCGCTGTAGTCGAGGTAGCCAATATCTTTAAGCTGCTCCATAGCCCGGCGCACTGTTTGGTTCTGTGAGAACACAGGCGATCGCAGGCTCAGTCTATCACGCAGACGCGCAAGTGAAATGGGTGCCGGATTTTTGGGAAGGCTTTCGATATAGGTATAGAGCGCCTGTGCAGACTCACGTCTTTTAAGCGCGTTGATGGCTTTGAGCTGCAAAAGTACTTTGTGATCAAACTCATAGAGTTCGAACAACTTAGGATCAGCCTGCAGGATCACAATATCTTTTTTGGTATCGTAAAAGGCGGATTGAACCAGATGGGTAATGTACTCTTTGGCGTCATCACCACTTTTCGAAGAAAAAGAGATGGTTGTACTGGCGATACGTTTTAATGAAGGACTGATGCGCTCTCGAAGCTGTTTTGATGAACGACTGGAGGGGATCCCGCAAAGCTTGGCAAACTCCACGAACGAGAGCTGCACCTTATCGCCAATGACTTTATCTTTATGTTTTGCAAACGAGTGAATGATACCCACCCACGTCTTGAAGTCATTGTCCATATCAAGCCGGGGCCCGACAATCTCGACTTTTTCATAGCCTTCAGCTTTAGCCAATGACAGTCTGGTGAGCTCCTCGGTGGCATCAGTCGTAGAGGAAGTATTCTTTTTACTATTTTTCAATGATTTAAGTGTGGGTACGAAGACGCCAAGCCGCATCAACGCTACAGGCTGCACCGTATTATTAGCGTTAGGGGTTAATGTAACGATCTCACCGGTTTGAGTATCTTTCTCTTCAAACAGCTTTGTTAAATCGAGATTGTCGCCAGCCACAAGCGGTTCCCACATTAGTTCATAAGGATCGTTGCAAACGATCAATAAATCCGGATTGTGAGTTATTGAATAACAACTCGCCAGGTAATAAGGTAACTCATTGGTTGAAGAAAAAAAATTTATCCACAATTAAAAGAGTAAAATCTGCACCTGACTCACTATAGCTTATGCGTTTCTCTAATTACAGTTTATATTTCACTTTCTATAGCTTATTGTGATCTCCGTATAGTTTATATTTTACTAACTATAGCTTATGCCAACACCCCTTCAGCCCAGAACTGGCGCGGGCTGCCACGATCGGGGATCTCTTTGGGATCTATAAGGGATCTCATTGGGATCAAACTTATTGGGATCGTGTCGGTGTATAAGTGGATAAGTCACGGCATGCCAAGCAGATGAGAGACAATTTCTGCACATCCTCCTTCCAAACGTATTAACCAACCCGGGGCATATTGCTGACCAGCAAGGGATCCTGAACCTTTCTTGTTAGCTTTAATGGCCCTCAATGCAATCAGATGCACTGTAAGCTATCAACATAGTGCTTATCCTCATCCAAAACGTGTTAAGCGCTTACAGGGCTTCTGTGGGATTTTAGAAGATCAAACCAGCATAAGGCATGATCCCCTTTATCTATCCTGTTCGCTACATCACGCGCGCAACAGGGATATCGCTCCAGCGCGTCATCCAGGCAGGACTGAGCATCTCTCTTTTCATCGACCACTCTGTATTTATTCCCTGTCCGGCGAACCAGATATTGCCCAGCCCCGACTGATTAATGCCATCCAGCACTTTCATCAGCTGTGCACTGTTTGCGCGCGGCTGATTATCATCAAATAAATTCAGCTGAGTGACGCCATTTGGCGTGAAATCATCAAGCGCAATACCAGCCTTCATGTATCGGCGACCGTCGAGCCATATACGATCCAGCGACCGCATTGCTACTTCAATAATGTCACGCGTATCCTGGGTAGGCAGGGTTAGCTTTTCTCCAGCGCTGTTTCCATAAAAAACTTCGTTGATAGCGTGAGGTGATGTTCGGATAAACACGCCTACATGCCGGCAGAACTGGCGCTCTCCTCGCAGCTTCTCCGCAGCGCGCGTTGCGTACTGGCAAAGCGCCTGCTGCATAGCGACTTTTGACGTAATGCGTTCTCCAAAGGATCGCGAGCAGACAATCTGCTGTTTTGCCGGCGGCAGCTCTTCAAGTGGTATACAAGCCTCACCATTGAGTTCACGAACTGTGCGCTCAAGTACTACGGTGAAGTTATCGCGAATAAACCGTGGGCTTACCTGCGACAGCTGAAGGGCCGTCTTAATGCCCAGCAGATTAAGCCGTTTACCGATGCGACGGCCTACCCCCCATATTTCTTCTACGGGCTGATTAGCAAGTAACGTTTCGGTACGCCTGGGATTTCCCGGCGTCAGTGCCAGTACACCACGAAACTGCTTCCACTCTTTGCTTGCCCATTGCGCTGACTTGGCCAGCGTTTTTGTCGGTCCCATACCCACGCCAACGGTAAGCCCTGTGGTATTCAGCACGTGCTGTCTCAGTCGTCGTCCAAAATGCTCAAAATCTTCGCAACCATCGATCCCACTCAGATCGAGAAACATCTCGTCAATACTGTATTGCTCAACCCGGGGCGTCAGCTCTTCGAGTGCAATCATCACGCGCTGGCTCAAATTATGGTAGAGCGCATAGTTCGAGCTGAATACAAAGATTTTTTCAGGGTAATCCTGCGTTTTGATTTGAAACCAGGGCACACCCATTTTGATGCCCAGCGCCTTAGCAGCAGCGCTGCGCGCAATAACGCATCCGTCGTTATTACTAAGTACCACTACGGGTTTACCACGAAGATCAGGACGGAACAGCGCTTCGCAGCTCGCATAGAATGAATTGACGTCAGCCAGTCCATACATGGGCATGGTTACCTCCGGCGTGCACGCGTACTGTTGAAAAACCAGGTCACAACTCCCAGCAACTGCAGCTCTTCAGGGTAGATGACAGAGTAGGCCGAATTCATAGGAAGCAGCGCAAGGCGAGGATGCAATTGAAGACGTTTTACTGTGAATTCACCATTAACCTCAGCAATAACGATGTCGCCATGTGAAGCTTCCTCTGCGCGATCCACGACCATGACGTCGCCATCACAAAGCCCGAGCTCTTGCATGCTGCTGCCGCTGGCACGAACAAAAAAAGTAGAGGCGCGCCGGCGTATGCAAAGTTCGTTCAGGTCGAGCTCTTTCTCAACGTAATCCTGAGCAGGTGAGGGGAAACCTGCAGCACAGGTATCCGCATAAAGCGGCACTCTTAATGGGGGTGTGACCAGGGGAGGCCAGAGTACGATCAGGCCATGCGTATAGGGTGCCGTTTTCATAGTAAAGCACCCGAATTGAAGTGTGCTGCGTGATTGAGTCCGTGAAAGATATTGCGCATAAAAAGCCCTCCTATTTTTACTGTGTTTATATACAGTATTAATGAGCAGAGAAATTCTGGCAAGAGTAGCGAAGCGACACTGCGGCAAGAATGCGCAGATCACTGAGACAACTGTTATGGCCTGCTCCGGTGAAAGCTGGCTTATCTCTTAAATGCGGCTTAGGTATTTCATCAAAAGTAACCGTAATATTTTACAAAGCTTACCGTTGACGGCCTAAAGCGCAGCACTGACTGTGCACAGCATTGAGATAAACGATTCATAGATGAAAGTTTCATTTAGGTGGTGCAGGGATCATACTTCTGATATTCCTGTCCTTTAGAAGAACTGACGATGGCGTTTCAGAATCCTGCGCAAAATTTTGCAGAGCAACGACTTAACTTCGGCGACCTTGTTTCGCTGTCTCCACATTCAACCTATCTCATGCGCAGCGCAGGTGATTATCCGGATGCTGGCATCCTGAAAGGCTCATTACTGGCTGTGGACAGGGCCCTCACGCCCCGGCATAACCACATTATTGTGGCTCAGGTTGGCGATGAGCTGGTGCTGCGCCGGCTTATCCTGCATCCCCGGCCGGCCCTTCAGGAACTGGGTGAAGAGAGAAATCAGGTAGTCCTGGAAGAATTTGCTGAGCTGCCTGTCTGGGGCGTGGTGGCGTATGCAGTGACAGATCTCGCAGGTATAGGATTTAACGGCCACTAAGGTAACTAAACCTAATCTTTCACCCAGGCTGTGACTGCTATAATGCAGTCGTCGTTTTGTACCGTCAGCAGGATTAATTTATGTTTGCTCTCGCCGACGCCAATAATTTTTATGCCTCCTGTGAAACCGTATTTCGTCCTGATTTGAGGGGAAAACCGGTTTGCGTGGTATCAAATAATGATGGTTGCGTTATCGCCCGCTCGGCGGAAGCTAAACGCCTCGGGATTAAAATGGGCGCCCCGCTGTTTAAAAATCAGCGTTTTTTCTCTGATAACGGTGTTCAGGTGTTCAGCTCTAACTACGTGCTTTACGGGGATATGTCACATCGGATGATGGCGATCCTCGGGGAGATGGCGGTCGGGCAGGAAATTTACTCTATTGATGAGTGCTTCCTTGATGTATCGGGCATTGCTGCTTACATGCCGCTTGAAGAGTTTGGCCATAAAATGCGTGAACGTATCAGGAAAGAGACCGGGCTTATCATTGGGGTTGGCTTTGCGCCAACCAAGACGCTCGCAAAGCTTGCCAATCACGCGGCAAAGAAGTGGACAAAAACCCGCGGCGTAGTAGACCTGTCCAGTCCTGAGAGGCAGCGTAAACTGCTGGCGCATGTTGATATCAGTGAGGTGTGGGGCATCGGCAGTCAGCTGACAAAGCGCATGCGGGCAATGAATATCCATACGGCACTAAACCTCGCAGACAGCAACATCAGCCTGATCCGAAAAAACTTTGATGTCATCATTGAACGTATAGCGCGTGAGCTCAATGGTAAGTCCTGCCTGACGCTGGAAGAAGCGCCATCGGCAAAACAGCAGATCGTCAACTCGCGATCGTTTGGTGAGCGCATCCTGTGTCTGGATGATATGAAGCAGGCGGTTGTAACGTATGCAACGCGCGCTGCGGAAAAGCTGCGGGAACAAAACTCGCGATGCCGGCATATTGGTGTTTCCATCACCACAGGTAAGTATGGCAATGATGCGCAGTATTCGAACAACGCGCAACTGAGCTGTGATTATCCCACCAGCGATACGCGCGATATTATTGCTTTGGCGCTACGCGGGCTGGATTCTATCTGGCGCGATGGCTTCCGCTACGCGAAAGCTGGCATAACGCTGAGCGACTTCTATCCCTCCGGACTTGCGCAGCTCGACCTTTTCAGCGAGCAGCGCCCCCGGGCCAACGCCGATGCGCTTATGCACGCGCTGGATCTGATCAATCAGTCCGGACGCGGCAAAGTGTGGTTTGCAGGCCAGGGGACCAACAGGTCATGGCATATGAAGCGGGAGATGTTATCTCCGCGTTATACAACCTGTCTCAGCGAAATACTGACTATCAGGTAGCCGTCCGGGGCTTAAGCATGATGGTAGAAAATTTAAGTTCAGCTTGCGTGATACCCCATTTCAAATCTTTATGAACTGCCTGGTGCCGGCGATGAACTGATAGATGGAAACCGGCCAGGCGAAGATTATTTGCAGCATGAGTTAACGGACTAGAGTGGGAACGCCCCTGACAGCGCAATTGCGCCAGTGAAGTTTTCTCCGGTAACTGACTGCACACTATATAGCCTGAGATATATGAGAGATTAATTAACGAGAGCGGAAGTGCACATACCGGCAGGTCTTCAACCGTGACTTTCATGAGCATAAGCTTTATTCGGCAATTACTTTCAGTTATTCAACCCTTGTACCTGACAGTAGCATAAAGATTCTTAGATCTTGTAACCTATAAAAACATTCATGCATACTCTCTACTTAATGGCTAAACGGATTTAGCATAATGGAGATTTGTGATGACCAAGCGTATATGGTGTCTGGGAGATGCTGTTGTGGATTTATTGCCACATAACGGTAACCAATTTCTGCAATGTCCAGGTGGCGTAGATTGGTGAGCGTGTTCGCGAGCTAAACAGGGAGGTGCGGACGCGCGAGGCGGAACTGCATGCCCTGAAAATACACAGCGGAAAATTGCCGGGAATTGAGGTCGCGGATCTTGATTTAAGCACCACCGTGGCACGTGAGCGCTATAGGGATTTTATTACCCGCCGATTTGAAATGATTGTCCTTAATACCGAAGCGGGCAGCTGTGACATTTATCTTCATCAGGGCGTCAGGCTGATGGGCTTCCCTTTGCGAAAGCAGATCTCACAATGCTCCCTGGTAAGCGCCTGTGAATACATGGATGATGGGGCGTTATTTTTCTGAAAGCTCTGAACGACGTAAGCGGGGCTTAGGTGTTTACATTCCAGCCACGGCTTAACGGTGAAGCATTGGCAAGAGTTATCACGCACCGGTATGTCACCATCCTGGCACTGCCTTAAAAAAGCAGCAGCTACCCCTTATCCGCGTTTTCAGAAATGCATACCCAAAATTGAGAGGTGCTGACCAGCATGTGCAGATTAATTGTCAGACTTTACATGATTATGACTCTTCAGTTAATGAGTAAACTCTCTGCGTCAACTGATGCTGCTCGGAGTGCGTTATCTTTCTGCATGTTCTGACCTCGCCTTTTAGACTTTAAAGAAGCACGTCCTGCAGCCCGGTGAGTCAAACTCTACGTATAGCTATCTCATCAAAGGATAATAGATGTAAGTATGAAGATCTCTGTAAGAATTTGGACCGTTTTATCGCCATATTAAAATAATGACGGAACGTTATATTTTCCATGCACTGGGTTAGCGCTGATCAGATTTTGAAGCGCTTCAGGTAATCAATTAACAATCTTTGTCGTAAAGAATATCGGTGGGCATATGGCCACACAACATAGATTGGTGTACTGGCATCACTGATTTCGTCCTCAAGTATTGTGCAAAGAGAACCTGACTCAAGGTGTTCTTGGATTGAAACGTGGGGTAGATATGCTATGCCATTACCGTTAAGGGCCAACTTTATGCGTGTTTCTATATCATTACAGATAATGGATTGAGGAAGATGCAACGATCTGATTTTAGGTAAAGGCCAGGCCTGGACCATACCAGTATTTCTTGAACGATAATGAATCAGGGTATGAGCCGTCAGTTCTTCTGCATTTTGTGGCTCACCATTTCGTGAAAGATAATCCGGAGATGCTACAAGCACGCTGTGAATATCACCAATGTAGTAAGAGCGTAAATTTCCATCAGGATCGTTTCCTACACGTAACGCGGCATCGAAATTCTCACCAACCAGGTCGACAAACCTGTCTGAAAAATCCAGTTCGACTTCGATTTCACGGTGTTCTTCCAAAAAAGCATTAAATCTTTCACTAAATAGATTTGGAATGGGGGCTACACTGATTTTTAATCGTCCAACTGCGCTCTCTGTAGAAACCAGCATGGCATTTTGTATCTGGTCTACTTCTTCAAGAATCCGCAAAGCATGGTTTAAAAAACGTTCTCCTTCGTAGGTCAAGGAAATCCTGCGGGTGTTACGCTGAAGCAATTGTGCTCCCACGCTGCTCTCAAGGCTGGTAACCCGTTTACCTACCGCGGAGGCGCTCAATCCCAACGCCCGACCGGCTGACACAAAACTTCCTACTTGCGCCACCTTCACGAACACCGAAATCGCTGAAAGTGAATCGATCATTTTTTGTACCTCAAGTTGGATTGCAGCCAAATCTGGCAGCATAGTCCGGAACTACAGGTAGGTTATTCCAGAACGTAAGTTAATGTAAAGTCATTGCGACGTTAATTTATATCTCATCCGAATTAACGCATCACCTGCACATGGAAATTTAAAGTGTAGGACAGCAAGCTAATAATGCGAAGTGGCGTACCCACTCGTTGTGCAAATAATGGTTGGCTAAAATTTAAAGGAACAACATGAACACAATCTCGCAGACATCTAATACATTGACCTTCCGCCGCGCGCCGCTGGCCAAAAAAACTGATTTAACATGGAACATGTATGCAACACAGGAAGTTGAGTATCAGGTTTCAATTGTCAGGGATATATTGGATGTTAAAAATCCCTCGCTGGCACGAGCCTGTGCGAAGCAGGTTGATAAAAATAATAAATCAAGCATTAAGCGGCTCGTCGTCATCGATAAAAAGGTGGATGAAATTTACGGTGAGAAGTTTAAAGCCTATTTCTCTCACTGGAACTTCGATATACGCTGGAAAGTGATTTCTGGGGATGAAATCAATAAAAACGTTGAATCAACCATCATGGTGGCCGAAGCGATGGCTGAGGCCGGTTTATTACGCCGCGGTGAAGTTGTCATCGGCATCGGTGGCGGTGTCTTACTTGATGTTGTCGGTTTTGCGTCCAGCTTATATCGTCGCGGGATACCGTATCTTCGCATTCCAACGACTTTAATGGGGCAAATTGATGCAGGTATAGGCATTAAAACCGGTATCAATCACGGCGATCATAAAAACCGGCTTGGAACTTATTTCGCTCCAACATCCGCTTTAATCGATCCTTCATTTCTGGCGAGCCTCAATCAACGCCATATTTCAAATGGCGTAGCCGAAATCATCAAAATGGCGCTGATTAAAGACAAGCATCTTTTTGAACTGCTAGAAATGATGTCCATGCATCTCACACCAGAAGCTTTTTCTTCAGAAGATTGCGCAATGAAAGAGATTATCACGCGATCAATCGCCGGCATGCTGGCAGAACTGGAGCCAAATCTCTGGGAAGCGGAATTATCCCGTTGTGTTGATTACGGCCACACATTTAGCCCGTCACTGGAACTCCTCGCCAATCCGGCGCTGCTGCACGGTGAAGCGGTTGCCGTTGATATGGCACTGTGCGTTGCGCTCGCCCGTGGCCGTGGACTGCTGACGGAAGAAGAAACAGAGCGCGCATTATCGCTAATCCAAAAAAGTGGCCTGCCACTTTCCCATCCTGTGTTTAATCCAGCCCTGCTGGAAGAGGCGCTCATCGATACGGTTAAACATCGCGATGGGTTACAACGCATCCCGCTTTCTGACGGTATCGGCAATGTGGTGTTTGCCAACGACATCACAAGCGATGAACTTGCAGTTGCGCTGACATCCCTTGAAAGCCGCGAAAAGTCATTAAGTGGAGTAGTAGCAGCATGACTCAAACAGCCTCTGTCATTGATATTGGCGGGACTTACTTGCGCTGGGCTAAGTGGTCTGAGAGTAATGGAGTGGGTACGCGCACTACTATACCCACGCCGGGTTTTCATCAATACCCTGAGATGTCCGTCCAGCAGTTGCAGCAGCGGCTGGTAACGGTAATCAGTGGGATTCCTGTCTGCGGTCAGGATACGGTAGTAGGCATCTCTTTTGGTGCTGCGATGAACCATCATAATGCAATGGTTTATGCCTCAGCGCCGCTTTGGGGAGCGCACAACGTTCCCTTTGATCTCCATAGCGAATTGTCGCGCCTGCGGCCTGACGTGAAGTGGTATGTCGTAAACGACGTTACAGCCGCCCTGCTGCACATTATTACGACGCCATTATGCGCCCAGGACCGGAAAGTCATGTTGGTGACTATCAGCACGGGAATAGCTGCGCGAATAATTGACAGAGCAACGAGGCACATTCCTTTTGACTCTTGTGGCCTGCAGGGCGAAATTGGCCATCTTCCGGCTACCAAAACCCTGGGTGGCGAGATATTGACTCTGCAATGCGACTGCGGTGAGTCGAATCATCTCTCTTCGTTTTCGTCAGGACGCGGTATCGCAAGAATGGCGGATCTTCTGAAAGAGCGTCAGCCACAGGCATGGTCGGGTTCGATGCTTGGGCGCACGATTGAAGAAGGTTGCGATTTTGAGCAGGCCCTTATGACTGCTCTGCATGCAAACGATCCTGTCGCGAAAACTTTACTTATGGCAGCGACTTCACCGGTTGCGGATGTGCTTCGCACTGCGCTTTGTCTCGACCCGGATTTGGACAAAATAGTCCTTACAGGAGGCGTGGCAGTTTCGCTGGGAGAGCACTACCGAACGGGGATCCTTGAACATCTGCGCTCAGCCGGTTTGTACCTGACCAGCCATCTCGACTCCGACTGGATAACAAAACGGATTGTAATCGCGCAGGCAGACTGTCTTGCTGGCGCTGGTATTGCTGCTGGCTTTGGAGCGTGGCAATGAAAACGTGGCATAAAGCGTTAGTTCGCCATGAAGGTAAAGTCATTGTGATGGACAGGGCAACCCGGAAGCCAAAAGAGTATGAACTTACTGTAAGCTCCATCTTCGCAGGACTCTGCGGAACAGATATCCAGATGTTGAGAGGGCTTCGTGATGATCCCAGTGAAATTTTGGGACATGAAGGTATTGCACGTGTAGTTGAAGCAGGTGAGGGGGTGCCGGCTGATCTTGCTCCCGGTACTCTGGTCTGCATTAACCCCACTCATCGCCGCGATCCCGAATTTCTGTTAGGTCACAACGTAGACGGGCTGATGCAGGAAAATGTACTGGTTCCTGCCAGCGCAGTGCGCGATGGTCTGGTTATACCACTCAGCGAAGTTCATCATTCCGTGCTTGCAACTTTACTGGAGCCGCTCGCGGCGGTGCATTATGCCTTTGAATTGTTGGCAGATCAAAATCCAGACACGCTGGTGGTATTTGGTGACGGTGTGATAGGACATCTGGCCGTTCGGGCTGCGGCTGACAAATTTGGGGCAGGAATACGCATACAGCACCTCCATCATACCAAGCAGGGACTGTCATGGAGCAGACAGTATGAGGCAGGTTTTGCACAATGCGCTCTGAATAATACCGCCGGTGCTGCTTTGCTTTCTTCACTTCCGGAGGATGCGCATGTTGCAGTACTGATCGCTACGCCTCGTAATGCCACCCTGACGTGCCTTGAAACTGCACTGCGCTACATTCACGGTGAACTCAGGATAAATTTACTGGGAGGGTTACCGGCAGAAGCCGTCACGTCCATGTTACCTGGCGTTCACCTAAACCACATCAGAGCTGCGAATTGTGGAGGTAGTCCCAGCCCAGGCGTTGTAAGCACGCATCAAACTAATCATGGGAAAAATGTCCAGTTAGTTGGCCAGCGCGGCGTAGCTAACCGTCATTTGAGAAGTGCTGCAGATGTACTCATGAAGAAGCCTGAACGCTACCGCTCCCTCATTACGCACACCCTTTCGCTTGAAAAAGCCGGTGATGTGATGACGCACCTTGCGTCATCAACTGACAGACAAATCGACGGTCGCAGGCTAATCAAACTCGCGGTGCGAATCAGCGCTGAAATAAAACAATCAGGAGCAATCTAATTATGACTATAACAGGTCGTCAGGCTTTAGTTATCGGTGGTTCAACCGGTATTGGCAGAGGTATCGCAGAAGCCTGGTCAAAGGCAGGTCTGGAAGTGACAGTGCTCAGTCGGACACCGCCCTCAAATCCTGGAAAAATTCGCTGGATGCCTGTTGATCTGACAGATCATCACACTGTACAGGCAGCACTGGCCGAAGTTGCCGTTAGCCCTTTACACGCGGTGTGTTACGCGGCCGTTTACTACGGCGATCGTCGCTCGTTATTTTCAGATACGACATTTACCGAATGGCGTCAGCAAGTTGAGGTTAATTTAAACGGCCTCTGGATGACGTTACAGGCAACATTGCCATCGCTGCGCCAATCGCAGCCGGGATTGTTTTTGAATGTCTCGTCTGAGGTGGTTTATAACGGCGGTCCAGGCCGTTCAGGCTACGCTGCAACGAAAGCGGCTTGTGCCTCGCTCATCGACTCCCTGCGCCAGGAAGAGGATCCAAACAATATCCGTTTTATTTCGGTGCTTCCTGAGGGGATGGTTGACTCTGCAGGTATCCGCCGGCGCCGGCCATCTGATTTTGATTACTCAGGTTACATGAAACCGGAAAGTTTTGACCGGATAGCGGTAGAGTTGATCACAAATCAGGACGCATTTATCAATGGTGAGAGCCTGATCGTTCAGGCTGATGGAAACTGCCTGCCTGTGAAGGAAAGCCAGCCTGCGTCACAGAGCGACCGGAGCAGGCTGTGACACGGGTAAACATTGGTTTGGCTGACTGGCGACTGCCTGTGAGGGGAAGCGATGCTATTCGCCTGACTGCCGACGTTGGTGTTGATGGGATACAACTGGACCTGGGTGGGCGGGACAGGGCGCCATGGCTGGATGATCCTTACACATTAAAAGCTGCCAGAGAGGCGCTCGCTGAAACTCAGGTTTATCCACTGGCTGTGACAGCAAATGTATTAAATGATATCGGCCTGTGCGCTAAATCTGGCACCGCTGCTTCACATGATGTGAGAAAAATTATTATCAGAGCCATTGATACGGCTTATAGGCTTGGGGCAGAACTGGTGTTTTTTCCCAGCTTTCGCCGAAGTGAAATCACCAATCATTCTGATTTAGTCAGAACGGCAGAGGTATTGAACTGGGCGTGCTATCAGGCAGAACAACGCGGAATATTACTGGCAACAGAAAATGTGCTGAATCCTCGTAATTTGCTAAAGCTTATTCGAATGGTAGATTCCGCCAGTATTCGCATAGTTCTCGATACAGCAAACCCCCTGAAAGTTGGGCAGTCTCCATTGGATGTCATAAAGGTTGCTGCAAATTTAATAGCACCACAAATTCACATTAAATCTATGGCTGAGAGTGCACCATTAACGTGTGGCGAGCAGCTTATTATGGACGTTATTAACTCTCTTAATAATGAGAGATGTCATTTCAATACGTTAGTACTTGAAAATGATTATCGCGATGGGGTGATATCACGAATAAAAAATGATGTCTACTGGTTAAAGAAGAATGCAATGACATTGTCGTTTCCGGAAAGAAGAATCGGAAGAACTGACTTTGCGCAGAGAAATGAGGAAGGGCTTCGTTAAGGGGCTGATCTTCAGCTAATTCATTAGTCAGAATAATTCTCAGGTGAACAGAAATTTAGTGAAATAGTTTGCTGAATTTAAATCATGTCGTTGCTGTTATATCAATCAATTGATTTTCAGAGAAAATTTGAAGGAGTGTATTATGCCTGTCACGCTATTTGCGCTGATGTTAGGAGTTTTTTGTCTGGGAACGGCAGAAATTATTATTTCAGGGCTCTTACCTGTTGTGTCTTCAGATTTGGCTGTAACTCTGCCAGATGCCGGGCTGCTGGTAACAGGTTACGCACTAGGCGTAACAATCATAGGACCATTTGTCACGCTTCTCACTTCCCGTGTTCCGCGTAAAACACTGGTTCTGGGCTTAATGGTGCCATTTATCATTGGCAACATATGGGCGGTAATGGCATCAGATTATCAGATGCTGATGGCGGCGCGTATTCTCACGTCAATCAGTCATGGGACATTTGTGGCTGTTGCCTTCAGTCTGGCCGTCACGCTATCACCTCCGGATAAGCAGGGTTCAGCCATGGCTAAAATTGCGCTTGGCTTTAACCTTGCTAACGCCCTGGGCGGCCCTCTGGGAACCTTTATCGGCCAGAATTTGGGCTGGCGTGCAACCTTTGTCGCTATCGTCATTGTAGCTGTGATTTCATTGGCGCTGATTGCCGCATTTATGCCTGCCAAATTACCTCAGGCTGAGCAGTCCAAACCGGGTGCGATGCGACGTGAGTTGAGCGCGCTTGGCAACCCAACACTTATTTTCGCGGTCATTACGACAGTGCTGGCACAAGGTGCCGTATTCACGGCCTCGACATACGTGGTGCCGCTGTTGATGGACATCAGTCATTTCTCACCTTCTGCCGTATCCGCACTTCTGGTCGTATTCGGTATCGGTGCCATCATGGGTAACTTCGCAGGCGGCAGACTGGCGGATAAACACGTGATGCGCGGTGTGACGACGGTACTGAGCAGTCTGGTGATCGTGCTGATTGTGTTTTGGATGACCAGCTTAGTGCCAGTGCTTTCAGCCATCACGCTTTTCCTGTTTGGTGCTATCGGATTTTCGATTATTCCTTCTCTTCAGGCGCGCATCCAGTCACTGGCGGTCGCCGCTCCGACTCTGGCGCTGTCAGTCAATGTTTCGGCCTTCAATCTGGGTAATGGTTTAGGGGCCTGGATGGGGGGAACTGTGCTGGACTTTGGTTTTGGGATTCGCGCAGTCCCTCTGGCCGCAGCAATGCTTGCAGCCGTTAGCCTGGTTATCACCTTATTTGCCTGGCGTCTCAGCCGTCAGCCCCTGACACCTGCTCTGGAATCGTAACCGGTAAATAAACTCATAATTCCCCCCTTTAACAAGGGTAATCGTTAAAGGGGATAACACTTTTATAAACTTTGCTTTCAGGAATGAACATGTCTTATTTACCTGCGACGTATAGAACAGCTGAACTCGCCAATGGCAATGTCACATGCATTACCAAAAACTTCCCGCGCCACTCCCTGAGTGAGAATAGTGTGGTGATACGACCGGACTACATGGGTATTTGCCGTGCAGATATAAAAGAGATTATCGGTTCACGGGATATTCCTTCAGACAGAGGACCGCTCTTTGGTCATGAGCTGGTGGGTACGGTAGTGTTTGGCGGAACGAGTAGCGGATTCCATGAAGGTGAGCTGGTTACGTTTAATCCTAACATCACGCCGGACCGGACCACAGGATTCGCGGAGTATGTGTTTGTTAATGGCACTGCAGATCAGCTGGATCAGGCGATTATCAGGGTGCCTCAGCACGATATCATCCATCATGCTTGGATGCCTGAACCCATGGCCTGTATTGTCCATGCGACCCAGAAATTGTTAGCCCTTACAGATGCCTTAGATCTACAGGGTAAAAAGGTAGGCATCATTGGAGCCGGTTGTTCAGGGACCATGTTTGCAATGTATGCGAAGCATCTGGGTGCGTCAGTTGCCATTTTTAACCGGGGCAAAATGCGACGTGATTTCGCACGTGAACAACAACTGCTGCATGCAGATGAAATTTTTGCGCTTGATGATGTGTCAGACCATACGGATGAGTTTGATATCGTGATGGTTGTATCCACCATTGTCACTCAGGACATACTGGCAGTCGCCGCTGACCTTACTGCAACCGGTGGTACAGTGCTCATCTATGGAGGCACACGTGAAGGTGACAAATTCCTCACTACTGAGCTGGACATCGACAATATCCGCAGAAACGAACTTATTCAGGGAACCAGGTATCAGAATAAAAATGTGAACATTTGTGGCGCATACGGTTGTTATAAAAGCGATTATGAAGAAAGTTTTCGCCTTCATGGAAACCATCCACAGCAATTCCCCCTGGAGAGTCTGGTTTCTACGGTTATCGAGTTTGACGAATTCGCTGATTTTGTGATGGGAATAGCGTCCGGAAAAGATGATTATGCCGGAAAAGTAGTGGTAAGAACGAATCCTGAATAACCAGCATTGGTTAATATAAAATCTGACTTCATATCGTAAATAATTCAATATAGAGAAAAGCTTGCGGTTTTAAGCTGATCTGATAATGCATTATAATATCAATAGGTGGTCATTGAGCCACCTGTTCACGTATGGTTTTCTGAAGTATCTGAATAGCGTTGATTATTAAAAGTAAATATGAAAACATTATATTAAAAGCATGTTAGAGGTAACTTTCACAAGTTGGAGTTCATATGGATATAGAAATTAACAAGAATTTTTTAAAAAAGGTTAGGACGTGGGTTTTGTCCCTCCTGACGCCGGCGCTGATATCAACTTTCATCGCGGCCTTTTTTATATGGGCGCATCTGGCCCGTATAGGGCAAACGGGTCTCTTTTTTGATAGTGTGTCTTTTTCATCGCTTTTCAGCTACCTGATGGTTTTCGCCTGTATAAGCGTTCTCCTGTTTTGTGTGGTATTTTTTACTCCCTCTTTTCTGGCAGGCATTTTTATCTACAACGATAAAGGGGATGAAAAAAATCGGGAAACGTTGATGGAAAATAATATCAAAGTGATACTCTTTACATCACTGCTTTCAGTATTGATATTATTTGGCTATTTTTTCTATGCGCACCGGGCCGGTCAGGATGGGTCTCAGCATGTGTACATTCAGTTAAGTATTATCTATCTCGCCAGTATTTTGTTTTCACTATACTTTAACGGCCGTATTACCAGAGATAAAGTCAACGCTATGAAGTGGCGAAAAAAAGCCAGCACTGTCATTCTTATGCACCTGCTCAAGCCTGCGCTTTTCGCTCTCACGGCATGTATCTATATTTTTCCGTTGGAACTGTTTCTTCGCACGCTGGAGTTCCCTGAGGGGACGAGCGAACTCAGGCAGATGTTGACGGTAATTGCGCTATCGATTTTCCTGATTATTTTTTCACTGATGCCCGGCGTTGCTTTTCTCAGATTGAGAGACCGCAGCAGTTTATTGCGTCAGATAACGGTGACTGGCGGCATTATGGCAGGTGTGCTGCTCGTCATATTTGTGTTTGTGCATATGGTACCTGCCCTGATCCTGACTTTGTTTCTCAGAACGTCAGGTATCATGGACCTGAGCCCACACGTTTATGGCGTACCAACAGCTTCATACCCGGCAGCATATTTTCGTGACCCAGCCTGGCAGGAGACTCGCTCCACAGACGAAAACTACTACCTGCTTCAGGCTGTGAAACTCTATTCCTTAGGCGATATACGCCTTATCTGTCCAACGAATATTATTAAGTCCTATAAAGACAGCCTTAAATATCAGATCTTTGACACAGATTTTGATGACAATGTTCGCGGAAAGCTGCAGGATTCAGTCACTCAGTGCCGTAGGGTGAAAGGTCAGGAGCTGCTGACCCTGGAAAAACTGCCTGAACCCAAAAAAATAAATTAAAAAATTGTCATAACATCACGTGCAGCAGCATTATCGCCGCTGCACATTTTCTGATTTGGGTTTCGGACTATTTTAAAAGAAAGCAAGGAGACGCTTAATATGTTGCGGTAGTAAAGAATGTGTATTCCTCCATGCGCTACTCGATGATTTGTCTGAATCTCAACGTTAGATACAACGATTTGGCGTAAATATCTGTTTTTTGGATAAATATGCAAAATGCATATGAATTGAGAAATCTTGGTAAGTTTTGCCATCTACTACATATTTATAGTAATAAAATGATATTATTATAAATGATTTGCTTATGATTTATTATGCATTCAACCTTTTTAAACCAATTCCTGCATTTGATAAAAGCATTTTCATTATTTTCATTTTACATTGTGCTGACGGGTTTTAATAATCCTCCAATGATTTAAGGTGGGTAAAAAATAATGAGTCAGTCCATTCAGGTAGCTACACCTGGCGATGCGGAAGAGGTTTTTATTTTACTACAGCGTGCTTATGCTTCGCTGGTGGCACTGGATGTGCACTTCACTATTTCCAGAGGCAACGTCGATCAGGTTCGGCACACCATTGAGCAGGAAACTGTACTGGTGTTACGCAAGTGGCATCGCGCCGTAGCAACACTGACAGTGCGTTTTCCGTGGCAGCAGGATAGCAGCGCGCCCTCATCACTACCTTTTATTCACTGGTTTGCGGTCGATCCGGATTTTAAGGGGCAGGGATATGGACGTGAAATCATTGACTGGGCCGAAGAGACTTTTCTCAAAAAGACATTAAAAGCCCCCGGCGTATATTTGGCTACCGCGATTAAGCACCCCTGGCTGAGTGAAACTTATGCGCGTCGCGGCTACCAGCCTTTTTATCATCGTACCAATCCATTAGGTGAAAAGTTGGTTTTTCTTAAAAAGGAATTCAACGCCATTTCTTTCACCTCTTCATAAATAAAAAGCTGCAATAACTAAGGATAATATGAAAGCGAATGCATTGACTCTCGCGCTGAGTCTCTCCTGCCTGTTGGGAAGCGCATCTTATACTTTTGCTGCTGAGCAGCCACGTAGCGGGGGCAACCTGACTTACGGTGTAGAAACGGAACCTGTGCCCTTCAACCCGCAGCTAAACGGCCAGTCAAAAGCCGAGGTGGTGCTGCGTAACGTCTGGGAGTCTCTGCTGGCGCGGCGTAATGATGGCAGTTTTGTACCCTGGCTGGCCGAGAGTTATGAAGCCAGCCCGGACGGTAAAAGCTACCGTTTCAACCTGCGTCGTGACGTGACCTTCTCCAACGGCGAAAAACTGGATGCTAATGCGGTAGCAGAAAATTTTCGTCATTTGCAGGATCCGGCATATTGCGCGGGAAGTAGCTTGTGTGCGGTCGGCTCACGTATCGACACCATTAGCACACCGGACGACCATACAGTGGCCATCACCCTGAAGCAGGGGTATTCACCGTTCCTTGCCTTTGCGGCCAAATTACAAATCCTCGCACCGGCCAGTTGGCACTCGTCGCAACTTAAAGCGGGCGGCAAGGAGATTGCGGGAACTGGGCCGTTTATCCTCGAAAGTTACGAGAAGGGTCAACAGGTTACCTTCGTTAGAAACCCGCGCTACAACTGGGCGCCCGCTACCGCGCATCATCAGGGGCCGGCCTGGCTGGACCATGTCACCTACCGTTTCTTGCCGGAATCGTCAGTACGCACCGGCGCACTGCTGTCCGGCCAGGTGGATGTGATTGAAGGGGTATCCGGTAACGATGCGGGGGAGTTTAAGGACAATCGCGATTTCACCTACCAGCACGCCCTTAATACCGGCACACCTTATTCACTGTTTCTGAACGTGGAATTTGGCCCGACGCAGGATGTGAAGGTGCGTCAGGCATTACTCCAGGGGCTGGACATCAACCCCATCCTTAAATCGGTGTATCGCGGCGAGCGTACACGCGCCTGGGGGATTACGTCACCCATCGATCCGCTTTACAACAGTGATTTGGAAGGTAAATACGGTAATAACCCCGCAGAGGCCAATGCCTTGTTCGATGAGGCGGGCTGGAGAACACGTGATGCTGACGGCTTTCGCACTAAGGACGGTCAGCGTCTGACTATCGAGGTGATCCAGGCCCAGGCAACGGTGCGTGACCAGCGTGATGTGCTGCTGCAGGCGATTCAGGCACAGGCGCGTCAACGGCTTGGCGTGGAGCTGAAGCTGCGTTATGTCGACTCAGGCACCTACGTTGAGGTCCGAAATACCGGCAAATTTGGTTCGATCGCCAACTCCAATACGGAAACCGACGGCATTGATATTGAAAACCACTACCGTCCGGTGAATGCCGGTGGACCGATTAACTACAGTCGCGTCAACAGTGCAGAAATCAACGGCTGGCTCGATCAGGCCGCCGCCACGCTCGATGTTAATCAGCGCCGTAAATTCTACAGCCAGCTCCAGCAATATGCCCTGCCTCAGCAGGCGTTAGCGGTGCCGCTGTATGAGCCAGAAGACCAGATAGCAGCAGCCAGTTATGTGCATGGTGTCGGGTTCCGCAGTTTTAAACAGATGCCGGAAAACGTCTATGACGTCTGGCTGAGTGAACATTAATACGCGGAGGCTAGGATGAGTCTGGAGAGCACCATTACCCGTAATACCAGGACATCGCGACCATCCCTGTGGCGCAGCGAGTTGGTGCGCCGCATTGTTGGGCGTCTGATCGGTGGTGTGCTGGTGCTGTGCACCGCTGTTACCCTGGCGTTTTTTGGGGTCCATCTTGCACCAGGTGATATTGTCAGCTTGCTGATTGGGGAACAGATACGTACACCTGCGATTGAGGCGGCGATCCGCGCTGAATGGGGGTTGAATGAACCGCTGTGGTGGCAGTATCTGCACTATCTGTGGCGGGTGCTGCACGGTGATTTTGGACGCTCTTACATCCTCAATACCGAGGTGAGTCAATTGCTGGCTACACAGCTGTGGCCAACAATGAAACTCACCCTCGCGGCTCTGCTGGTTAGTGTGGTATTTGCCGTGACGAGCGCGGTGGCAACGGCACATCGCCGCTGGAGCCGTCGTATCGCCAATGGGCTGGAGTTGTTACTGGCTTCCACCCCCTCATTCTGGATGGGCATCGTACTGCTGTTTATCTTCAGCTTTACGCTGCGCTGGTTCCCGGTGGCGGGCGACCGTCATCTTTCTTCGCTGGTGCTGCCAGCGCTGTCTCTCGGTCTTGCTCAGAGCGCGGTCATCGCGCAGGTGCTGCGCCGTGAGCTGGAACGTGCTATGGAGTCACCATTTACCCTGACGCTGCGCGCATGGGGCGTGGGCGAAACCACCATTCTTCTGCGCCATGCGTTGCGCCATGCTGCACTGCCAGCGGTGACATTAACCGGCTGGCTGGTCGGCGGCTTGCTGAGTGGTGCGGTGATAACTGAGCAGGTATTTGGCCGTCCCGGCCTCGGCAAGCTGACGGTGGATGCGGTGCTTGCAAAGGATCTGCCAGTCGTGTTGGCGGTTGCCATCCTCTCGGCACTGATATACGTGGTCATGAGTACGCTTGTGGACATTCTTGCATTGTGGATTGATCCGCGTCTGCGTGGGGAGAGCAAATAATGCAAGCCATCCTGCAACGTTTTCCTTTTGCACTACCGGCATCCGTCTGGAGCGCCATTCTGTTTCTGCTGTTAGTGGCTCTGGCGATGGTGGCACCACAATGGCTGACGCACAATGACCCTCTGCTGGCCGATCCGATAAATGCGCAGCTGCCGCCATCGGTTCAGCACTGGCTCGGCACCGATCAGCTGGGGCGGGACCTGCTGACACGTGTTATTTACGGCAGCCGCCATTCGTTGCTAATCAGCATAGCGGCGATGGCGCTCGCGGTGATTTTCGGCACGCTCCTGGGCCTGACTGCCGCGCTGGCACGTGGCATTTTGGACGAACTGCTAAGTCGTGCGGTTGACGTTATATCAGCCTTTCCCGATCTGCTGCTGGCGCTGATGCTGATTGCGTTTACCGGTCCCGGCACCAAAAACCTCATCATTGCGCTCGGCGTGGCATCGGTGCCGCGCTTTGCACGCGTGGTGCGCGCTCAGACATACAGCGTGATGACGTCCGGCTATGTGGAGCAGGCGCGGACCTTTGGGTTGTCGCGTTTTACGCTGATCGTTCGTCACATCCTGCCTCATGCCATCGCGCAGGTGCCTGCGCTGGCTACGCTGGGGCTGGGCACCGCAATTATTGGCACTGCAGGACTGAGCTTCCTCGGCATGGGGCCTCAACCGCCAACGGCGGAATGGGGCCTGATGCTGGCGGAGGGACGCAACTATCTGCGCAACGCATGGTGGATCGCCGTCTGGCCAGGTGTATTTATTACGCTGACGGTGATAGCCGTGAATACCCTGGGTCGATACTGGCAGGCGCGCTTTGAAGGAAGAGCTTCATGAGACAGCCAGTGATTGATATCCGGAACCTGTCCATTCGTTTTGGCCATCATCAGGTGGTGAAAAACCTGAATTTGCAGGTGTACCCGGGCGAGTCCGTGGCGCTGGTAGGGGCGTCCGGTTCCGGCAAGACCCTGACGGCACGCAGTCTGATCGGATTATTACCCAAGGAGGCGCAGCTCAGCGCAGACCGTTTTGTGATTGACGGACGCGACATGCGCAACGCCAGCCGCCGTGACTGGCGTACCCTGCGTGGCCGCTGTATCGGTTACGTATTGCAGGATGCGTTGGTCTCGCTTGATCCGCTGCGCCGCATTGGTCAGCAATTAGCCGATGCCCTTACCGCCGCCGGGTATCGTGACAGCGCCACGCTGCAGGAGAAAAGTACTGAATTGTTACGTGCGGCAGGGATCGTGGATGCGGAAAGCCGTCTCGCGTGCTATCCGCATCAGCTTTCCGGTGGTCAGCGTCAGCGCGTGCTGATTGCCAGTGCGCTGGCGGGCAGTCCGGCGTTGCTCATCGCGGATGAGCCAACGACGGCGCTGGATATGACGGTACAACGTCAGATTCTCCAGTTGCTCGCTAAGCGGCGAGGAGAAGGCCATGGCTTACTGCTGATCAGTCACGATCTTGCGGTGGTTGCCGAGTTGGCGGACAGAGTGCTGGTGATGCGTGATGGTGAAGTGGTGGAGCAGGGTGCCAGCGGCCCATTGCTGCAACGGCCACGTCACGCTTGGACGCAGCGCCTGCTGCGTGCTGTGCCCACGCCAGCGACGCGTGGCTTACGCCTCAGCGCTGCCAAGCCAACACCCTTACCCGCGCGCAATCAGACTGGGGGCGCGCCGTTGCTGGAAGCGCGAGGGCTGAATAAACGCTATGGCGACCGTCAAGTGTTGAAGGATATCAACTTTAGTCTGCACGCAGGGGAA
>Ga0157361_1000240_pt1 | contig 27148 bp, 19 predicted proteins | sample AttlaeALBM2_FD_111481 | JGI IMG/M metagenome (GOLD analysis project Ga0157361, IMG submission 111481) | Fungus gardens microbial communities from leaf cutter ant in Ribeirão Preto, State of São Paulo, Brazil - Atta laevigata ALBM2 | ecosystem: Host-associated > Fungi > Mycelium > Unclassified ...
ATCTGGCGCAAATACACCTATCCGGCCACGTTCGCCGCCGGCGGCACCGATGAAACCTCTCAGTACCTGCTGGGGCTGGCTGGCCTGGGAATAGACGGCTGCGCGCAAAACATCGCCACGCCGGTTTCGCGCTTTCTGGCGCTGCTGCCGGTCATGATGTTGCCTGGCCGGACCGCAGAGGGTCTCTCCTCGCTGGTGGCGCTGCTGGCACCGGATACGCGCGCGCAGATAGTGCCGTGGGATCCGCGTCGTATTCCCCAGTCCTGCCGTTTACGTCTGAGCACGCAACAGCCGGTCAGCCTGATGCGTCGTCCGGTCATGGGAACGCATGCCACCGACGTTAACGGACAGGTACTACTGCGACTGCTCACCGATAACCCGGAGGAGATGCGCGGCTGGCTGCCCGGCGGACAGTTACACGGCGATCTGATGGCGCTGCTCCACGTCTATCTGGGAGCAAAGCTGGATGCACGGCTGGAGCTGTGCGTTGACCGCGCCCTGCTGCCGGATGCGCAGCTGAGCTGCCGGAGGGAAGCGGCACAGCAGCTGGGCCGCACCGCGGTGCTGCCTCAGCGGAACCTTAACGCCTCGCATAAACCCGATTTACTCACTATACCGCTCGGGCGTTATCAGCGTGTCCGGGAACAACCTTCAGGGACTAAAACAGATGAACAGGGCGACTACCGCTGGTAAAATAGTTATTCCTCTGATGCTGGCGCTGAGTGCCAGCGGCTGCGGCCTGACGCAGAAAGTATCCGAAGGCACCGCGTCCGTCACAAAATCTCTTTTTTACAAACAAATACGCACCCTGCACCTCGACTTCCGCGCCCGCGAAGGCGCCAACCGCAACGCGCAGGGCGCTGCGCTCTCAACCGTGGTGCGCATCTGGCAACTCAGCGACCGTCAGGCCTTTGACGCCTCCGACTACCCTTCACTGTTAGCAGCTGACAGTCAGGTTCTGAAAGCGGATCTGCTGGCGCAAAAAACTATCCGGGTGCGTCCCGGCGAATCGGTCAGTATTGATGTACCCATGGAGGAGCGAACAGCGTTTGTGGCGGTGGCCGGGCTGTTTTTGTCGCCAGATACTCAGGATGAGACGTGGCGAATACTGCTGACCCGCGCAGACCTCCACCCGGACAAAGCCAGGGTGATTGAACTGGGTGACGGCACGCTGACGCTGGTAGCGGAAAAAGGGGAAAGACTCTGATGCAGCCTTCACTTTACGACATGCTTTACGGCAATTTTAGCGGCGGCCTGGATCTGGATGCGGTGAGCGAACGGGAACAGGTGATTTTGTCGGTGCTGGATAACCTGCAGCGCATTCTGAACACCCGCGCCGGCGCCCTGGCTCATCTGCCCGATTATGGCCTGCCGGATATGACGCTCATCCTGCAGGGGCTGCCCGGCACCGCACATCAGCTGGTACATATTCTTTCTGACGTATTACTGAAGTATGAGCCCCGGCTGAAACAGGTTGATGTGGTGATGCTGGAACAGACGCAGCCCGGTGAGCTGCGTTATGCCATTGATGCCGGACTGGACGTCGTAGGTATGGTGCGCTATGGCACTGACTTTATGCCGGGAGGAAAGGTACTGCTGCGGCATCTGCGCCAGCAGAACGTGATGCGTTAAGCCATAGCCACCAGCCAGATAAGATCGCCGGCCTGGCGCTTCGCCTTTACCTTCCCGCTAACACTCTGATAACGGACCTGCTTCCGGCAGGTCTGCGGATAACTATGACCTTTTCATCTCAGAAACCGCACGTGCTGATGACCGGCGGAGACCCTCGCCTGCATCCCGAATTTATTTGTCTGCAAAACGAAATCAAGAAGCTCAGCCATCCCGCCCGGCCCGATATTAACTGGCTGCAGGTGATGGAGAGCTGCACCCGGCTTTTCGGACAGGCTGGAGCAGATCTGCAGTCTGTTTGCTGGTTTACGCTGGCGCTTTCTCATCTTGACGGCGCTAAGGGGCTGCAGGAGGGGCTCAGGGTCACGGAGGCACTGATGTGCTCACGCTGGCAGACGCTCTGGCCCCACCAGCCTGCAGACCGGATAGCGATCCTGAGAATGCACTTTCAGCGTCTGCAGTTTCTGTTACGCACCTGGCCGGCGGAGAAGCCTGATACGCAGATCGCGCTGAAGGCGTGCGCCACATATCTGGATCTGATTGAGCAGCATCTGGCGCAGGCGGGCCTCAACGCCGCGAGCGGTATCCGCCAGCTGTGCGATAAAGTCAGAACAGCAGCCGAAAACGCGGAGACGTCACCGGGCCAAAGCGACATGGCGACCGCACGCAGAAGCCGCCCGCGCGAGCCGCTTTCCGGCCCGGATCCGGCAACGGCAACGCCTCCGACCTTTATCATTCATCCCGAATCAGAGCCTGAACAGACATCATCAGGGCGTTATATCAGGCCTTTTATCGCCGGCATGGCCGCTATGCTGGTGGTTGTTGCAACAGGCACAGGCGGCTGGCTTTATGCCCGCCAGCCCGGTGAAAATACGCGTATGCTCTCTGCTGCCGTACCCGCGCTTCCTCATTCGCTGACGGAAGAGCAGCGGGCAGGCATCCGGCAGGATCGGCGTATCAGCGCAGCAGAGTGGATCAATACGATCAAAACACAGGCTGAACGGCTTGATGCCGTCGGCATCGACAGGGCGGGGAGCTACAGCGCCGACGTTGTGCTGCTGGCCGGCTCGCTCTGGCCGGCTGATGATTTGACGCGCCGGCTTCTGACGGACGCGCTCGCCAGAAGAGAGGCGATGTCAGTCTCGCCGGAAGTGGCAGGCGCCTGGCAGCAGGGAATGGAAAAACTCAGCCTGCTCAGTGAAAAGCTGAATGCGCTTGACGAGAAGCGGGGGCGTTACCTGACCGTCAGCGAGCTGAAGTCAGCAATATTTTCCACTCAACAGGCATTCAGCCTGCATATCCCTGCCGAAGAGTGGCTGCGCCGCTATGAAGATTCTGCTTCTCCGGCCGGGGAAGCGCAGTTTAAACGGGCAATCAGTGAATTGCAGGCGCGGTACGACATGATTCGCCTTCGCAGGGCGCTGAGTAATAATCAATAAAAATAGGAAAAGTTTAAAATTCATCTTTTAATCCAGATTGCCGAAGTTGCTGTTGATTAGCACGGCGCGAGCGTTGAAGCGAACCGTGTTCGCTCTTATCTGATGGCAGCATTCAACTATGATTTAAAGCGGATGACTATCCGGCCAACCACCAGCAGAACGTGATGTTTGGACTTGAGATGAACCCTGTGAGCGTCATCCCTAAACAGTCGGCTGCAGAGAAAGCGGGAACCAACTGGCTGAAGTTGAATGAACTGCAACAGCTGATGGGTGACTTTCCTAAAACGCCAGGCGTTGGCAGCACGGTAAGCTTGCTGCTTAATTTATGTGTTTACGCTGATAGGCGAAAATCGATATGTCAAAAGAGCCGCGTGACCGTATTTAAAATTATATTTTATAGTATGCAAGTTCAAAGCACTATAATCATTATTAGTATCTTGTAGAGGAAGGAATAGCATTAGGATAGTGGGAAAGTAAGGTTTTTTATGTTGAGTGGATTATCAGGATTCTGGTGAGTTCATTCTGGAAGGGATGATAATTACCTGAATATATTCTGAATTTTTGGGGAGCATTTGCCAGGCTGGTTTATCAAGCGGCGTATTATTAAATAGGTTTATCATTGTCGATGAAAAGGGATTTGGTATGTTATAATTTCAGGCGGGTGCTAGATTTATATTGAAGAGTATAAAGCGTTTTAAAGGGCTGTTCAGGCCAAAATCATTGAAAAATATAGGCCGATGATAATGCTTGTTAACAATATTTTCCGAATTTCGAGCTAAGCCAATAAGTTTAGTTTTAGCCAGGTGCTGCTTATGATTTTGCTTGTTTTGCTGTACAGCTTTGCCAGTTTCAATAGCCGTTGAGCTAGAGGTAAAGCGATAAATTTGTTATTGAGTGATTTATTTTTTAGGGGGAGGTACCCCCTTAGTCATTTTTTAATTATCATGTTACCATTTTGAAGTATTTATCGTTTTTTTGATTTTTGGTTTCTGAATGCAGTCCGGAATTGAGATATTGTTTGGCGCTCAGTATCTAAATTTAAAGGCGTCAGGCCCAGATACCTTTGTCGTTTATGATGAGCTAAAACTCTATCCAATGTTTTTCCATCTCTATTGCTCAAAAAAAATCGATCTTCTCTTCCTAAATCAATTGTAGTGCCAAGGAATTCTCTACCTAATGAAATACCGAGGTTGCCAGAATAAAATTTACATTCAGCAGTCAGTATTGTGTGATTTTTTTTGGGGTGCACGTGATTTCGCCTGCAAAAATCGCCCTCTCCGGCATCAATGACAAGTACATCGCATTCATGTACTACGCCAGCTAAACCCTCAACATAAACTCCAACATGAGCTTCAAAAAAAAGGGTATTGTCGAAGTTTATGATAGCATGGGCATAGTCATCAGCTGAAGAGTATATACGTCCTGGAGATGACCTGAAAACAAGTCTGGAAGGATTTGCTGTTTTCCGCACAGTTTCGAAAGAAATTATTGCGTTTTCTTCTTGTGCAGCTTTCAAAACTAAAGAAAGAGCATATACTTCAAAGGCATCATTAGCTTGGCCAGAGGAGCTAACAGGTACTGTATTTTTCAAATGTTTAGTGTAGGCTGATTCAAGATCTCTCAAAGTTGTCATTTTTCAATTTCCTTAACGAATTCTGAATGAGTTTTTTTTAACCGATTCGATTCTTCTTTAATCCCAATGATACTTATCTCATGTGTATTATTTTCATTAGAAATATCATCATCAGCTGAAGAAAAAACTATGGATTCAATGTTATTATCTATTTCGGCTAAATTTCTAATTGCGGACTCTCTGATTGCAGGTAAATCAAGATACACAACCTCAAATGCTTTAAGAATCACTTCGATCCTTTCATCTTCTGTAAAAGGTCTACTGGTTTCATACTTTTGACGTTTATTTTTATCTTGTGATGGTATATTGCTTGCAGGTATTAGTTCATAGAATCGACTATCTTCAGCTGCATCTTTAAAATTCATTGATACGCCTTGAGATAGTGTCTCATCAATTTCATTAGCTACCCATCTTGTCGATGGTGATTCTTTTAAATCCCTTAAAAGGTCTTCAATGTTATCCATGATCATTTCTCCATATATGACTGATTGCTATTTACTTGGTTTTGCTTTAATAAAGTTAGTTGTTTGTGATTAATGCACTACGATGTGGAAGTAGTGTGTGAAAATTCAGCTTTCATTTTAATCATCATGTTTTGTAAAGAGGTGGTGAGATATCATTGCAGTGACCAATTTAACTTCGCTTTGTTATCGATCGCAACAGTTTTTACTGCAATTTTAGATGTGCATACTCCCTGTAAATTAAATTCGTAATGTTGGAACAAACCAGCTTGAGCGGGATAAATCAACTGTAATCGGGGGCATTCATAGCGCCCTGCATAGGCATAAAGCTGATACATATCGCTGCTAGAAACTCCCAGTTTGCGGTCCGATTCATTCAATAATTTCCACTTGGTATCCGCTATCAGTTGTGGAACGCCGTTATCATCAACAAGTGCAATATCGGGTCGTAATTGAAATTGTGGGGAATCGCCATTACGCATTGCCAGATATTTTCGGGGCCCTTGTGTACGAAGATGCCAGCCTTGTTGATGCGCCCAAGGCTTTAGCTTTTCAGCTACCCATGCTTCAAACAAGCGGTTCATATCAAAAAGCAATGAGAACAGCGGCGTGCTACCCGCTAATACATCCGGTTTAATCGCGGCAATAAACAATCGGCACTGTTCAAGTACAGGCTGAAACCTTTGGTTGATCCGATCTTTTTTAAGTAAATTGAAAGACTGTAAAGTGATGGGCGCATCGCTAACGCCATCAAAATGCATCAATAGCTCGTTTAATTGCTTCTTTGTTTTGCTGAAACGTGTCCAAGGTAATAGTAGAAGCAGCGTAAAACGGAGTATTTGGTTCATCAGCATATCTTCGCTGAACTCGTCAAAGCGGCAATAAAGCCGTTCTTTGTGCACGATGTTGTGCCGGATATGTTGTGGGATAATCAGACGACCGCGCATTACTGATAGATTTTCTTCTTGCTCTACATAATCCCGTAACTTGCCCTGAAGGATCTGTGAATGCAGGTCTTGGCAAAAGTGCTGAATAAAAATATCCAGCAAATTTATATGCTGAGTATTAATACCTGCCTGAGCACCTTTATACGTGCGTATAACACGTGCGGAGTGAAGCATCTGAATCAATGCTGCACGACATGACTCTGGCTGGGTTTCTTTACCGTGAATTTTTGGCAGGATTTCCAGGGTCAAATCATCCAGTTGGATCACCCCGCAAAATTGCGCAAAGCGAACCGACTGATGCCCCCAGCTAAAAGCGCCGGCAGGTAAATTAGGTGCCAGCTTTTCCAGCAAACGGGCATGATGAATGCCCAGCGCAGGCTGGACAGCAACTCTTTCTGCAATAACCGGCAACGAGCTATGCTCAATCACCGACAGGATTTCTGCCACGGCTTAATCCTCGTAGATTTTACGAATTGAGTCGGATGTAATCTCTTGCGCTGCCGTAACACGATATTCAATCACTTCTTCTAACTCATCGTGAGTAAAACCAAATACATCTTTACTGGAGTATTTTTTTCGACTGATAAGGGGAATATCCACCAACTTGCCGGTGGCATCAATATCACGAAAAACCAGCTGAATTTTTTGCCAGTCCTCATAAAAATATTCCTGCAAAAGAGGAATTAATTGATCCAGAAATACAGCCTTTAACTGTTCAAAACTTGTGACCTTACAAAGATATGCATGGCCAAGCATAAGATCGCGGCTAAGCAAAAAGCAGATACGGTGGTTCATCGCATCCAGCAGCCTGCGCAGGTTAATCTGATTGCCATCTTCATCAACAATATTTCCCGCACCATCTGAGCCGGCTATTTTGCTGCTGTCCGGCATCAGCTCCTTAAAACGGAAGCGGCGCCGTAAAGCGGTATCAAGTAGTGCAATTGAGCGATCGGCAGTGTTCATTGTGCCGTAAATATCCAGATTTTCAGGCACCCCAAATGACTCGCGAGAATAAGGCAATGTAATGCGCATGCCTTTGTCGCTGTTAATGCGTTTATCGGTTTCAATCAGAGTGATCAACTCGCCAAAAATCTTCGCCACGTTGCCACGATTAATCTCATCAATAAAGATGGCGTAGCGATGCTCTGGATCAGCTTCGGCGCGCTGACAGATACGACGAAATACGCCATCCTGCGGCGAGTAGCTTAACTCTCCGCTTTCTTCGTCTAGTTCTGGACGGATGCCTTCGACAAAGTCTTCATAGCTATATGCCTGATGGAATGTGACGAACTCGTAACGGCTGACGGTTTCAGATGCGGCAGGTTGCTGCTTAAGTTTTTTTATCGCTTCGATCAGGTCAGAAAATTCTTCTTCACATTCGGGTAAAATATGCCAAATCCCTCGATTCTTTTTGTCGAACATGAAAGGAGGATTGCGTTTGGCATAATTCACAGTAGTGGACCGCTCAGTGGTGTGTGATTGAAGCGCTGCCCAAATGGTGCTTTTTATATTGGCAGTGCGACCCATGATTTTGGCTTTAGCTTGGATAAACTCATGGTTCTTAATAGCGATAACATCTGATTCACCGCCCAAGTCCCAAAGTGCCATAAATACAGTGTCGCACCACGATTTTTCGCCCATATGATCAGTTAACCATTGTTCACGCGTCATATTTCGCGCTTCGCTAATATATTTCGCTTTTAGCCTATTCAACTCATAGGTTTTGCCTGTTCCCGGCGGTCCAAACAGAATTAAATTCAGCGGCTCTGTAATTTCTGGTTGAGAGAGTGCCTTATCAATAGGCGCTATTTCTTTGTGATCCTCAACGGGATCTGCGCGCTTTTGCCAAATATCTGAAAGCGGTGGAACGTAAAAATCGAGCATCTGGCTATTCTGCGTTTCTTCCTGCTCTTTACGTATTTCCAGTAGCGTCCTGTCCATCTCCACAGCTGACAGCTCTTCTTTCTGTTGTGGTTTAAAGGCCCGGATAATCGTTCGACGGTCATTATTGCTAAAGATGCGTTCAAAATTATCTGGGAATAACATAAACATCAGCATGTGGCGGAACTGGCGGCTGGCATTTTCAGGGATAGCGATCAGCCATTCTGCAAAAGCAAAACCATCAGTTAAACGAGATTCGCGTTCAGCTGAAGACAGTGCCAGCAAAGCCTTAAGTACATTGGTGAGATAAGTAAACTCTCGGACGCGGAAAGTGTTGAAACCCGTTCCCGCGCTACCTGCACCAGAAAGTACCGTGTTTTGTAGCATGAAATGTCCGATGTCCAGCGGCTCGCCGGATAGTCCCCAGATTACTGCAATTTGCTCGCGTTTAGTTTTTACGCTGATATTGCTGGCACACAGAAACAGTAGCCAAAGCATTTCTGCAGTGAGCTGTTTCGCCTCTGGAGAGACGCCGGCTAGTTGTTCTCTAAGGCGATGTATAAAGTTGCCTTCAAGTTCTAGCTGGCTGTTGACTACATCGCGCTCAATCTCTGCCAGATGCTGGCTGTTCCACAGGTTTTTATTGCTGAAAAGTGAACCACCATTAATCAGGCAGCGCTGCCGCCATTCACTTGCGGCTTCTAAAATCTGGTCTGCTTGTTCTTCACCGGTATAGCGGCTCATCCTTGTTATCCTCTTTTAAATAGTAAGCAAATTAGGAAGCTAACTGATTCGATATGACCCATCGTCCATTCGTGTACCATCAGTTTCTGCATCTCTTTCAAACATCATACGGATGCTTGTTTCTAAAATATCTCCACTCGCCTCAGACTTGTCTTTTCTTAAAGCTGCCTGTAGCTGTGAGATGTCACCGGCACTGTCACCCATTGGCCAGAGGGCCGCTCGCGCTAAGCTTCGTTTGCGTGACATAAGCCCCTGGAGTAAACAGTCGAAAGAGTGTTCCTGATAGCCAGCATGTATGGCCATTGGCATATGGATTTGGACTGGGTGCTGCTGGCCGATACGATGTACACGGTCATTACATTGCTCTTCAACAGCAGGGTTCCACCACCGAGACAGGTGAATGACATGTGTTGCGGCAGTCAACGTTAAACCCGTTCCGGCCGCTTTAGGGCCGAGCACCAGCAAGTCAAAGCCACCATCTTGCTCAAGATGGCGCTGGAATCGGCGCACAATAGCCTGACGCTTCTGAATGGGCGTGTCGCCGTTAATATGATCAATATGCTCAAGCCCGAATTCCTGGCGAGCCAGTTCCATAAATCGAAACTGCATCTTGCGGTGTTCGATGAAAACCAGAACCCGCTCACCTTTTGCTTTAATACGATGCAGAATCTCAAAGCATGCATTCAGACGAGCAGATGCATTGATAAAACTCTGATTGTCGCCGCTCATTTCCATGGCCGGATGTACTGAAACGCCGCGGATATGCTGCAGCATTTTAAGTGCAGCGCCGGGGCCGCCCTGAGAAAGTTTTAACCGGGCTGTTTCGTAGGTAATCGCTTGTCCTTCCGGCATCAGGCGCGGATGAAGAAAGCGTGTTTTTGCAGGCAGCTCTTTCGCAACATCTTCTTTTAAACGGCGGAACGCTAAAGGTGGCAGTTGATTGCGAGGTTCAAAGACTTGCTGATACAGCTGAAGCATATTCTGTTCATCAGGTTCGCTATACAGGCTGTTGAAATTACGCAACGTATCCAGAGAACCGGGGGCCAATTGGTCCATGACCGCCCATAGATCGGTCGTGGTATTTTCAATCGGTGTGCCTGTCAGGCCAATTCGATAGTCAGCATTAACGGCGCGGGCGGCGCGAGCCCGTAGCGAGTCAGGATTTTTGACCGCCTGTATTTCATCAAACACCACGGCCGAGAAATGGATTTTCGCAAAAGAGTGCTGGTAATTAGTCAGCGTTGTATAGGTCGTTAGTATCCAGAAACGATGGCCTTTTCCTTCCCTGATTGACTCATGCAACTGCTGAAAATTCAGTAAGGTATTGCCATCTTTTGTCTCGACACCTTTAGCATCGAAATTTTTATAGTGGCTTAGCGATGAACCATAGAGACGCAGCAAATGACCAAGTCCGTCACTATCAGTATGCTGCCTGACCTCAGCATTCCAGTTTTCCAGCAATGAGGTAGGAGCAACAATGAGTATTGGCCCGCGCTCTTTATTGCCGGCAGTGCTGACGTTATTGTTCTCTTTCAACCAGCGTAAAAATGCGATGGTTTGAAGTGTCTTACCCAAGCCTTGCTCATCTGCGTTCAAAATGCCTGGCATGCCTGACTTCCATGATGAAAGCTGCAAGCTAAAGCTCTCCAGCTGATGCGGCCGCAAAACTGTTTTAATGCCTGCGGGAAGTTGTTCATCAATAAATACGGAACGCTCTTTAAGGTCAGGCTGCCAGAACAGCTCCTCAAAGTTGTCTTTGGTATCCAGGATCACCGTAGCGGGAGGTAGACCATTAACCGCAGACGTATCTTCAATTTCTGTTGTCTCCGCTGAACCTTCTATCTCTCTTAGATCAGCCAAACGCTTTTCTAGCGCGTGCAATGTCTCTTCTGTGGCTTTAACAGGATGAGACGCGATCTCAACTTCATTCTGAGATGCATCTATAGCATTACGCAACTGATCGCAGATGCTTGCCAGCACCTGGCTATCCATCGCAGCGATAATGTTGGTCAGGGCATCAGGGATTACCTCAGGCAACCAGACCGTTTCTCCGGTCATAGGCGTAGAAACAGCACCTTTTCGATAATGCAAAATTCCTTTAACACGCTCGGAATATTCAATGGTTTCAACAAATGCAGGACCTGCTGCAGCTTCAATAGCTTCTTCTTCACCCACATCGTCGAGACCATCCAGCCTGCCTGATTGTCTTAAGTATTTTTCAACAGCACTGGTAATTGCAGGTCGTGGGTTTTCAATAAAAGCGCGTCTTTCGTCAGGTGAAGACTTTTGCTTCTCCACCATGACATCAAGGATGGGCCGAGCGCTGCGGTCAATGACCAGATAATTGCCTTCGCCAACACGGTAAGCGGAAAGCGCTCCTTGAGTTCTGACACGTTGCTGGAACCGACGTAATGTTTGTTCACTTAGCTCACCTGCAGACTCGCTAACTGCCTCTCCGCTGCTTTCCAGTTCTTCTATACTCTCACCGGAAAAAGGGATGATTTCGAAATCATCAGCACCCTTTGAGCTGGTGGAAATAGAAAAACGATCGGCAATGTGAACTTCTAAACCTTGCATAAAGTCGGTCAGCGAGACACGAACGGCATTGATTTCATGGCCCATCTGGACGCCAGGATCAAGGGCCTGACGGAAACGCGCCAGCGATTCCCAGTCCGATGCTTCTCCGCCGCCTGGCGTAAAGTTTTCGGCAACTTCAACAGCCTCCATCATCCATAATGGCAACCGGCGTGGCCCTTGAGATGTGGTTAAAATTGATCCGGTCCGACGTGGTATTTGGCGAACACCGTTGCGTAGCCATTCATGCTGCAGGCGAAAAGTATCGCTCCCAAGTGAGCCTTCGATATCGGTTTTCAATGTCAGATCGACGAGAGGAGGCATACCCAAAGCTTGCGCCGTTTCCGCATCCAGTCTGCCAGCCAGATGATGACTCATCACAATAGCGTCATCACTGATGTGTAAAGGTTCACTAAATTCTTCTGCCAGCGCTTTCAGATCGGCGATAGCAAAAGCTAAGGCGCGATCGTTATGTGTCAGGCCAGACAAAGTCGCGGGCTGCTGTCTTTTAAACAGGCGATTAATGAAGCTCTGCTTTTCTTCAGCAATATTGAGGGTAATCGCCTCTGCATTATGATTGAAAATAAATGTCATGACAGATACTCAATTTGTTCGCGTACTTTTTCCTGCCAACCGCTGAGGTGTGGAATCGCAACAGGATTAGGTAGCATGCGGATATGTTCGCAGTCATAGGTCAATCTAAATAGTTCAGGCGCTTTTTTATTATCAATGCTAAAAATATGCACTTTGTAGTTGTGTGATCCTTCAACCACAATGCAACGTCCGATTTTCAGAATAAGCAATGAGGTATTTTTGCGGCTGCCAGCAACTTGCCGTCCGAAGGTTAAGGTCGCACTTTCCCGCATAGTTTTTTTTATCGATCTGGCACGCATATCAGCTTCAGCACTGAAAGCCACCCATGCTGAATCAATTTTGTTTTGATGATATAAATCGAGCCAGAACTTGCGTCGAGGCTCCCACATGTGGCTGTCTTCAACGTCAGAAACCACATCCAGAAAGAACAAAATGTTCTCGCGTGTGAGCCAGTTTATAATCAGGTTTCGGCAGGCTTCATCTACGCTTCCCCATACGCCACCGCGACTCAGGCGCGGATCTTCATAAAAGGCCACTAGCGTTTCGGTCAGATAACGAGAAAGTTCTTCATCGGGTTGTTTATACAACCAGTGTGATAACAGCGCATTGATGGCTTCCGCTGCGCCATCCATCAAAGCGCCACTTCTGTCCTCCGGTTTTAGCCAGGCAAACAGCTTCTCAATAACAGGTCTTTCATTCAACCCAGGTGCCAGTAATGCTATATAGGCCAGATGAGTATGCGACATTAACCCCGGATCGTGCGGGCGTGTAATACCAAACTGTTTAAGCTCATTCCATGGCGCATCCATCTCAACCATTCTTTTTGCCAAGGCCTGATGCGCTTGGTGAGAGTTAAAGAATTCGGGTAGTTTCTCAACAATATCTTTCCACTTATCGCTCATGTGTTCGCTTGCGATATCAAGGCAGTTTTTAATTTTGATTGTGTGTAGAGAACCCGGTTCATAACTACGGATATAGGCTGATATCATTGCAGAAATAAAGGGCTGTGAGTCCGTAACGATGGTTTCCCGTAAATAGAACTCCTGTAGTACAGCAAACTCCTCCTGGGTTCTGAATTCTTTATCAAACACAATTGGTGCGCCTGAGCAGATAAAGGACATTTTTACATCATTCCATTCCCAGCGCTCTATATGGTCAAGCAGCTTGCGTAACACCTTTTCACGATCGCGCTCAGCAATCTCCATAACGACATCGGGCCAGCGCTCATGAATGGCCTGGATCTTTAAAGTTAACCCTTTTGATATAGCTATTGCTGGCTTAAAGAGGGCTACCGGCTTCAGAAATAAATCACTCAATTTCATAGCGCACCCTTCTTCAGAGGCTCGATCAGGCGCTTGCGGATGCCTTCAATTTCGGCTGCATTAGCCGGTGTATGCATAATGATGCGTAGATCAATACGGCGGTTCATCGCCATATTTTGCGGGGTATCATTAGGCTTAACCGGACGCATTTTGCCGTAGCCCGCCACAGAAAGGACGGGTTGGTTACGCATATTAAAATGCGAGACCAGATCTGGCGCTGCAGCAAGCATGCTGGTGAATGTGGTAATAGCACGATTAGTCGACAGATTCAGATTATAAACATCTTCGCCTTTGGAGTCGGTGTGCCCTTCAATCTGAACCGCTTCAATAATGGCAAATGAAGGATTACAGCTTTGATTCCATCCGACATTTTGGCTAAAGGTATAGCAGGGCAATAAGGAATCGAGCGTTTTCGCCAGTGCCTCAACAATTTTTCTTTTATCTTCACTTAAGGTATAGCTGTTACTTGTGAACAGGCCCTCCCCCTGGAAGCGCAGCGTACCTTCTTCAGGAATGACTTCAACTGGCAATTCAGGAAACGACTGCTTTAGATTATTGCGCAATTTACGTAGTAAGCTGAGTCGGGCTGCAGCTGCCTGCGACATATACTGTTCCAGCGGATCAACCTGCTTTAACAACGCAATCTCAGCGCGCAAATCCAGGATGGTTTTATCGCGTGTTTGTACTGCCTGTTCATACTCATCACGTGGGACGGTGTTTTTGTCGTTATAGCGGCTGGCAAAAAAAGCGAGCAGTACCATAACAATAAAAAGAAAGCTGACCGTCATATCTGTCATTGAGACAAAAACGGACTCTTCTTCCTCTTCATGTGAGCGCTTACGGCCGGCACTGGCTCTCATGACATCCGCGCCTGTTTTGGTGCGAAGCTTTCAGCCTGATCGACAATGCTCTGCATTGTGTCCAGTGCTGGCATAAGTTCGTTCTGCATGGTTTTGACATGATCGAAGAGCGTTTCAACCGATGTAGCAACTTGCTGTTGATAGCTGTCGAATGCATTGCCAAGTTTCTCATCAATGCCATCCAGACGTTCTCCCTGACTGCGTAAAGCCGAAATCAAAGACTGAAGATTAGTTAGCGTGGATTCAACCGCACGATGTTGCCCTCCCAATGTCTCTTGTGCAGCTGAAAGTGTCATTGCAGATTGTTCAGCATTGGTTTTAGCGGCATTGGCGATGGCTGAAAGACTATTTTCACTGCTATCACGTAACTGGCGCGTGCTGACTTCAATGCGCTCCATCATCGCCCGAATCGGCTCGGCTGCACTGGTCAGTGATTGTGCTGATGTGCGGAAGCTGCCCGAAGCATTTTCAGAGGCGACAGCACCTTCTTTAATTCCTTCAGACGCGCGACGCAGTGCGGTGCTGGTTTCAGTCAGCATACCCATCACGCCTTCCAGTTTTTCTGCAATAGTGGAAAGAGGGGAAAGCAATTCGCTGCTGGCTTTCCGGGTCATCACTTCAGTTGCTTTGGTGATTTCACCTGCAGTATTGCCAAAAGCGCCCAGTACTTGTGTTGCGGCCTGACCAATCGCGTCACTGGCTTGTGACGCTGATTCAGACATACGTGCCTGAGCTGCTTCAGCCCCCTGTTTAGCTGCAGCCTCGAGTTCGGTGCGAATACCTAAAGCGGCAGCTTTCATATCAGCAGCGGCTTCGCCCATCGCACGCGCACCTTCCCCGGTATTGTCTTTAATACCCTGCAGGGTTGAGTTCATGGTTGCCAGCAGGTTTTCGGCACCCTGATTAAAGGCTGACGTTGCTGTATCCGCCGTCTGCTGCATACCATCACGTAATGTTTCCACCGCCTGGCCTAAGCGGCCAATCGCGCTTTCCATTTCATTGCCCATTTTTCCTGAGCTTTGATCCATGCGTTCTGCCAGCAATTTAATCTGGTCTCCTGCCAGAGAAATACGTTCGCTGGCTTGTGCTAAGGCACGACCCACATCTTCAGAAAAGCGTGAAGAAAGGTTTTGTACCATCTCTCCCACGCCATCATTGCCCAAACGGCTGACCTGTTCGATAACCGGTGTAATAGCTGTACTAATGGATTCCGAGATCGCTCTTGGGAGGTCTTCACGCAGCGGGCGGCCAATCTCTGCCACCATCTCCAGTCCCAACTTGCGGAAATGCTCACGACTTTCAATCGTCGCTTTCAACTGACGAATGGAAAGATCTTCCAGGCTGATAAATGTCAGACGTTTCTCGATCAAGCTGTTAAGGCTATGTACTGCTTTTTCCAGCTGTGACGTGCCGCGACGCAGCCCTATGGTAAAGACGATAGAGCAGCACAGACCGGTCAGGGACATGATGAACTTTGCAGAGGCGATGGTAAGCAAGCCTTCTAACGCCGCGCTACCGCCATCATCCAGTGAGGTACTCATCGAATTAAGCGCAGAAATCAGGCCAAGGAAGGTCAGAGACAGGCCTACAGTTACAAAGAGTCCCGGAACGATGCGCCAGAATCCTTGCGTAAAGTGCAAGTCATCCAGGTTAAAAAACTGGCTGGGACGGACCGCATTGCGCACGACAAGTGTACCGTTCTGATCGTCGATCACGTGGGTTTCGCGATATTCATACCAGGCTTCAGCAACATTCTTTTGTTCTTCCGTTTTATCGGCTGCTGCAATACTGGCGTCGATTTCAGTCACATGCTGGCTGAACTGATCTTCAGGCGTGTTTGCGATAATGCTGTGAATAATGCTGAGAGCATTACGGCGGCTTTTTACTAGCTTGCGCCAGCGGACAACGGCAAAGCAAAGCGTGGCAACCAGCAGGATAGTTACAAATCCAGGGGCAGCGTCATTTTTTAAAACTGAAGCGATAGACAAAATGCCATTACGCACCAGCACGCCGGGAAGCAGCAGCGAATCCATTTTTACACCATAGATAACAAGAAGAAGGGAAGTGTTTCTTTTGGGAATACTCTAATAGATTTCATTATTCTTATCTATCTTAACAGCACGTCTTAAGGAGAAGTTTGAGTTCTACATTTTTAATTTTAATAATCAACGCATTACTTGGCGGTTGCTGCGACCTTGGCTGGTGAATTTAAAGAGAAGTATTAGTTTTGCAGGGGATTTCTGAAGCTAAGGGGAAGTTTTACTGAGGGAAAGTTGATGCTTGTGCTTGAGCGCATGCGATGTATGATTTTACCCATCTCATTTATTGCCCTCCGTTTGCCGTTTCGACAGGCTGTCGACCGCATGCGGCAGGTAGCGTATTCAACGTTTTTCCGGAATTCCTATGTCTGACAATAATTTTTCGCAAACGGCTGCGTTTATCTGGTCGGTAGCTGATCTGCTGCGCGGTGATTTCAAACAGTCTCAGTACGGGCGCGTGATCCTCCCTTTTACGCTGCTACGTCGTCTTGAATGTGTGTTGGCGGAGACCAAAGATGCGGTGGTGGCGAAATATGATGAATTAAAAACCAGCCCACTGCCGGAAGATGCCAAAGAGAAGTTTCTGCTGCGCACCAGCACATTTTCCTTCTTCAATACCTCGAAGATGGATTTGGGCAAAATGGGGCAGAATGACATCAAAGCCAACCTGGACAGCTACGTACAGGCGTTCTCTCCGGACGCACGTGAAATCTTCGAACACTTCAAATTCAGCGAGTTTGTCGGCCTGCTTGAAGATGCCAACCTGTTGTTCAAAGTGGTGAAGAAATTCGCCACCACTGATTTAAGCCCAAAAGCGATTTCCAACCATGATATGGGCCTGGTGTTTGAAGAGCTTATCCGTCGTTTTGCGGAAAGCTCCAACGAGACTGCTGGTGAGCACTTCACCCCACGCGATATCGTGCGTCTGACCACCTCGCTGGTGTTTATGGAAGATGATGAGGCGCTGACGCAGGACGGTATCATCCGCACCATTTATGACCCGACGGCCGGGACTGGCGGCTTTCTCTCTTCGGGCATGGAATATGTGCACGAGTTGAACCCTAACGCGGTGATGCGTGCCTTTGGTCAGGAGCTGAACCCGGAGTCCTACGCAATCTGTAAAGCCGACATGCTGATCAAAGGTCAGGATGTCAGCCGTATTAAGCTGGGCAACACTCTCTCTAACGACCAGCTGCCGCTGGACCAGTTTGACTACATGCTCTCTAACCCACCGTTTGGCGTGGACTGGAAGAAGATTGAGGGCGAGATTAACGACGAGCATACGCAGAAAGGCTTTAACGGTCGATTTGGTCCGGGCCTGCCGCGTGTTTCCGACGGCTCGCTGCTGTTCCTGATGCACCTGATCAGCAAAATGCGCGACAACCACAATGTGGATGGCACCGTGAGCAACGGCGGGCGCATCGGGATTATCCTTAACGGCTCCCCACTTTTTACCGGTGGTGCGGGCAGCGGTGAGAGTGAAATCCGTCGCTACATTCTGGAAGCCGATTTGCTGGAAGGCATTGTCGCGCTGCCAACGGACATGTTCTACAACACCGGCATTGCCACCTACGTCTGGATCCTCTCCAACAAGAAAGCGCCTGAGCGTAAAGGCAAAGTGCAGCTGATTGATGGCACCAGCCTGTGCGGCAAGATGCGTAAATCACTGGGTTCCAAGCGTAACCTGATGGGCGAAGACGATATCAAGCTGATTACCCAGACCTTCGGTGATTTTAAGGTGGTGGATGCCACAACCCTGGAAGAACTGGGTCTGGAAAAAGCCGCCGAGCAAAAATCCAGCCGCGGTCGCCAGCCTGCCACCGTCAAAACCGAAGCGCCGAAAACCTTTGCCAGCAAAATCTTTAGCAGCACCGACTTTGGTTATCGCCGCCTGACCATTGAGCGTCCGCTGCGGTTATCCGCTCAGGTGACAGATGAATCCATTGCGACGCTGCGCTTTGCGCCGAAGCCGTTTAACGCACCGATGGAACGCCTATATGAAGAGTTCTCTTCCCAATGGCATGAGGATACCTATGGTGATTTCTCCGAACTGGAAGTCGAAGCGCGCGCCATCATCAAAGCCGAATTTGCCGAGCTGAAAGAGAAGCAGATTAAAGACCTGCTCGACAGCAAACTGTGGCTGGCACAACGCGGGTTAATGAAAAAGGCACAACAGATTCAGGCAGCTCTGGGTGCGCAGGCGGGTGGTAAAACGCTGGTGAGCAATGACTTCAACCAGTTCCAACTTACCCTGAAAGGGGCCATCAAAATGGCTGGCGTGAAGCTGGATGCGAAAGAGAACAAACAGTTTATCGATGCCATCACCACCAAAAACCCGGATGCCGAGCCGGTGGTGAAGAAGGTGCTGAAAGAAACCGCTCAGCCACTGTACGGTGCATTTGAATACAAAGGCAAAGTGGTGGAGTTCGAACAGGACGGCGAACTGCGCGATAACGAGAACGTGCAGCTGAATCCGGCAGAGTCCACCTGCGACCTGATTGAAAACTACTTCAAAACAGAAGTGCTGCCACATGTGAATGACGCGTGGATCAACGCCGATAAGCGCGATGCGAAAGATGGTGAGGTGGGAATTGTCGGTTACGAGATTCCGTTTAACCGCCATTTCTACGTTTATCAACCACCGCGTCCGCTAGAAGAGATTGATGCCGATCTGGATGCGGTCAGCGCCGAGATTATGAAACTGCTGCAGGAGGTACATTCCTGATGGCTAAGTATAAGGCGTATCCGGAGTATAAGGATTCAGGGGTTGAATTTTTGGGTCTCGTACCTAATGAGTGGTCCGTTAAATCATTAAAAAATATAGTTATAATTTTTAATGGTTCTACTCCTAAGTCAGGGGTGGAAGAATATTGGGATGGTGATATCAACTGGATAACTCCAACCGATTTAAGCCAAAAGTCGGGTGTTTATTTAAATGATAGCCAGAGAAAAATAACTAATAAGGGATTGGATTCTTGTGGCACTAGTTTAGTACCAAAGAATACAGTTATTTTATCTACTCGTGCTCCAATTGGCTCGTTAGCAATAACTGGAACTCAGTCTTGCACTAACCAAGGTTGCAAATCTTTGGTTGTAAAAGACAAAGAGAGTAGCTTGTTCCTCTATTATTATCTCTCAGTATCAACAAATCCGTTAAACAATTTAGGGAGAGGAAGTACCTTCCTTGAGTTATCCACTGAAGATCTCGCTTCATTTAAAGTTCCAATGCCAAATGCAGGAATTGGAACAATTGTTTCTTTTCTCGAGAATGAAACCGCAAAAATCGACAACCTGATCGAGAAGCAACAACAGCTGATTGAACTGCTGAAAGAAAAACGTCAGGCAGTGATTAGCCATGCTGTCACCAAAGGGCTCAACCCTGATGTGCCGATGAAAGGTTCTGGTGTTGAGTGGCTGGGGGATTTGCCCTGCCATTGGCAAGCACTACCGACTAAACGTCTTTTCAGACTTGTTGCAGAACCAGCTGAAATAAATAACAACTACGAGCTTTTATCAGTTTATACAGCTATTGGTGTTGCCCCTAGAAAAGATTTGGAACCTAAGGGTAATAAAGCCTCAACTACTGATGGATATTGGAAGGTTAGACAGGGAGACATTATCGTTAATAAATTGCTTGCCTGGATGGGAGCTGTGGGCTTTTCTAATTACGATGGGGTGACTAGCCCTGCGTATGATATTTTAAGAAAAGTGAAAGATATAAACCCTAAGTTCTATCATTATCTCTTCAGGCTAGAATTGACACAGCGAGAATTCAAACGGTGGTCTAGGGGCATTATGGAAATGAGACTTCGTCTGTATTTTGAAGAGTTAGGAAGGATCATCATGCCTGTACCGCCCAGACAAGAACAGGATGTGATTGTTGAAGAGATTGAAAAAATAGAACACCAATATTCTCAACTTGAAAATATTGCTTCTCATCAAATTGATCTTCTTCAAGAGCGCCGCACCGCCCTTATCTCAGCCGCCGTCACCGGAAAAATCGACGTCCGCGACTGGGTTGCCCCGGATACGCAGAGCATTGAGGAGCCACAGGAGGCCACCGCATGAGCATGGACAGCACCAAGGAGCTGATTTTTCAGGATGAAATGATTGCGCAGATGGTCTATCGCGGCTGGATTGTTGGCAAAACTGAAGGCTACGATCGCGAACGTGCGCTGTATTCGCAGGATGCATTGACCTTCGTGCAGACCACGCAGCTGCAGGAATGGGAGAAGTTTGCCAAAATTTATCCTGGCGATACCGAGCGTCATTTCTTGGATGCGCTGGTCGCGCAGCTGAAAAAAGCGGACATCAACGCCACCGATATGCTGTCGCGCACTTACGGTACGCTCGGAGTGCTGCGCCATGGCATCAAAAGCCATAATGCGCGTTTTTCCCTGTGCCAGTTTAAGCCGGAACATAACCTCAATCCGGAAACCCTGACGCGCTACAAACAGAATATCTGCCGCATCGTGCCGGAGCTGGTTTACAGCCCGCATGCGTCGAGCGCCGCATTTGAAGAAACGGGCGTTAAGGCGAAGAAATGGCGAATCGACCTGGTGTTGTTCGTCAATGGCCTGCCGATAGCGACTATGGAACTGAAGTCTGAATTTAAACAGTCGGTGCAAAACGCCATCACGCAGTATAAGAAAACGCGTTTGCCGAAGGATCCAGGCACCAATAAACCTGAGCCGCTGCTGACCTTTAAACGCGGCGCGCTGGTGCACTTTGCCGTCAGCCAGTATGAAGTATTTATGGCGACCAAACTCGATGGCGATAAAACCTTCTTCCTGCCGTTTAACAAAGGCACCCATGACGGCGGCGCGGGGAACGACATCCCGGAAGATGCTAACGACTACGCCACCAGCTACCTGTGGAACGAGGTGCTGCTGCCGGACAATCTGCTGAAAATTCTCGCGAGCTTCGTGCATCTGCAAATTGAAGAAAAAGAAAACGCCATTGGCCTGAAGTACAAAAGCGAGAGCCTGATTTTCCCGCGCTATCATCAATGGGATGTGGTCAACAAACTGATTACCGCCGCAACGGTGGAAGGCACCGGCAATAAATACCTGATTCAGCATAGCGCGGGGTCGGGCAAATCGAACTCTATCGCCTGGACGGCCCATCAGCTTTCCCGCCTGTATGATGAAAATGGCGAGAAGCAGTTCCACTCGGTGATTGTGGTGACGGACCGCACCGTGCTGGACGATCAGCTGCAAGACACCATCTATCAGTTTGAACATCAGGATGGCGTGGTTGGGCGTATCAATAACAAAGAAGGTGACGGCTCTAAATCGGAGAAGCTGGCCAGCGCGCTGGAAAACTCGCAGCCGATCATTATCGTCACCATTCAGACCTTCCCATTCGTCCTGAAAGCGATTGAAAACAGCGTCAGCCTCAAGCAGCGTAAATACGCGGTGATTGCCGACGAAGCGCACTCTTCGCAGAGCGGCTCTACCGCGCGACAGCTAAAAGAAGTACTGATGACCGAAGAAACGGATGGCGATGTGGAGATGTCTTCAGAGGATATTCTGGATGCCACCGTCGCCGCGCGTAAAGGCAGCAACAACCTCAACTATTATGCTTTTACCGCCACGCCGAAAGCCAAAACCCTGGAGCTGTTTGGCCGTCGTCCTAATCCGCAGGAACCGGCGTCGAAAACGAACAAACCGGAAGCGTTCCACGTTTACTCCATGCGTCAGGCCATCGAAGAAGGCTTTATTCTTGATGTGTTGAAGAACTACACCAACTACAAGGTGGCATATAAGCTGCTGCAAAAGCTGGACGATCCTGACCGGGAAGTGGACAGTAAGAAAGCGAAGATCAAACTGAACCAGTGGGTCTCGCTGCACGATCATAACGTCTCGCAGAAAGTGAAGGTGATTGTTGAGCACTTCCGCAAGCATGTGATGCACCTGCTGGGAGGGCAAGCCAAAGCGATGGTGGTAACCAGTTCGCGTAAGGCTGCGGTGCGCTACAAGCTGGCGTTCGATAAATACATCGCCGAGCAAAAATACAACAAGATCAGCGCGATGGTGGCATTCTCCGGAGAGGTAGAATTCCACGAAGATGACCACAACAGTCTTGCGCTGCTCAACCAGAAATTCACTGAGATTAATATGAACCCAGGCCTTAAAGGCCGGGATATGCGCAAAGCATTTGATACCGACGACTACCAGGTGATGCTGGTGGCCAACAAATTCCAGACCGGTTTTGACCAGCCCAAGCTGTGCGCCATGTATGTGGATAAAAAGCTGGGTGGCGTGGAGTGCGTACAGACGCTGTCGCGTCTGAACCGTACCTATCCTGGGAAAGCGCAGTCCGGAACCTTTGTACTTGATTTCTATAACGAGCCTGACGAAATTTTGGGGGCTTTCCAGCCGTACTACCAGACAGCAGAATTGACGGATGTTAGCGATCCGCAGCTCGTCTTTGAGCTGTTTGAAAAGCTGCGTACCAGCGGTATTTTCCTGTGGAACGAAGTCGAGCAGTTCTGCGAGGCGTTCTTCAGCAAAAACAAATCTAACGCGGCCATCAGCAATATTTGCAAACCTCCGGTTGAGCGCTGGAAGCATCGCTACAACTCTGCGATTGATGCGTATGTGCTGGCCAAAGAGATGTTTGAACGCACCAGGAAGACTGGTGATGTTGTGCTGATCACTAATGCGGAAAACACCTTCAAAGAGTGCGAGAAAGAAAAAAGTAAGCTGGATATCTTCAAAAAAGATCTCGGCAGCTTTGTCCGCTTTTACGAGTTTATGTCGCAAATTGTCGATTACGATGATAAGAACTTGGAAAAGCTGAGCCTGTTTGCCCGACACTTGCGTCCGTTACTGCATGAACAACGTATCGAAGAGGATGAGATTGATTTAAGCAACGTGGAGATGAGTCATTATCGCCTGTCGAAGCTTCACGAACAGCACCTAAAGCTGCAAGAGGATGCTGAAGAATACAAAATTAAGCCGGGGAATGATGTCGGTACGGCGAAACCGAAGGACAAGAAAGAAGAGTTTCTGTCGAATATTCTGTCTCGCCTTAATGAGCTATTTGTCACCGATAATCTCACCGATAAAGACATGATCAATTATGCCTTCGCGGTGCGCGACAAGCTTTCAGAAAACCAAGCGGTGATGACTCAGATTGCGAATAATACGCGCGAACAGGCGATGTTGGGTGATTTCCCTAAAGCCATTGATGATGCCGTCATGGACAGCAATGACGCCCAGCAGGAGATGATGGTGCAATACCTCTCTAACCCTGAGCTGGCCAAGGGCTTTGCTCGGGTGGTGTTTGATATGTTGAAAGGAGCTTAAAATTTAAGGCTGGGCTCAGCCTTAATCAACTCTTTAAGCTCATTCGTTGATGTGCTGCTAACGGCTTCAGGTCAATGGTTTGATGTGGCATATCAACGAAAAATCTTTCCAGAGTTATACGCTTACTGATATGCAATTCATGATCATTGCGTTGTTTACCGTTTGACGATTTTGATCATTATCCAGTGATCAGAATTCATGATCATATTCTTCAGCGACTGTCTTGAAAAATCACATCCAGGGTTTAATCAACATTGGGTCAAAAAGCCCTATAGGAAAGTTAAACAGATACTGGCGGGCCGTAGTAAAGTTCAAACCGTAGAAATCGGCATACTCTCTGACGTTACAATGCCTTATCCACGCATCACTGTAGTAGTTTTCATAATGCTTCGCCCAGATATCACTCATTGGCTGTCGCGACAACTGACGATGTGCTGTACGTTGGGGAAGCTGATGCTCAGAAATATATTCCTGAACCGTAAGCCGCTGCTGCTGATGGAACTGTCGACGATGATAAACCCAAAACAGCACACGGATTGCCGCGCCACCGCATTTATGCAAGTTGTCATACATCACACGTTGAGGGAGCTTACGCGCTTTTGCATATTGCTGCTGCGTTATGCCACTTAATATTGCTTCACGACGATAATTTTGTTTGTGGTAAGCCCACTGGATGCGCCACGTATCGCTCCAGAAATTGTAGTCCTTGTAATGCATGTCGCACTCAATGGCAGGCAGCAGGAAACGCTCAAACAACTCATCAAGCGTTGCAGGCAGAGCATGCAGATGCTGCTTTCTTTGCAGCCGCTGTTCATCAGTCAGCGGCACAATTTCATAACCGGTTAGCCAGTCAATGCCGCCTACATAAGTCTTCATCTTACGATTAAGAGAGTAGGGCATCGCAATTTTTGCTTTGTACTTCTCTTTTATCTTTTCCATCTTTAACAGTCTTCATAGGTGCTTATAGCCAGCGTGCTAAAAGCCACGGATTAATTAAATTAGCCGGGTAGTTACACAAATAGCGGCTTGCTGTAGACGGATTCAGGTAATACCAGCGGCAATACTGTGAAACGCTGATATTGCATGGCCAGTAATAGCGGTAGTAGCGCTCAAAATGACGGTGCCAGTGAGGGCTGAGTTGAGCGCTTGCCACAATGCTATTACCGTCACGCAGGCGGCCCCTGATTTTACTAAAACGCTGCAGCGCTCGTCTGAGCGCCTTCATTGGCAGTAAGGCAGCCTCATCCAATCGTTGACTATCTTTCAGAGGCTGTGTCGCAGGCTTACCGGCAGAAGGCTCTGCGGGAGTGAAAAGCGAATCCAGCTTTCCGGGAAGAGGGCAATGCGCTTGTGCCCGATCAAAATGGGCAATCTGAGTACTTAATTGCGCAGTTTTAGTGTGTTTGGCTTTTTTTAAAAACGGGTAATGCCGGGTTCCGGAACGCGCAATGTCTTTAGCAATTCCTTCCTTAGAGTGCCGCTTAGCAAAATAACTCACCCGCAGTATCAATGCGGTCATGGCCTCAGTGTCATTCTTTCGAATTAAATAGTAACCATGCTTTGGAAACCAGACCGTTCCACCCGTTGCTATTTTCCAGCGGCTCTCCACCAGCTTGTTAATTTTAAGAGGATGACGCACGTAGTTGCTATCAACCATCAACAGGTAATGATAATGCTGTGCTGGTGCCTGATTCTGTTCTCTTACCCAAAATACCCGAGCAAAGCTTTTGGGATACTCCTTCCTTAAAGCAGGAATCAATAGCTGATGAAAGCGGGTAATAACGCGGTTGTCAGCCGTGTATTGAGGCAGATGAAAATCATAACGGATTGCCAGAAAGCGAGAGCAACTGGCATAAGTTCTATCAACTGCCTTGAACAGAGAATTCATGATCTTCACATCCTGCTGACTCTCTTCAGGCATGACTGGCCAGAGAACATCGTCATACAGAAACTCGCCTTTAGCCCGGATATCCGGATAAACCGTTCTGCGCGTAATATTATTAATTACCGGCTCCTGATGGGCTGAATCCAGACTACCAATTTTACTGTTTATCATAGGGTTACGGATGTATCAGAATCACGGATTGATAACGATTTGATGCTCTTGTTGTTTCAAATGGTTGCATCAGCAGATAAAAAGAAAGGCTGGAAATTCCAGCCTTGCTTAGAGGTTTAGCAGCAATTATCGAGCCACTGTTGATACTGTGTGACTGTCCAGCCCATAGTTCTGCCTGCACGTTTTTTTGGCGCAGGAAACTCACCGCTGATTACCCAGCGGTAAAGGGTGGTTCGGCTGCAATTCAGGAGATCAAGCATCTCACATATACGGATCAGACGTTGAGGGCCCGGAAGGTGACTGACAGTCGTTGATAAAGAATTGATATGTTTCATGTTAAATTTCTCGGTAGCGAATCAATATGAAACGTATCTTAAAAACCGAGAGGGTTTATGTCGTGGATACCTTAGAAAGATACCTTGATGACCTTTGTTATCCTGCTGATTAAGATGACTTAATTTTTCTTGTTTTTTGCATCTGTCTCTTTTCAATCCGCAACTGATGAAGATCAGTCACGTCGCGTTCAAGCAGGCTAATCGCTTCCCGAAGATTTTTCAGGCATTGCTCTTCACTCATTGGAAAACACCCTTCCGCTGGCCAGAATAGCGGGATCTTACTTTCGACCAACCTCAAAAGCTCTGGCGCTTTTGGCAGTAGATCTTTTGAAGAGGTGAGCCTGTTTTTATCGTACAAACTGGCTATGACAGCAATGAGAAACTCTTCCCGTTTAGCTGCATAAGTTTCGGCTTTCTCTATAGGAGCAGCCAGACGTTTTTCCAGCGCCTCAATTTTTTCTTTAAGTACCAGGTTTTCGGCTTTTATGTCCGAGCTATCTTGTTCACTTGCCAGCTCTTCTGGTCTTGCCGTATCAAGTGTAATCCCAAGCGCAGCAGTAATTTCTGTACGAAGAAAACCACAATCAGCCAGCTTATTAGTATTCATGACATCATCTCTCACTGCTCGCAGTGCTGCCTCAGCATTCGGATAGTAATCAGGGGCACCTATGTTTGGTGCGCCGTGTTTATCTAAAAGCTGAAAAAAGGCAACTGGCGGAATGTCGCTCCAACGTCCATCACTAAACCAGTGAAGTGATGGCTGCACTTTTGCACTTCGATACTTTTTCAATGCCAGAAGACACAAGGCATTGTAACTTTGATCTGCGTAAAGTTGTTTAAGCTGTTCAAAAAGAGACTTAACACTGATAAAGAGTTCTGCATCTGACTGGTGCGCGAGCTGTTCTTTGCGCAGTTGCTGAATGGAATCGTCGAAACTCATAACTTGTTTTTGACCTGTAATCCTGGGATGGTTCAGATAAGGCTGTGTTGATGATTGAATCGAACGGCTGTCAGGCTTTTCGAAAAAGGAAATCAGGTTCCTAGCAACCGGCCAGCCAGACATTTAAACCCAAGCTGCTTGCGTCACCCAGTCATTCACTTACGTCACCCACTACATCACCTGAATCGTATCCAAAGAAAAAGGAGTCAGACGATTTCTCATCTAACTCCTTGTTTTATTTGGTGGCCCCTGCTGGGCTTGAACCAGCGACCAAGCGATTATGAGTCGCCTGCTCTAACCACTGAGCTAAGGGGCCAGTAGTGCGGGGATTATAAAGTATCTGGCAAAGGCGATCCAGCGTTCACCGATCGGTTGATGAAA
>Ga0157361_1000243_pt1 | contig 27025 bp, 25 predicted proteins | sample AttlaeALBM2_FD_111481 | JGI IMG/M metagenome (GOLD analysis project Ga0157361, IMG submission 111481) | Fungus gardens microbial communities from leaf cutter ant in Ribeirão Preto, State of São Paulo, Brazil - Atta laevigata ALBM2 | ecosystem: Host-associated > Fungi > Mycelium > Unclassified ...
ATGTAGTGCCGACGGTGTAGTAATTTCGGACGCGGGTTCAACTCCCGCCAGCTCCACCAAAATTCTTCAAAGATGGTTCCAGTGCCATCCGCAGAAGTCCTAAGAGCCCGCACGGCACAAGCCTTGCGGGCTTTTTTGTGCCTGTAACCTTCCGAAGCGATCCGCCTGGATCCAGAGATAATTGGTACACGAATTGGTACACGCTAGAATGTACGCCAATTCCGTATACCAATTCATGCAGGAAAGCCCGTATGGCAAGGACTACGCGCCCATTAACAAATACTGAAGTGCTTCGCGCCAAAGCAGTTGATAAAGATATGACCTTGCATGATGGCGAAGGGCTTTTTTTTGGTTATCAAAACCAGTGGCAAAAAGCTTTAGCGTTTTCGCTATCAACGTCCAGCCACAAAGCAAAGGACAATGATCGGTCTTGGATCCTTCCCCGCCCTTTCACTTGCTAATGCTCGCAGCTTGAGAGCAGATTATCTTGCCCTAATAGCTAATGGAATCAACCCGCAAGTACAGGCAGAAGTTGCGGAGGGACAGCAACAGATTGCTCTGGACAGCGTTTTCTCAACAGTGGCTGCTAATTGGTTCCAGCTTAAAAGCAAAAGCGTCATACCTGATTATGCCAAAGATATTTGGCGCTCATTAGAGAAAGACGTGTTTCCTGCCGTTGGTGGAATTCCCGTTCAACAAATTAAAGCTAGAACATTAGTTGAGGCTCTTGAGCCTATTTAAGCTCGTGGGGCATTAGAAACGGTCCGCAGATTGGTTCAACGTGTTAACGAGATAATGATTTACTCGGTAAATACCGGTTTGATCGACGCAAATCCAGCATCAGGCATTGGCATGGCTTTTGAAAAGCCTAAAAATATGCCGACGTTAAAGCCAGAAGAACTGCCAAATTTAATGCGATTTTTGATTGTATCAAATTTGTTTTTTAACAACTCGTTGTTTAATAGAATGGCAGCTCCTAACTCTAGTACGCCCTGCTGAGGCTTCGGGAACAAAGTGGTTAGAGATAAACCTCAATGAAAAGCTTTGGACGATTCCAGCAGAACGGATGAAGGCAAAAAGAAAGCACATTGTTCCTTTATCGCCTCAAGCTTTATGTATTCTTGAACTAATGAAGCCTATAAGTTCACATCGCGAACATGTATTCCCAAGCAGGAATTATCCAAAACAATCTATGAATAGTCAGACCGCTAATGCCGCTATAAAACGAATTGGATATGGTGGAAACTTGTTGCACACGGTTTGCGTTCGATTGCCAGCACAGCCTTAAATGAAGCTGGTTTCAATCCAGATGTTATTGAGTCAGCCGTAGCTCATAGTGATAGAAATGAAGTTCGCAGAGCATATAACCGCTCAACTTATCTCGTTCAAAGGAAAGAACTTATGGAATGGTGGGGAGAGAGAGTTTCTAATGGGGGAGTAATTACTCACAGAATCGCGCAATGAATTATTACCACAACAAAAAGCTCATTGGAATAAATGATTTTATCGGTGAAAAAAACATTTATTTTAAGAAAATATCCTTTATTTACTTAGCCCCTGTAAAAGAGGGGCCAATGTTTCAGTGATTCCAAATAGACGTATACGCCTCACCAGCTAACCGATCGGTTTTATCTTTTATCTCATGATCAGACCAATGGTTGTTATAGATAGCACTGTACTCACTGATAAACACTTCAACCATAGCATATTCAGACTGAGAATATATTGCTATCTTTTGATCTACACTTTTATTTTCAGCTAATTCATTAAGTCTTTTCGATAGAGGTAGCAAATTACCAATCATTCCGATTTCTTTACTAATCCCATTACTCTGAGATTCAATATGCTCCAAAGTTATTGAATCAGGTTTCAATTCAGAATGAGGATGTCTAGAAGTTTCAATCTGAGAGATAATATATTGTATCAGTTTTTTCTGTTTGGTTTTTTCATTGGTGAATAGTATATCGCTAAACTTTTCTGTGAATACTGTTATCTCTGGTTTTCGATTACTTAACAAAGCACACAACTGCTCAATAACTTGCCCGTTGGATACCTTCGTACTTGAGACATCATTTATATTTCTCGCGGCTTTTGAGTAAGCCCCCTCTATACCTGAAGGCCGCAGCGAGCATACTGCATTGAACATGAAATGAAATTTCTCAATGAGGACCATTGCGTTGACCATATCTTTGTGTCTCAGCTTCCCTCTACTTTTAGCTTTGAACAAAGCTAATATGAAAGGCCTGCACTGAGTAATCCCAAACAGTCGAAGTGCATTCAGGGAGTTGAATATCTTTTTATCTTCAATCTGCGGAAAATCCGTTTCCATTGGTGATGAGATAATTGAGTATATTTTTGCATCTTCAACCAGTTCTTGGATGAAAGTGATTGGTTCAATATCACCATTCCTCCATTTTTTTATAAATGATCGATAAAGGTTATCGTTATTTACAAATGCATATTTGGATGCCCACCAATGCCTTATATAACTTTCAATAGTCCCAGTTCCTGCACGGTTAGCCAAAATGCTTCTAATCTTCCGCCAATTATCCTTTGCTTCATCGCTTGGATGATCACTTTTTAACGCTTTGAAAAGCTCGTTTTTAATTAAATCAACAAATGTTAAATTCATACCTCTTGCGTTCAACGTCTCAAATATTGTATAAGCCTCATCCTCATCATTGACTGTAATAAAAATTATCTTCAAGTATCTTAACACCTGATCTCGTATTGCTTTTAGGCAGGCCTCGTACTCTCCATCACCCCTAATACTTTTTCCGAAGTGAGAACTTAGAGCTTCAATTGAAGCCAATGTGCTTATCTCTCTATATGCTGCTAAAAGATTTCTTTCCTCAGCGCTTTCAGGTGTATCATCGAACTTATTTAAATATTGTATGTTTCTTTGAAAAAATGGTTTTGGGGTTTCATTTATTAACTTGAAAAAATGTCTCCCATCATCATCTTTACCTTCAATATAATTTTGAAAAAGTGCCTCAGCCAACTGCTCCTTTCCTATTGAATTAAAACAGTCACATAACACAGAAAGGAATATTGTTATTGTTGTTAGTCGTTGCTGACCATCTACAATTTGCATTTCCTGTCCAGTTTCATCACCAACAAGAACTAAGGAACCAATAAAATACTCATTATTTATCAGTTCACCGGCCTCACTGAATTTAATATTTGAAACTACGTCGTACCACAACTCATGTATTTGCTCCTTAACCCAGGAGTATTCTCTTTGAAAACGTGGAACAACGTATTTTCTATTGACAGAGAGTAGTTCAGAGAGTGTACGAGTGTAAGCATGCAATTCCATTGTAAGCACCTTTAGATTTGAGATTTATCTTAACTACCACTTATGGCAGATTAAGTAAAGCCTACAGCGCGCGCTCGTACCCCCGCCACGCCTGCCTGCTTTGTGTAGTGGTTTTCATGCACCTGCATGAATGGGCTGACGCCGCGCCACAGCTGGGCTGATATGCCGTTTTTGGCTGCCTAAGACTCATGCGGTTTCATGCAGCATAGATATGCACGCTTGCAGCGTTGAGCATCGGGCACAAAAAGCCCGGCTCTATTAAAAGATAAAAAAGAAAAGGTGGCGGATGGCATAAGTATCAATTGAAATTGAATCTTAATGCATTGCCAAGCTGACGTTTATATAGGGGTACATTTAAATATATACCCCAAGAGTAGCGCTACATCTAAATTGCATCTTTTTGAGTATTTATTGCTTTTAAAATAGATTCTTCTGCGGTTTTGTAACCATCATCGCTATCTGATAATTGTTTAATATTTCCATTCCTCATCACAGTGGCAATTAATAAACAAAAAATAAAGTGCATATTTTTGTCATATTCAGAATCATCACCATTTTCATGATCCTCTATTAGCAACTCAATTAATGTCTCGTGGAGTTTTTTAGTTTTTGACATGGATATGATGTGATTAACATCACCAAGAGTTCTTACCCCAATCTTCTTTAAATCTTCAATTATTGTGCTAGGATCAATATCATCAATGTCATCAGCATCATAGCTTTCAGATATATTAAATTCGCACCTATCATTCCCCTTTACTTTTTGTACAAAATCAAGATAATTTTCTTTAAAACTTTGACTTTCGTTTATGAATACATTGAATGATCTTTCGTTAAGTCCAATATCATTTTCTTTACCTGATCTTATAGCTTCGCTCACATGTGTATCGTAGTTATCTAACCGATCTCTTATTGAAATAAACTCATTGTCAATTAGTTCCAGTGTTCCTGACAATATTGATAGCGATCTTTTTATTTCACTCGGCATTGAACTCTTAGACTTATAACCTAGCTTGTGCTCTATTTCAGCCCAAGCGTGCTGAAGTATTGTTCTTATCTGTATCTCGAACTTGAAATCTTTGCAGTTTATATACTCAGGGAGATCTGCCCTTGTTTTTTTTAAAGAGACAATGTAATGGAGTGACATGTAGCCAAATCTATCTGGTTCAATAGCTTTCCTTTTATCTATAGAATTTTCTTCGTCTATAACAAATTCTCGGTCGATCATTTCTGCAATTGCATTGATATCTGTTGCATAAAATGCAACAATCCTAAATCCGACCAAGTCAGTAATCTCTGATAGTTTTTTATATTTGTTTTTGCTTGTTACTTTCTTATCTAAACTATCTTTTGTCTTTACTCTATAAGAGATGAAGTTGCTTTCTATTCCTGTTTGCCTCATTAGTGAAGTTAGCAGGGCGTTTATTGATAGCCCCATCTCTTTTAAGTTACTTTCTTTACTTACGAACTCAGATATTATTTCTCTTTTAAGCGATTTTTTGTTGTGCACTTCGCTTGACTTTGCTGCTTCCATTTTTAATCTCTCCACTTCAAATTTTTATATTCGCCTAACGTCTGTTCAAAAACAATCTATATCAGATAACTGCCCTTTTTACGGGCTATTCCTTTTTCAGTCACCACATAGCACACTCAACATTATGCCATTATACACAGCATCCACTGTACGAGGTGTCACCGTGACGTTTCAGGGGGACGCTGCCTTGACATGTCCCCCAATCAATTAACATGTGAAGAAGTTAGTAGGGCATCATTAATGGAGATCACAGATGTGAACTTCTGATGTTCGCTAGTTGCAGCAGTTGAGGCGACAGATGCAACTTAGTGTCAAAAGTACAAGTCACTAACAACAATCTGTACTTTTCAACGAGGAGTTGGTCATTTAGAGCAATATGCACAATGCGTCGGAACCGATCTTCCCAGCAAGAGATCTCAGAACTGGTATACGTTTAAGTATACGAGAAAAGTTGAATTTAAGATTAAGTGATTAAAATCAATAGTATAAAAATCAAACTCAGACTCCGTCAGCCCAAAATTCTCCATCGGTGATTACCAGAGTCATCCGATGAAGTCCTAAGAGCCCGCACGGCGCAAGCCCTGCGGGCTTTTTTGTGTCTTCATTTCTCAACATGTCCTGTAAAGCTACGCCTTAAATCATGCCTGTGAGCAGCTCCAGGCCATTAAACAAGTAGAGAACGCCACGGTAAAGTTACTTTACGTTATTAAGCAGTCACGATTAATTTTCACTTAAGGTTGTTCAGTTACATTGCTCTGATACGGCCCATTCCGGGCGCCTCTGGAGCACTGCAATGTATAACAATTCAAAATTTTCATCAGAACTGGTTAAGGTTCCTGCCATCACTGCAGGCTTCTGGATAATTAAAATCGCGGCAACAACGCTGGGAGAGACAGGCGGCGATGCCGTAACCATGTCGATGAACCAGGGTTACATGACTGGTACGCTGATATTTGCGGTTATTTTTCTTATAGCCGTAGTCATTCAAATTAACCGCAGCAGCTACAACAAATGGATCTACTGGTTCACGGTGGTCGCCACCACCACGGTTGGAACTACCCTTGCTGATTTTGCCGACCGATCGCTGGGCATGGGCTATTTAGGGGGAACTCTGTTGCTCAGCAGTTTACTGCTTCTCTCATTGCTGGCATGGCGGATAACGTGCGGAAGTGTAGCGGTTAGCTCAGTAACCAACTCACGTACAGAGATATTTTACTGGGTTACGATCATGTTTTCCCAAACGCTGGGTACAGCACTGGGCGACTGGACGGCAGATACAGAGGGCTTTGGTTATGATGGTGGCATCCTGCTATTTGTTGGTGCTCTGTCAGTAATTGCCCTGCTTTACTGGTTCACTACGATTTCAAGGACCGTATTGTTCTGGAGCGCGTTTATTCTTACGCGTCCGCTGGGCGCCGTTGTAGGTGACTTCCTGGATAAACCTGTCGCTGATGGTGGGATGGAACTTAGTCGCTATAGTGCTTCGCTAACTCTGGGTATGTTTATTATCGTTTGTCTTTTTATTATTCCGCAGCGTCCGATGATAAAAGCTTCAGCACGATAATGTGATGCTGCCAGAAGGATATCCGTTAGAGCGACCTGGCAATATGTACACCGCATATTGCCATCGGTCCGGTTACTACTGACCGATGCGACGAGCTATGCATAAACATTCAGTTACAGCGCTATGATTCACTTACAGTTTTATCCTAAAGCCTGATATTGCTCTCTGTGCCACTCTTAACTACGCTCATAACACTAATGACGTTCAATGAGGGAATATGATGAAAAAGACACTTATTGCAGTATCAGCGCTTCTTCTGGCTTCTTCAGCTTTTGCTGCCACTACACATGCGACAGATGAGACCGTAGCCAATGCACAGGCGGGTGCTAACACCGCCAAAGAAAAACTGCATGAGGCGCAGCATCAGGGTGAAGAGCAACAGCTTAAAGCCAAGCATGCCGCTCAAGGCAAAAGCGATAACCTGAGCAGCAAAGCGAGCGAAGGCACGCAGAAGACCTGGAATAAGACCAAAGAAGGTACTGAAAAAGGTTGGGATGCGACCAAAGAAGGTACGCAGAAAGGCTGGAACAAAACCAAAGAGGGTGCCAGCGATCTGAAGAAGAAAGTGACTGAGTAACAGTTTGCTGATTAAAAAGGGCCGCGATGCGGCCTTTTTTATGTCTGAGGTTATTTTAACTAAGCCATCTAATATTATACAAAACGATGCGATCCGTGTTCAAAAATCAAACAACATCCGCAATTGTATTTGAATATTGCGTGTGATGGATAAATAGTAAGCGAACCGGCGCATCGTGCGCAGGCATAAGGAGATACCTCATGGGATATTATGTACTGAATAAAAGCGGCACTGCCTCAACACAGAAATATTGGTTTGTACTTAAAGCCAGTAATGGTGAAACCATTGCCACGAGCGAGATGTATAGCTCTAAGCAAGGCGCTGAAAACGGTATTCGCTCGGTACAACAGAATGGCGCTTCAACGACCATTCGTGATGAAACCTAAATTCTGTTGTAATCAGGAGGGCTGTGCGCAGCCCTCTCAGGATTAAATGGCGCGCTGATGCAGATTGTTATGTGTATCTGTAACCCGGTAATGCTGCTCATATCACGATAAACTGCGCTATCACGTTACGTCGAAACCTGCGCTTTGCATCTCACCCCCAATCCCCCTACACTTGCCGCATCACCCTTAACCTTAAACGCTGCTTATGTCCGACTCTTTCAAACGCCAACCGCTGCCCTTGCCTGGCGGCCAAAACAAAGTGCTGTTGCACTCCTGCTGCGCGCCCTGTTCCGGGGAGGTCATGGAAGCGATGCTGGCATCCGGCATTGATTACACCATCTTCTTCTACAACCCGAATATCCATCCGCTGAAAGAGTACGAGCTGCGCAAAGAGGAGAACATCCGCTTTGCCGAGCAGTTTGGCGTACCGTTCGTTGATGCGGATTATGACAAAGATAACTGGTTTGACCGTGCACGCGGCATGGAGTGGGAACCCGAGCGCGGCGTGCGCTGCACCATGTGTTTTGATATGCGCTTTGAGCGCACTGCGCTATATGCGCATGAGCACGGCTTCCCGGTTATCACCAGTTCGCTGGGTATTTCGCGTTGGAAGAATATGCAGCAGATAAATGATTGCGGTGTCCGCGCGGCGGCAAAATATCCGGATATGCTGTACTGGGAGTTTAACTGGCGTAAAGGCGGTGGTTCATCACGCATGATTGAGATCAGCAAGCGGGAGCGCTTTTATCAGCAGGAGTACTGCGGCTGCATCTACTCGCTGCGCGATACCAACCGGCACCGCGTCGCCAGCGGACGGGAACGTATTGAGATCGGCGTGCAGTACTACTCGCCGGACGAATAAAAAAACAGCGGCTGACAATCATCAGCCGCTGCTGTTAAGTCACCACGCCAGCGTTTTGCCGCTGTACTCCACGTAATGATGGCCGCCCTGCCCGCTAAACCGCTGCATCTGCGCCACCAGCCCCTGTGCGCTCTCTGCTGCGGTAATATCTGCGCCCTCGCCGCCCATGTCGGTTTTTACCCAGCCGGGATGCAGCGATAGCAGCGTCATCCCCTGCGGTTCAATCTGCTTCGCCAGCGCGCGGCTCAGCATATTCAACGCGGCCTTGCTGGCCGAATAGAGCGGCAGCGTGGCATCCGGATTCTCTGTCAGGCTGGCAAGCTGCGAGGTCGTAATGCCCAGCACGCTATCACGATCCCGCAGCAGCGGCACAAGGCTCTCGCTCATGCGCACTGGCGCCACGGCGTTGGTGAAGAACAGCTCGCTTAACTGCGCATCGTCAACCTCGCTCAGTGACTGTTGCGGGCCAAGAATGCCGGCGTTAACCAGCACGTAGTCAAACTTCTCTCCGCTTAACGCCTGCACAAACTGCGTGCGCTGCTGCGCATCCGTGATATCCAGCGCCAGCCAGCGTAGCGCCGGATGCTGCAGAGAGATGCTGGTGCTGCGATAAGTAGCCGTTACGTCCCAGCCGCTATGCAGGAGTTGCTCTACAACGGCCAGGCCAATGCCTTTGGAGGCGCCGATGATTAATGCTCGCTGTTGGCTCATGGTGTCACCTTTGTCAGGGGGCAGCCTGGCTGCCCTTTCTTGAATTAACGCAGGATTAACGTTAGCACGACGATGACTGCCACACTTATCAGCAGGTGGCACACGAGACGATCAAGATCCGGTCTGCGCATAGTCCCTCCCGCTTAAAACCACTGGCCGAAGCGTTTGATGTACAGATGCTTCATACCCTGTGCCACCAGACAGTAACCCAGCAGTGTCGCCAGCAGCCACGGGAAGTAACTCCACGGCAGCGGCACCAGCCCCACCATGCTGCCGAGCGGTGAGAACGGCAGCAGAATCCCGGCGATCATGACGCCAGCCGTGGTCAGTAGCACCGGCAGCGCCGCACGACTCTGGATGAACGGAATCTTGCGGGTGCGCAGCATATGCACCACCAGCGTCTGCGAGAGTAATCCCTCCACGAACCAGCCAGACTGAAACAGCGACTGCATAGACGGCGTATTGGCGGCAAACACATACCACATCAGCGCAAAGGTAGTGATGTCGAAAATCGACGAAGTGGGCCCTATCCACAGCATAAAGCGCCTGATGTTCTGCGCATCCCACTTACGCGGTTTACGCAGAAACTCGCGATCCATTTTGTCCCACGGCAGCGCCAGCTGTGAGAGATCGTACATCAGGTTCTGAATCAGCAGATGGATCGCCAGCATGGGCAGAAATGGAATGAATGCACTTGCCACCAGCACGGAGAACACGTTGCCAAAGTTAGAGCTGGCGGTCATGTTCAGATACTTGATGATATTGCCGAACGTCTCGCGCCCTTTCATCACGCCCTGTTCCAGCACCATCAGATCCTTCTCCAGCAGAATAATGTCAGAGGACTCTTTAGCGATATCCGCTGCGCTATCCACAGAAATGCCGACATCCGCATCACGCAGCGCTGGCGCATCATTGATACCGTCCCCGAGGAACCCTACCGTGTGTCCCTGCTGCTGTAGCGCGCGAACCAGACGCGACTTCTGCAGCGGCGTCAGTTTGGCAAACACGGCGTGACTGTCCGCAGTCTGCGCCAGCTGCTCGTCGCTCATGGCGGCCAGCTGCTCGCCCGTAATAATCTCCCCGCTGTCGATGCCCACCTGCTGGCAAATGCGCGCGGTAACCACCGGATTATCACCGGTCAGCACCTTCACGCTAACGCCGTTCTCACGCAGCGCGCTAACCGCTTTCGTCGCACTCTCTTTCGGCGGATCAAGGAAGGTCAGCATGCCTTCAACGATCAGCCCCTGCTCATCGGCCACGCTTAACGGCTGCGCTAAGCCAGGTTCTGCTAACGGGCGACTGGCAACCAGCAGCACGCGAAAGCCCTGCTGATTGTACTGATGCGCCAGCGCCAGCAGCTCGTCGCGGCGGGCGGCATTCAGTGGCTGAATCCGCTTGCCCTCGCGTTCGGCGCTGGCGATGCTCAGCATCTCTTCCACCGCGCCTTTGCAGATCAACAGCTGCTGATTCAGGCGGCGATCATGCACAACCACCGAGACGCGGCGCCGCACAAAATCAAACGGCAGCTCGTCCACTTTGCTGTAGTAATCCCCCATCGTTGTGCTGATACGATCTTTACCGTAGCGCAGGATGGCGCGATCCATCAGGTTTGGCGTTCCGCTCTGATGGTGGCTGTTGAGCCAGCTCAGCATCAGTACGCGTGAGTTTTCCACGCCCGCACAATCGAGGTGATGCTCAAGAATAATGTTGTCCTGCGTCAGCGTGCCGGTCTTATCGGTACACAGCGTGTCCATCGCGCCCAAATTCTGGATGGCGTTCAGGCGTTTAACGATCACTTTGCGCCGCGAGAGCGCGATCGCCCCTTTTGCCAGGTTGGAGCTGACAATCATGGGCAGCATCTCCGGCGTCAGGCCGACCGCCACCGCCAGCGCAAACAGTGAAGCATCCAGCCAGTCGCCTTTGGTCAGGCCGTTAATCAGCAGTACCACCGGCACCATCACCAGCATGAAGCGGATCAGCAGCCAGCTGACGCTGCTTACGCCACGGTCGAACGCAGTTTGTGAGCGCTGACCCACAATCGATTTCGCCAGGCTGCCAAAGTAGGTCTCGTTACCGGTAGCCACCACCACAGCCTTCGCGCTGCCGCTGGCCACATTGGTCCCCATCAGGCAGATGCTGCCCAGCTCCAGCAGAGAGGCGCCCGGCTGGCTGGCGCTGGCAGTTTTGCTGGTGACGTGGCCGGTAACATCATACTTCTCCACCGGCAGGGACTCGCCGGTGAGGATCGCCTGGCTGATGAACAGGTCACGCGAATGAAGCAGCCGCACATCAGCAGGCACCAGATCGCCCGCGGAGAGCAGGATAATGTCGCCCGGCACCAGCGTGCCGATCTCTGTTTCGCGTTTTACCGGCGCATCCTGCGGCGACGGGCGGCGCAGCACGGTGGCGGTAGTCCGTACCATGGATTTCAGGGCCTGCGCCGCTCTGTTGGTGCGGAACTCCTGCCAGAAGCGCAGCAACCCGCTCAGGGTTACCATCGTCACAATGATGATCACGCCGGTCAGGTCGGTCTCCTCGCCGCGGCGCAGTGGCAACCAGTAATCCGTGAAGAAGCTCACCAGGGCCAGCGCCATCAGTACGTAGATAAAGGGGTTGTTGAAAGCCTGAAGCAGCTGCACTCCGGCTGGCGGCGCTTTATCGTGTTCGACCACATTGTGCCCATAGACCTTCAGTCGGGCTTCGGCTTCCCGCTCGCTCAGGCCTTGTGCATCACTGCGCAAGCGTAGCAGCGTTTCGTTCGCGCTGAACCCGGCTTCGCGCTCAATGAGCCAGGGCATTTTCTGGTGTGGCTGGCGAACGGCACGCCACGCTTTTTTATTTTGATTGAGTTTCATGTCAGTCATGATGACACTCCTCTTCTCTTTTTTACGGCAATAAATATCCCTGCGTGCGCAGCACACAATAAAAAGGGACGTAATTTCACGTTATTTACGCGTTTAAATTAAAAGTAACCTGTCGGGAATTTCCATATTACCTCCCGGAAATAAAGGGCGCAGAGAATCACACGCAATAAGCGTGAGAAAAAGAGATACGCGGTCTGTTCCGGCACAATAAACGGCAATGATGCGTTTAACGTGCAGGCGAGAACAGCAGGCTAACGGTTAGCGCGCTGTGGAAGGCGGAGGAAAAAGTGTGTTAAAAATCATATGCATGATGAAAACCCTACGGACCTGAGCCCGCTGCTACGTCATTATCAGGGAACAATCATCAGAAAAAGGTGAGGATTGCTGCCCGCCGTGTTGGCAAGCAGCGACAAAAGTGTTTGCGCGTCAGCTTGCCTTGTATTGCCATTGATAAGGGTGACTGTCCAACGAAACTCTCCTGTGTGAAGTTGCGGCTATTATATTTATCGACTCAACGAAGTAAAGGTAATTATCCCGGCGTTAAGATCGGTTTAATTTCTGTTGCCGTTTGGTTGATAATTCACGCCACTCTTTAATAACATTCTGTCTTAATAAATTTGCTTAAAAACGCCCCTGACGTGGAGTGCGCGATGCGGGCTTATAACTGAACCGCCGCACTTAGAACTATAAAGCATATGCATAGCCATAAATTGACTATTCTTAGCTGTAGCGCTCTCGTACACTCGCGTTACTTTCTAAGGCAAGGAAACAACATGAAAAAAATTATTCCCTCACTGCTGGCGCTCTCGCTGGTTGCCGCCTTTTCCAGCCAGGCCGCCACACCTAAAGATACGCTGGTGATTGCACAGTCAACGGATGACGCGGATAGCTTCGATCCGGCGCAGGGCTTTGAACTGACCACAGTGCAAGCGTTCACTAACATCTATCAACGCCTGGTACAGTCCGATCCCGCCAATCCGACCGACCTCAAACCCACGCTGGCAACGTCATGGCAGCCCGGCAGCGATAACCGCAGCCTGACGTTTGAGCTGCGTAAAGATGCCAAATTCGCCAGCGGCAATCCGCTGCGCCCGGAAGATGTGATCTTCTCCCTGGGCCGCGTCGTAAAACTCAACCTTGATCCCTCCTTTATTCTTACCCAGCTCGGCTGGAATAAAGACAATGTGGACACGTTCCTGAAAAAGGTTGATGACAACCACGTGCAGATTAGCTGGAGCGCTAACGTCAGCCCGGCCTATGTGCTGAGCCTGCTCTCAGCGCCGGTGTCGTCGATCATTGATGAGAAAACCGCGCAGGCTAATGCGAAGAGCGGAGACTTTGGTCATGCGTGGCTTGGCACGCACTCTGCAGGTAGCGGCCCCTACCAGATCCGCAAAGTGGTACTGCATGAGGCGGTGCTGCTAAGCGCAAACCCCAGCTCGCCGGCGGGCGCGCCGAAGCTGAAAAATATTTTGATCAAAAACGTGCCGGAACCGGCTGCACGTCGTCTGCTGCTGGAACAGGGTGATGTTGATATCGCGCGTAACCTGGGTGCCGATCAGATCGCCTCACTGAAAGGTAAAGCGGGCGTGAAAACCGAAGCGATTCCGATGGCATCGCTCTACTACATCCAGTTTAACGTGGGTAAAAATCCGGTCCTGAAAAACCCGGCCCTGTGGGAAGCGGCGCGTTATCTGTTCGACTATAAAGGCATCGCCGACGATCTGCTGAAAGGCCAGTTTGAAGTGCATCAGACTTTCCTGCCAAAAGGCTTCCCCGGCGCGCTGAACGACACGCCTTACAGCTACGATCCGGAAAAAGCCAAAGCGATTCTGAAGAAAGCCGGACTGACCAACGTTAGCTTTACGCTCTCCACCAGCAATCAGCCACCCTATCTCGACATCGCGCAGGCGCTGCAGGGCAGCTTCGCCAAAGGCGGAGTGAAAGTGGAGGTTCAGCCGGGCCTCAGCTCTGAAGTCTCTACGCGCGTGAAAGCGCATCAGTATGAGGCCACCCTGAACGCATGGGGCGCGGACTATTTCGATCCCAACACCAATGCCGCTTCATTTGCGTATAACCCGGAAGATGGCAGCAAAACCATTGCGTACCGCTCTGACTGGCACATTCCGGAGCTGAGCAAGCAGACGCTGGCTGCCACCGCCGAAGCCGACAGCAATAAGCGCGTCGAGCTCTACCAGGCGATGCAGCGCGAAGTGCTGAAGAACTCGCCGTATGTGATTGGCTTACAGGCGCGCAACCTGATTGCGCTGCGCGATAACCTGAAGGGCTATGTACAGGGCATCAACCCGGACATGGTCTACTACGCGCAGGTTGAGAAGTAATGGCTGTCTCGTCATCCAGAGCCGGGTTCGCCCGGCCACTCTGGCAGCGCGTTAGCCGCCTCGTCACCAGCCTGCTTTCGCTGCTGGTGACGCTGGTCGGTCTGTTAGCGTTCACGTTTATGTTGTCACATCTCTCGCCGGTCGATCCGGTACAGCAGATTGCCGGCGATCACGCCAGTGAAGCCACTTACGCGCAGGTGCGTCACGATCTCGGGCTGGATCAGCCGGTGCTGGTGCAGTTCTGGCGCTACATCAGCCACCTGGCGCGCGGTGATTTAGGTCTGTCGCATCTCACCAATCAGCCCGTCAGTGCCGATCTGCTGCGTACCTTCCCGGCTACGCTTGAGCTGGCAACCTGTGCGATGATCTTTGCTGCCGTATTCGGTGTTGCCCTGGCGCTGTTAGCCGCCTGGAAACCGGGTAGCATTATCGATAACTTGGCGCGCTTTATTTCGCTGCTGGGCTATTCGGTGCCGGTGTTCTGGCTTGGCCTGCTGGGTTTGCTGCTGTTTTACGCCGTGCTGCACTGGTCTGCCGGGCCAGGCCAGCTGGATGATATCTGGATCTATACCCTTGAACCGCGAACCGGCTTTGTATTGATCGATAGCTGGCTGTCGGGCGATCCCGAGATGTTCCGTAACGCCATCGCTCACCTGTGGCTGCCGGTAGTGATTCTGGGCCTGCTGGCGATGGCCGGCATTACCCGTCTGCTGCGCGCCGCGCTGCTGGAAGAGAGCAGCAAAGAGTATGTGATTCTGGCGCGCGCCAAGGGCGCCGGTCGCGGCCGTATTCTGCTGCGCCATATCTTCCCCAACGTGCTCGGCACGCTGATCACGGTTATCGCACTCTCGTACGCTACGTTGCTGGAGGGCTCGGTGCTGACAGAAACCGTGTTCGCCTGGCCGGGTGTGGGCCGCTATATGACCAACGCCCTCTTCTCTTCCGATGTACCGGCGATCCTCGGTGCCACGCTGCTGATTGGCAGCTGCTTTATTCTGCTCAATGCCGTGGCTGATGCCCTTACCTGGTTAACCGATCCGAGAACCCGATGACTCAACAACTGCATGAACTGGAAACCGTGCGCCCGCGTCGCCGGCGCGCCCGTGTTACCTCGCTCTCCATCGGCCTGACGCTGGTGGTGATTCTGGTGGCGATGGCGCTGTTTGCCCCCTTGCTGGCGCCGTTCGATCCCAACGCGCAAACCATTGGCCAGCGCCTGCTGGCGCCCTCTGCGCAGCACTGGTTTGGTACCGATGGCTTTGGTCGCGATCTGCTCTCCCGCGTGATTTACGGTGCGCGCCCGACGCTGCTGCTGGTGTCGCTGATTCTGGTGCTCACGATTCCGGTGGGTCTGCTGATTGGTATCACCGCCGGATACGTAGGCGGCTGGACCGAGCGCGTGCTGATGCGCATCACGGATATTTTTCTGTCGCTGCCGAATCTGGTGATTGCGCTGGCGCTGGTTGCGATGCTCGGCCCTGGCTTGATGAACGGCGCGCTGGCCCTGGCGCTGACCAGCTGGCCGCCCTTTGCCCGCCAGGCCCGCGCGGAGACTCTGGCATTACGCCGCAGCGATTACCTTGCCGCGGCACGTATGCAGGGCATTACCGGGCTGCGCCTGATGTTCGGCCATATTCTGCCGCTGTGCCTGCCTACTGCCGTGGTCCGCGCGGCGCTGAGCCTTGGCGGCATTATCCTCTCTGCGGCGGGCCTTGGCTTCCTGGGTATGGGCGTGCAACCGCCCACCGCCGAGTGGGGCTCCATGGTAGCCGAAGGCAGTAAAGTGATTTTCGACCAGTGGTGGGTTGCTGCCGCGCCGGGTGCCGCCATCCTGTTCGCCAGCCTGGCCTTTAACCTGACAGGCGACGGCCTGCGTGACCGACTGGATACCCGTCATGCCAAATGATCTCTTAATTGATGTACAGGGCCTGACCCTGCGCAGTGACGATACGCTGCTGGTGGATAATATCAGCTTTAACATTGGTCGCGAGCGGGTTGCGCTGGTTGGTGAATCCGGTTCCGGCAAATCGCTTACGGCGCGTTCACTGATGGGCCTGCTGTCGCCGTCACTGCATCTGCACGCAGAGCGTTTGCAGGTGGTCGGGGAGGATGCGCTGCGGCTGCGCGAACGCGACTGGATTACGCTGCGCGGCGGCAAGGTCGCGATGGTGATGCAGGACCCGAAATACGCGCTGAATCCCACGCGCACTATCGGCTGGCAGGTGGAGGAGCCGCTGGTGCTGCACCGCAAACTGAGCCGCGCCGAACGCAAAGAGAAAGTGTGTGAAATGCTGGACGCCGTGGGTCTGCCGGATCCGCGCCAGCTGATGAAGCGCTATCCGCATCAGCTCTCCGGCGGCATGGGCCAGCGCGTGATGCTGGCGATTGCCCTGATCACCGATCCCGCGTTGCTGATTGCCGATGAACCGACCTCAGCGCTCGATCACGCCATGCGCGATCAGGTGCTGGCGCTGATTCGACGCCTGGTAGAGCAGCGTAATATGGGCTTGCTGCTGATCAGCCACGATCTGCAGCAGGTGGCCGAGCACTGCGAACGCGTGATGGTGATGTATAAAGGCCGCCTGCTGGATACGTTACCGGCATCGCAGCTGTCAGATGCCAGCCACCCTTATACCCGCACGCTGTGGGCCTGTCGCCCGAGCAAAGCTACCCACGGTGAACGCTTGCCGGTTCTGGATCGCGCGGCGCTGGAGAGAACCGATGATTGAGTTAGCCAACCTGAGCGTTGCGCACAAACAGGGTTACGAACTGCGCACGGTGGTACACGATGTGTCACTGCAGGTGGCAGCAGGAGAGTGCTTTGGTCTGGTCGGGCCGTCCGGCTGTGGCAAATCCTCGCTGCTGTGGGTGATGGCCGGGCTGAACCCGCACTGGCAAGGCGCAATGACGCTGGCTGGCACCGCGGTACAGCCCGGTAAACCTTTTACCGGCCAGCTGCGTCGCGATGTGCAGATGGTCTTTCAGGATCCCTATGCGTCGCTGCATCCACGCCACCGCCTGCGTCGTACGCTGGCAGAACCGTTAAAGATGCAGAAGCGCGATAATATTGACGATCGGATCAATGCGGGTTTCCGCCGCGTCGGGCTGGATCCGGCGCTGGCGGATCGCTATCCGCATCAGCTCTCCGGCGGACAGCGCCAGCGCGTGGCCATTGTGCGTGCGCTGCTGCTGGAGCCAAAGATCCTGCTGCTGGATGAGCCAACGTCCGCGCTGGATATGTCGGTGCAGGCGGAGATCCTGAATCTGCTTAACGATCTTAAGCAGAACGACGGCCTGACGATGGTGCTGGTGAGTCATGATCCGGACGTCATCGATCATATGTGCGACCGCGCGGCACGCATGGCGCTCGGCCGGATTGTGGGATAACGGCGCACGCGCTCCGGGCCGCATATGACTGCACCATATCCACGGGGTGCGCATTTATGCGCACCCCGTGTTCCAGGTCGCCATAAATGGCGCCCCTGGAGAGGTCCAGCTCCCAACACCCGTAGGGTGCGCATTCATGCGCACCTCGTGTTTCAGGTCGCCATAAATGGCGATCCTACAGGTGTTGCATACCCATGTGCACCGCGTGTTTCCAGGGCCGCCATATATGGCAATCCTGGAGGTGTGGCATACTTATGCACCTCACATCAGAGAAAATATTCAGGAAGAGTGCCATGACGGTAAAATTGCGCCCGCTGGAGCGGGAAGACCTGCACTTTGTGCATCAGCTGGATAACAACGCCAGCGTCATGCGCTACTGGTTTGAAGAGCCGTACGAAGCATTTGTAGAGCTCTCAGACCTGTACGACAAACATATCCACGATCAAACCGAGCGCCGCTTTGTGGTTGAACACGAAGGGCAGAAGGCCGGGCTGGTGGAGCTGGTTGAGATTAATCACGTACACCGCCGCGCCGAATTTCAAATCATCATCGATCCTGCCCATCAGGGCAAAGGGCTTGCCAGCAAGGCGGCAAAGCTGGCGATGGACTACGGCTTCTCCGTGCTGAACCTCTACAAGCTCTACCTGATTGTCGATCAGGAGAACGAAAAGGCGATCCACATTTACACCAAGCTGGGATTTGAAGTGGAGGGTGTGCTGAAGCACGAATTCTTCATCAATGGCGAATACCGCAACACCATCCGCATGTGCATCTTCCAGCAGCAGTATCTGGCGCAGCATAAGTCCGGCAGTGCGATGGTGAAGCCCACCGCACAGTAAGCGAGTGCCGCCATTTTGCCAGTGACAGGATGGATGGAGATCCTCGGTTAACGACCGCGCGCGCCTACCATATTCAGAATCGGCTGCGGGTGCGCCGGCTTCAGGTCATACATGCCGCCATAGTAGGGATCAACCACCAGCCAGCCGGGGAAGCCGAGCAGCGGAATGTTGCCCAGCACATACCAGAGATTGGCGTTGGCTTCGATTGGCAGCGTCAGCGGAACATAGCCCGGGCTCTCCAGCATCACCTGATAGTGCTTCTTGCCAAAATAGGTGCCATTCGACTTCGCCAGTTCGACGGTTTGCGGCGTATAACCCTGTGCCACCGCGCGGCCGGTCTCATCCTGCACGGTGAAGCGTGCACCCTGAGGTATGGAATCGATCTTAACCGGCTGCTTCTCAGAGCCAACGATGGTGGCGCAACCGCTCAGCAGCAGTGCACAGGCAGGTAAAAGGTGTCGCAGCTTCATAGCAGGTCCGCATCAGAATCAGAAAGGACAGTCTAAACTGCCCTTCCCCGCTTTTCACTCGCCTCAATCGCGCTATCACTGGCGCTTTTCTGCGCTTTATTGCGGTTGACAACAGGCCGCAATCGCCGCGATGTCCTGCGGCGTGGTGCGACAGCAGCCGCCAATCAGCCGTGCCCCTGCCTGCTGCCACGCCGGGAACTGGTCATGCAGCGTGCAGCCCGAGGGCGCGGAGTGCCAGGTTTTACTGACAGCATCGTACTGCTCGCCAGAGTTGGGATAGACCAGCAGCGGCTTGTCGGTTAGCGCCTGCAGCGTCTGCAGCGCCGGCGTAACGCTCTCCAGCGCGACACAGTTAATGCCAATAGCCACCACCTGCGGCGCAGCGTTAATCACCTCCGCCACTTTACTCAGCGGCGTACCGTCGCTGATGTGTTGTGCGTCACGCAAGGTAAAGGAGAACCACGCGCTGCTGTGCGGGAACTCCGCCAGCAGGCCGATCAGCGCCTGCGCTTCACCGAAGGATGGCAGCGTTTCACAGGCCAGCAGATCCACGCCCGCTTCCAGCAGCGCCGCCACGCGCGGACGGTGGAAATCCTTCATCTCTGCTGCCGGTAACGCATAATCACCGCGGTACTCGGCACCGTTTGCCAGATAAGCGCCGTAAGGGCCAACGGAACCGGCCACCAGCAGCGGCGCCTGGCTGCCGGACGCGGCGCGATAATCGTCGCGTGCCCGCTGTGCCAGCGCAACGCTCTGGCGTATTAACGCGCTGGCCTGGCCGCTATCCAGCCCGCGTGCGGCAAATCCCTGCGGCGTGGCCTGGTAGCTGGCGGTGATCGCGACGTTAGCCCCGGCGGTAAAGTAGTCGTAATGCACCTGATAGATCAGTTCAGGATTCTCCATGAGCACCTTCGCGGACCACAGCGTATCGGCCAGATTACAGCCGCGCGCCTCCAGCTCGGTGGCCAGTGCGCCGTCCAGAATCAGCGTATCGGTATGCGTGAGCGCCTCCGCAATGGGATTATGCGACATCGTTGGCCTCCTTAGCCTTGAGAGAGTGTTGACGTTTCTGCGTTAAAGCGTAAGCCGCATAACAGAACAGCACAAACGGAATGCCGCACCACAGAGCAATGCGCTGCGAAGGATCGAACGCCAGCCCGATGCAGGCCAGCAGACACAGCGCAAACCCGAGGATCGGCACCAGCGGGTAGAGCGGCGCACGATAAGCGAGATCCTGCAACGACTTGCCCGCCTGCAGATAGCGGCGGCGGAAGACGTAGTGAGAGGCGCAAATACTGAGCCACACCGCCACCACGGCAAACCCCGAAATGGCCGAGAGCGCGACAAACACCGTGTCTGGCGCGATTACGCTGGAGAAGAGCGCCAGCAGGCCGCCCAGCATACTGATAGTGATAGCCAGCACCGGAATACCGCGCCGGTTTACCCGGGCAAAGCAGCGCGGCAGCGTGTTCTCGTTTGCCAGCGACCACAGCATACGACCTGAGGCATACAGGCCGGAGTTGGCGGCTGACAGAATCGCCGTCAGGATCACGAAGTTAAAAATGTCAGCGGCATACGGGATACCGATCTTCTCAAACACCAGCACAAACGGGCTCTTCACGATGCCGGCCTGATCCATCGGTATCAGCGCCGCCAGCACGAATACCGTGCCGATAAAGAAGATGATCAGACGGGCCACGGTAGTGCGGATCGCCAGCGGCAGCGCTCTCTGTGGCTCTTCAGTTTCCCCGGCGGCGATGCCAATCAACTCGGTACCGGAGAAGGCGAAATTCACCGCCACCATGGTCATTAAGATGGGTAACGTACCGTGCGGTAACCAGCCGGAGGCGGTCAGGTTATGCAGGCCTGGCGCGGCGCTGCCATCCTTCATCGGGATAAAGCCAAACAGTGCTGCGGCCCCCAGTACGATAAAGGCGATGATGGTGATCACCTTAATGATGGAGAACCAGAACTCCCCTTCGGCAAAGAAGCGTGTGGAGACAATATTCAGCAGATAGATGGCGATGCAGAACACCAGACACCACAGCCAGACCGGTACTTCAGGGAACCAGTACTGCATGCAGAAACCGGCTGCGGTGAGGCTGGAGCCGAGCGCGACGGTCCACGTCAGCCAGTAGAGCCAGGCCACGGTATAACCGGTTGCCGGGCTAAGGTAGCGCGCGGCGTAAACGTGAAATGCCCCGGTTTCCGGCATCGCAACCGCCAGTTCGCCAAGGCACACCATCACCAGCCAGACCACCAGCGCCCCAATCAGATAGGCCAGTAAGGTGCCCGCTGCCCCCGTGGTGGAGATGATGTAGCCGGTGTTGAAAAACAGTCCGGTACCGATCACGCCCCCGAGCGACAGCATCACCAGATGCCGCACTTTCATGGTGCGCTTAAAATTTTCCTGCGGAGGGGTATCCTGGGTTTGCATCAATTTTATCCATATGGACGTCTAAACTTCTATATGGAGACAGAGTTATACGCATCCGCCCGGCAATTTGCAACGTGGTAAAGGGTGGGGATTTATCAGGAGAAGGTGCGGCCCCGCAGTGACGGGGCACAACGTCAGGCGCCAAATACGCCCTGCAGATAGCGCTCCAGCGCCATACGCGAACTGAAACCGTGCGGGATGCCGTAGTGCTCTTTTGAGTCACCCATCAGGTAGAGAGGGAACTGCGTATAGTGATCGCAGGTTTTCATCTCCGAGGCCGGATCAGCAAAGTGCTGACTCTTCTCTTTCAACGTGGGGTGAATAATCAGCGCGGTGCGCCCCATGCGGGCTTCGCGGTTGACATAGACATAGTTTTCGCCGCGGCGATAACCATAGGTTTTTGGCGTCAGGACGTCCATTTCGAACCCTGCTTTTTCCAGTACGCGCGCGACTTCATCCGGACGTAAATACATGCTTGCTCCTCTCTTCTCACAGCCCCGCAACCTTACAACAGCAGCACAGCACAGGCCATTCGGAATTTCCCTAAAGCCTGGCACAACGCTGCGTTTAGTCACGTTTCGTCTACACTTAGTATTACGTTTTAAATCAAAGGGAGCGAAAAATGTTTAATCGAACCAGCAAAAACGATGACATTGATATCAATCAGGATGTAAACGAACTGGCCGATTCGCTGGAAGCGTTGCTGAAATCTTACGGCAGTGAAGCCAAAGATGAAGTTGATAGTGCGCGCAGCAAAGCACAGGCGTTACTGAAGCAGACGCGCGCTAAGCTGGATGGCAATAGCAATCGCGTATCCCAGGCGGCGCGCGATGCCGGTTATCAGGTGGATGCTTATGTGCATGACAAACCCTGGTATGGCGTAGGTATCGGTGCTGCCGTAGGCCTGGTGCTGGGCGCACTGCTGGTGTCACGCCGCTAAATAGCATACCGTTTCAAACAAGAGCCCCGCTGACGCGGGGCTTTTTTTTGTGCCAATTCTGGCCACATCAGGCACTGCACAATCTAAAAATCCGCGCGACTGTTTCTGCCCTAAAGCTAAAAACGTTTTGCTCTGCCCTTTACAAAATTTTTTTCCCACCTCAAAGCCGCGTGCTTTCTGACATACGCGATATCCGGATGACCAAAAGGCCAAAACCCTATATCTGGTAGGCTTGATCATACACACCACTACATCTAGTATTCAGGTCATCAACTCGTCACACAATAGTGGCAGGGATGAAGCTGAGAGCAGCGGAATTTGCTGCAGATTTCATACCCTGACCGCCATCAAAGGGAAATACGAATCATGCGCATTATTATTTACACTAAGAATAACTGTGTCCAGTGCAATGCCACGAAAAATGCCATGGACCGCGCGGGTATCGATTATCAGCTCATCAATCTGGATACCCAGCCTGATGCCATCGAAAATCTGCGGTCGCTTGGCTATCGCCAGGTGCCGGTGGTGATGACCCAACACGATCACTGGAGCGGCTTCCGCCCCGATAAGATCGCCAGCCTGCGTCAGCTTGCGGCTGTCGGAGAGTAAACCATGTTTCCACTGGTCTATTTTTCCAGCCAGTCGGAAAACACGCACCGATTTATTACCCGTCTGGGCCTGCCGGCGCACCGTATACCGTTGGATGCCACGCAGCGCCTGCACATCCACCAGCCGTTTATCCTGGTGGTGCCGAGCTACGGCGGCGGTGCCTCACGCGGTGCCGTGCCCCGACAGGTGATTCAGTTCCTGAATGATGATGCTAACCGACGCGGTATCCGCGGGGTGATTGCGGCCGGCAATCGCAACTTTGGTGAGGGCTTTTGCCTGGCGGGCGACATCATTGCGCAGAAATGTCAGGTTCCCTATCTCTACCGCTTTGAGCTGATGGGAACCCCCGACGATATTGCAAATGTTAAAGCGGGAGTAACTCAATTTTGGCAACGACAGACACCCTGAACAGCACGCGAGCCGATTACCACGCGCTTAACGCAATGCTTAACCTGTACGACGCAGAGGGCCGCATTCAGTTCGAAAAAGATCATGAAGCGACGCGACAGTTCTTCCTGCAGCACGTGCAGCCCCATACGATGTCGTTCGCCTCAGCGGGCGAGCGCCTGCGCTATCTGGTAGCGGAGGGCTACTACGAAGCCGATGTGCTGAATCAGTACGATTTCGCCTTTCTGTGTCAGCTGCATGATGAGGCTGATGCCTTTGGCTTCCGTTTCCGCACCTTCCTGGGCGCGTGGAAGTTCTACACCAGCTACACGCTAAAAACCTTTGACGGCAAACGCTATCTGGAGACGTTCGAACAGCGTGCCTGCATGGTGGCGCTGACGCTGGCGCGCGGCAATGAAGCCCTGGCGCGTGAGCTGCTGGCTGAAATCCTCAGCGGCCGCTTCCAGCCGGCGACACCCACCTTCCTTAACTGCGGTAAACAGCAGCGCGGCGAACTGGTTTCCTGCTTCCTGCTGCGTATTGAGGACAACATGGAGTCGATTGGCCGTGCGGTTAATTCGGCGCTGCAGTTATCCAAACGCGGCGGCGGCGTGGCGTTTCTGCTCTCTAACCTGCGTGAATCCGGCGCACCGATCAAACGCATTGAGAACCAGTCATCCGGTGTGATTCCGGTGATGAAGATGCTGGAAGATGCCTTTTCCTATGCTAACCAGCTGGGTGCGCGTCAGGGTGCCGGTGCGGTATGGCTGAATGCCCACCATCCGGATATTTTCCGTTTCCTTGATACCAAGCGCGAAAATGCCGACGAGAAGATCCGCATCAAGACGCTGTCGCTGGGTGTAGTGATCCCGGATATTACCTTCCGGCTGGCGAAAGAGAATCGTGATATGGCGCTGTTCTCGCCCTATGATGTTGAGCGGATTTACGGCAAAGCGTTTGGCGATATCAGCATCAGCGAGCTGTATGACGAAATGGTGGCTGACGATCGCATCACCAAAACGTACATCAAACCGCGCGACTTTTTCCAGACGCTGGCAGAGATCCAGTTTGAGTCCGGCTATCCGTACATCATGTATGAAGATAGCGTGAACCGCAGCAATCCCATCGCCGGGCGCATCAACATGAGCAATCTCTGCTCGGAGATTTTGCAGGTGAACAGCGCCAGCGAATTCAATGAGGATTTGAGTTATCGCCGCGTGGGCAAGGATATCTCCTGTAACCTTGGTTCGCTTAACATTGCGCACGCCATGGATTCCCGCAATCTGGCGCAGACCGTAGAAGTGGCCATACGCGCGCTGACGGCAGTGTCTGAAATGAGTGAAATCAACTCTGTGCCGTCGGTGGCAGAGGGTAATCACCGCTCGCATGCCATCGGGCTGGGTCAGATGAACCTGCACGGCTATCTGGCGCGCGAAGGCATGGCCTATGGCTCTGAAGAGGCGCTGGACTTTACCAATCTCTACTTCTATTGCGTCACTTATCACGCGGTGCGTACCTCGAATCTGCTGGCCCGTGAGCGCGGCCAGGCATTCGACGGTTTCGCCCAATCACAATACGCCAGCGGCCGCTACTTCGATAAATATGTTGAGCGAGCCTGGCAGCCGCGCACGGCGCGCGTGGCGCAGATTTTTGCCGATGCCGGCGTAACCCTGCCTGGTCAGGCTGACTGGCAGGCACTGCGCGCCGCCGTGATGCAGCACGGCCTGTATAACCAGAACCTGCAGGCAATTCCGCCTACCGGCTCCATCTCCTATATCAATCATGCGACCTCAAGCATCCACCCGATTGTCTCGCGCATTGAGATTCGCAAAGAGGGTAAAACCGGGCGCGTCTACTATCCGGCCCCGTTCATGACCAATGACAATCTGGCGCTCTATCAGGATGCCTATCAGATTGGCCCGGAAGCGATTATTGATACCTATGCCGAAGCCACGCAGCACGTCGATCAGGGGCTATCTCTGACGCTGTTTTTCCGCGACGACGTGACAACGCGCGATATCAATAAAGCGCAGATCTATGCGTGGAAGCGCGGCATTAAAACGCTCTACTACATTCGACTGCGCCAGATGGCGCTACAAGGCACCGAAGTGCAGGGCTGCGTCTCCTGCTCACTGTGATGATGACTATGCAACTAAAATCCATTCAGGCTATTAACTGGAACCGCCTCCAGGACGACAAAGATCTCGAAGTGTGGAATCGTCTGACCAGCAACTTCTGGCTACCGGAGAAAGTGCCGCTGTCGAACGATCTGCCTGCGTGGCAATCGCTGGACCACCAGCAACAGCAGCTGACCATTCGCGTGTTTACCGGCCTGACGCTGCTCGACACCATTCAGAATGTGATCGGCGCGCCCGGGCTGATGGAAGATGCAGTAACGCCGCATGAAGAAGCGGTGTTATCAAACATTAGCTTTATGGAGGCGGTGCATGCGCGCTCGTACAGCTCCATTTTCTCTACGCTGTGCAACACCGCTGACGTCGATGCGGCGTATCGCTGGAGTGAAGAGAATGAAGCGTTGCAGAACAAGGCAAAAATAGTGCTGCAGCACTATCGCGCCGACGATCCGCTGAAGAAGAAGATTGCCAGCGTATTTCTGGAGTCATTCCTGTTCTACTCCGGCTTCTGGCTGCCGATGTACTGGTCGAGCCGCGGCAAGCTGACTAACACCGCCGATTTGATCCGTTTAATCATTCGTGATGAAGCAGTACATGGCTATTACATCGGGTATAAGTATCAGAAAGCGCTGGAGAAAGCAGACGATGCGCGCCGTGAATCGCTACAGCAGTTCGCCATCGATCTGCTACTGGCGCTGTATGAGAATGAAGTGACCTATACCGAGGCGCTGTATGGCGACGTGGGCTGGGCCGAAGAGGTGAAAACCTTCCTGCACTATAACGCCAATAAGGCGCTGATGAATCTGGGCTATGAAGCGCTGTTCCCGTCTGAGCTGACGGCGGTGAACCCGGCAATTTTGTCTGCACTTTCGCCGAACGCTGATGAAAACCACGACTTCTTCTCAGGGTCGGGTTCATCCTATGTGATGGGTAAAGCAGTCGAAACCGAGGATGAAGACTGGAACTTCTGACCGGCTCTGGCGCCAGATGAGGTAATCCTGTCTGGCGGCTCTGATGCAACGGGCTGGCGGCCTGGCGGGTCGCCAGGATTTCGCAACTAAAGATGTAATATTACTGTTTCATCCCGCCTTATTGCCACGTTAACCTGCGTAATATTTCCAACACTTGGCGCCCGCTATTTAATTAATATCGGCACCATTAAAGCGCGATTTATCCGCCTCTCACTCAGCAATTTGACTGAAACCTGCCAAATTTCACAAAAAATTCAGAAAAAATTGATCCGCCCTCATCCCTTGTGGGCTCTGGAATTAGCGGCAATAGTCCGGGTGTATTCGCCGGGAATATTCCGTGCAAGGGTTGTCAGACACTCTCACTATGTTAGGTTATAGGGCGCTTAAATTTAATCAGGGTACAACAAGAAATAGTTAAACATTTAACGAGGAATGTAATTATTGCATGGCAATTAAACTCGAAGTTAAAAATTTATATAAAGTATTTGGCGATCACCCGGAAAAGGCATTTAAGCTCATTGAGCAAGGCGCAAGCAAAGAGACAATTCTGGCGAAAACCGGTCTCTCGGTGGGCGTAAAAAATGCCAGTCTGGCCATTGAAGAAGGCGAGATCTTCGTCATCATGGGGCTGTCAGGATCAGGAAAGTCCACCATGGTTCGCCTTCTCAATCGTCTGATAGAGCCCACGCGG
>Ga0157361_1000244_pt1 | contig 26801 bp, 24 predicted proteins | sample AttlaeALBM2_FD_111481 | JGI IMG/M metagenome (GOLD analysis project Ga0157361, IMG submission 111481) | Fungus gardens microbial communities from leaf cutter ant in Ribeirão Preto, State of São Paulo, Brazil - Atta laevigata ALBM2 | ecosystem: Host-associated > Fungi > Mycelium > Unclassified ...
CTCTATGAATCCTGAGCGTTCTGAACGCATTGAAATCCCCGTGTTGCCTCTGCGCGACGTGGTGGTTTATCCGCACATGGTAATTCCGTTGTTTGTTGGTCGGGAAAAATCGATTCGTTGCCTTGAAGCGGCGATGGATCATGACAAGAAGATCATGCTGGTTGCCCAGAAAGAGGCTTCAACGGATGAACCTGGTATTAACGATCTCTTCGCAGTAGGGACCGTTGCCTCCGTACTGCAAATGCTCAAACTGCCAGATGGCACGGTAAAAGTGCTGGTGGAAGGGCTACAGCGCGCACGTATCACCACTTTAGCCGACAATGGCGACCACTTTGTGGCCCAGGCCGAATACCTGGTTTCGCCGGAAATTGAAGAGCGCGAACAGGAAGTGCTGGTACGTACCGCCATCAATCAGTTTGAAGGCTACATCAAACTGAATAAAAAGATTCCACCTGAGGTATTAACCTCACTGAACAGCATTGATGATGCTGCGCGCCTTGCGGATACCGTGGCAGCGCACATGCCGCTTAAGCTGGCGGATAAGCAGTCTGTGCTGGAGATGTCCGACATCAACGAGCGTCTGGAATACCTGATGGCGATGATGGAGTCGGAGATCGATCTGCTGCAGGTTGAGAAGCGCATTCGCAACCGCGTGAAAAAGCAGATGGAGAAGAGCCAGCGCGAATACTATCTGAATGAACAGATGAAGGCGATTCAGAAAGAGTTGGGCGAGATGGATGATGCGCCGGACGAATATGAAGCGCTGAAACGTAAAATTGACGCGGCCAAAATGCCTGCTGAAGCGCGTGAGAAAGCGGAAGCGGAACTGCAGAAGCTGAAGATGATGTCGCCGATGTCTGCGGAAGCGACGGTCGTGCGCGGCTATATCGACTGGATGGTGCAGGTTCCGTGGAACGCGCGCAGTAAAGTGAAAAAAGATCTGCGTAAAGCACAGGAGACGCTGGATACCGACCACTACGGTCTGGAGCGCGTCAAGGATCGTATCCTTGAGTATCTTGCCGTGCAGAGCCGCGTCAGCAAAATCAAAGGGCCGATTCTGTGCCTCGTCGGACCGCCAGGCGTAGGTAAAACCTCGCTGGGTCAGTCAATTGCGAAAGCGACCGGCCGCAAATATGTGCGTATGGCACTCGGCGGCGTGCGTGATGAAGCGGAAATCCGCGGACATCGCCGCACTTACATCGGTTCAATGCCGGGCAAACTGATCCAGAAAATGGCAAAAGTTGGCGTTAAGAACCCGCTGTTCCTGCTGGATGAGATCGATAAGATGTCCTCCGACATGCGTGGTGACCCGGCTTCGGCTCTGCTGGAAGTGCTGGACCCTGAACAGAACATCGCGTTCAACGATCACTATCTGGAAGTGGATTACGATCTCTCTGATGTGATGTTTGTAGCGACGTCCAACTCCATGAACATCCCGGCGCCGCTGCTGGACCGTATGGAAGTGATTCGTCTTTCCGGTTATACCGAAGATGAAAAACTTAACATCGCCAAACAGCACCTGCTGCCGAAGCAGATTGAACGTAACGCGCTGAAAGAGAAAGAGATCGAAGTTGATGACAGCGCGATCATCGGCATTATCCGTTATTACACCCGTGAAGCGGGCGTGCGTAGCCTGGAGCGCGAACTCTCCAAGCTGTGCCGTAAAGCGGTGAAAACCCTGCTGATGGATAAAGCGAAGAAAAGCATCAGCATCAACGGCGATAACCTCAAGGACTTCCTTGGCGTTCAGCGCTTTGACTACGGCCGTGCCGACAGTGAAAACCGCGTCGGACAGGTGACTGGTCTGGCATGGACCGAAGTGGGTGGCGATCTGCTGACGATTGAAACCGCCTGCGTACCGGGTAAAGGTAAACTGACCTATACCGGCTCGCTGGGTGAAGTTATGCAGGAGTCAATCCAGGCGGCCCTGACCGTGGTGCGTGCGCGTGCTGAGAAGCTGGGCATCAACGGTGATTTCTATGAGAAGCGTGACATCCACGTGCACGTGCCGGAAGGTGCGACGCCGAAGGATGGTCCAAGTGCCGGTATCGCTATGTGTACCGCGCTGGTCTCCTGTCTGACCGGTAACCCGGTGCGTTCGGATGTGGCGATGACCGGTGAAATCACGCTGCGCGGTCAGGTACTGCCGATTGGCGGCCTGAAAGAGAAGCTGCTGGCTGCGCATCGCGGCGGCATCAAAACCGTGCTGATCCCGGACGAAAACAAGCGCGATCTGGAAGAGATTCCGGCCAACGTCATTGCCGATCTCACCATTCATCCGGTGAAGCGCATTGAAGAAGTGCTGACTCTGGCACTGGAAAATGCGCCTTACGGTATGCAGGTAGCAACCGCAAAATAGTGATTAACGGCAAAAACCGTTAAAAAGCGAAGCTGGCAGGCTAAATCGGGCTTGCCAGCTTTTTTTTGTGCCGCTAATTTAGGGGGCTGCCGGATCAACGAATAAGATGAATACCGTTGTTTCAGCACCACTGGCTTGATATAACTGGCTGCGCGTTCGCACCGGGCGGGAAGCGCGGGTGCGATGTGAATAATAAAAGAGGGGATGAAGAGAGTGAATAAGTCACAATTGATCGACAAAATTGCTGCCGACGCGGACATTTCTAAAGCTGCAGCTGGACGTGTATTAGATGCATTCATGGGCTCCGTTTCTGACGCGCTGAAAAGCGGTGACGAAGTGGCTCTGGTAGGTTTCGGTACTTTCTCAGTACGTGAGCGTGCAGCTCGCACTGGCCGTAACCCGCAAACGGGTAAAGAGATCACCATCCCGGCTGGTAAAGTACCTGGCTTCCGTGCGGGTAAAGCACTGAAAGATTCCGTCAATTAATGACCGCTGATACCGCCATCGAAGCATTTTCTTCTATGGATTGAGGACGAAAAAGCCGTTCTCATGTAACATACGGGCACATCATTTTTGATGTGCCTTTTTTTATCTTGATGCGCGACTCTAGCCATTGGCTACAGTCTCCGCATGGTTGCCGGCTGCCAGCCTGAACCGCAGCTGCACGATGATGACATCGTGTCTGAGCTTTACATTCACACTACAGCGGAGTGTTGTCATACCATGATGGACAATTTACGCGCGGCGTCGAATCATGTCGTGCTCAAGATTATTCTGGGACTGATCATCCTGTCATTCGTACTGACCGGGGTGGGCAACTACCTGATCGGCGGTAACAGCGATTACGCTGCCAAAGTGAACGGCCACGAAATCAGCCGCGGAGAGCTGGAACAGGCGTTCAACAGCGAACGCAATCGCCAGCAGCAGATGCTGGGCGATCAGTTCTCACAGCTGGCGGGTAATGATGGCTATATGCAGCAGATGCGCCAGCAGGCGCTGTCGCAGCTGATCGATCAGGCACTGCTCGATCAATACATCAAAGATCTGCACATCGGCATTAGCGATGATCAGGTCAAGCAGGCGATCTTCAATCAGCAGGCTTTCCAGACCAACGGTAAGTTCGACAACGCCAAATACAACGGCATGATCACCAGCATGGGCTTCAGCGCAGATCAGTATGCGGAAGCGCTGCGTAAGCAACTCTCCACGCAGCAGTTGATCAACGCCATTGCGAATACCGATTTCATGCTCAAGGGCGAAACCAGCAAGCTGGTGGATCTTGTCTCGCAGCAGCGTGAAGTCCGTCAGGCGGTGATTGATGTGAATGCGCTGGCTGCCAAACAGAGCGTCAACGACGACGAAATCTCGCAATATTATCAGCAGCACCAGAGCAGCTTCATGGCGCCGGAGCAGTTCCGCGTTAGCTACATCAAAATGGATGCCGCCAGCCTGCAGGAAGCGGTGAGCGAAGCGGATATTCAGAGCTGGTACGATCAGCACAAAGCGGACTATTCGCAGCCGCAGCGTAATCGCTACAGCATCATTCAGACCAAAACCGAAGCAGATGCTAACGCGGTACTGGATGCGCTGAAAAAAGGCGACGATTTTGCCACGCTGGCGAAAAGTAAATCTATCGATCCTATCTCGGCCCGCAAAGGCGGTGATATGGGCTGGCTGGAGCCTGCCACGACGCCAGACGAGCTGAAGAGCGCGAATCTGACGCAGAAAGGCCAGCTCTCAGGCGTAATCAAATCCTCGGTTGGTTTCCTGGTCGTGCGTCTGGAAGATATCCAGCCGGAGCAGGTTAAGCCGCTGGCTGAAGTGCATGCTGTGATTGCCGATAAGGTGAAGCAGGAAAAAGCGGTTGATGCTTTCTATAAAATGCAGCAGAAAGTGAGCGAAGCTGCCAGCAACGACAATGAGTCGCTGGCCGGTGCCGCACAGGCTTCGGGCATGAAGGTCAATGAAACTGGCTGGTTCAGCCATGACAATGTGCCGGCTGAACTGGATTTCGATGCGGTGAAACAGGCGATTTTCAATGGCGGTTTAACCGGGCAGAACGGCGCACCGGGTAATAACTCGGATATCATCAGCGTGGATGGCGATCGGGCTTTTGTACTGCGTATCAGCGAGCATAAACCTGAAGCGGTCAAACCGCTGGATCAGGTGAAAGCGCAGATTACCGATACCCTGAAGCATGATAAAGCGACACAGCAGGCGAAAGCGCAGGCGGACAAACTGCTGGCCGATCTGAAAGCCGGTAAAGAGGATGCCCTGAAAGCTGCTGGCCTGACGCTGAGCGCCAGCAAGTCGTTTGATCGCAATGCTCAGGACCCGGTTGCACAGTCCGCCTTCAATCTGCCACAGCCGGCGAATAACAAGCCGTCGTGGGGCGTGAGCGAAGATATGCAGGGCAACGTGGTATTGATCGCGCTGGATAAAGTCAATGCGGGCAACATGCCGCAGGCGCAGACTGATGAGATGGTGAAAGGCGTTACGCAGAACAATGCTCAGATCGCCTTCGAAGCGCTGCTGGAGAACCTGCGTAAAGAGGCGAAGATCAAGTACGGCGCAGCCGCACAAAACCAGTAAGCCTCACAAAAAAAGTTAATCCGCTGCAACACTCAAAGGCCGCTTCTGCGGCCTTTTCCATATCTGCAAATCCCCTTTTGAGTGCCGATTTTACTTGTGACACCCTGCAGTGGCTGTCAAACACAAGGAGAAATACAGCATGTTCAAATCAACATTTCATGCCTTTTGCATCACGCTGGCGCTGGGCGGCGCGGTTTATACTACCGGCCTGGCGGCGGCAGAGCGTCCCGGCGAAACGCAGGCAGTGCAGGTGTCCACGCCGCAGGAGGGGCAGGTCAGCATCAATCAGGCTACCGCCGAGCAACTGGCCAGCGCCATGAATGGTATCGGGTTGAAAAAAGCGCAGGCGATTGTCAGCTACCGAGAGGAGTACGGCCCCTTTACCGCCATCGAACAACTCAAAGAGGTGCCAGGCATCGGCAGTGCGCTGATTGAGCGCAATGGCAGTCGCCTGAAATTGTGAAGCGGCTCGCGACTCTGAAGGATTGGTAAAGCAGGAATTCAGGCTGTGCTATGCTCAACAGGTCCAACCAGTTGTCATTCTCAGCCTGAACAGGAGTAAGCATGCAGACCACGATCAAAGTGCGCGGTTACCATCTCGATGTCTATCAGCATGTTAATAACGCGCGCTATCTGGAGTTTCTCGAAGAGGCGCGCTGGCAATGGCTGGAGGAGGTCGATGCCTTTCACTGGCTAATGGAGCAGAAGCTGGCGTTTGTTGTGGTCAACATCAATATCAACTATCGCCGTCCGGCCGTGCTGGGCGATGTGCTGCACATTGAGAGCGAAGTGGCGCAGCTGAGCGGCAAGAGCGGCATCATCGCACAGCGCGTGCTGCTGGCGGACGATGAGACGGTGGTGGCCGATGCGATGCTGACGTTTGTCTGTATTGATTTGCGCACGCAGAAAGCGGTGCCGATGGAAGGAGAGCTGCGTGAGCGTCTCTCCGCACTGATGGCGGAGAGCCCATAACTGGCGCCAGTGACGCCAGCTTCAGTGATGGCGAGCGTCAGTTCAGGCCACTTTTCTGTTTCATCGCGGCCATAACGGCGGCAGCGTTGGCCTGGTAATCAGCCAGTCCGCGCGCGCGCAGATGGCAGGCTGCGCACTCGCCGCAGCCGTCGCCTTTTATGCCGTTATAGCAGGTCAACGTTTCAGCGCGTACCAGCGGCAGCTGTTGCCAGTAATCGGCCAGTGCCCAGGTCTCTGCTTTGTTAAGCCACATCAGCGGTGTTTCAAAACGGATGTCACGCGCCATACCCAGGTTGACCGCCTTATTCAGCGCCCTGACAAACTCATCACGGCAATCCGGATAGCCGGAGAAATCCGTTTCGCATACGCCGGTAATCACCGCCTCGGCCTCCACCTGCCAGGCATAGATAGCGGCCAGCGTCAGGAACAGAATATTACGGCCCGGGACAAAGGTGCTTGGCAGTCCGCTTGCATCGGGATCGTAAGCCGGCACCGGAATGTTGTCACGCGTCAGGCTGCTGACGGCGAGCTCATTAAGCAGGGTGACATCCAGCACTTTGTGCGCGCGGGCACCCAACTGGTGGGACAGGGCAGCCGCCACCGCGATCTCTTCACGGTGACGCTGGCCATAGTCAAAGGTAACGCAGTGCACTTCATCATATTGTTGCAGCGCCTGAATCAGGCAGGTGGTGGAGTCTTGTCCGCCACTGAATACGACAACAGCTCGTTTCATTTTATTCTTCCCCATAAAGCAGTGTGCTTATGGTACTGGCTCCGGCGCGCCCTGAACAGCATCCGCTGCGGCAGGCGGTGGAATCCAGGCGCGGGTAAAATCGAACCAGCCCAGACTGTTGAGCTGAATTCCCTCCACGCCGGGGGGCGCGAACACCTGATAGCGATAATTAAACAGCGGTAGCAGATGGCCCTCATGCATCAGCTGCTGAAATAGCTGATGGAGCGCTGCTGCGCGCAGAGTGGCATCCTGCTGACAGGCGATCGCGTGCAGCTCTGGGTGTAGCACCGTAGGGCGCAGCGGGCACCATACCGCATCGTTCTCCAGCCAGTTAGCGAGCGTAAACAGTGGTGCGTCGCCAATCAACCGGTCGCCCATCACCACGTCAGCCCCGCTAAGATCGATGTCGTCGCGCCAGCTTTTTACATCGTGGAAGACGCAGGTCAGGGTACAGCCGTGCTGCGCCAGTAAGGTGACCAGCGCTTCCGCCATTACGTGCAGCTCCACGGGGAGATGATAGTGCAGCGTCAGTGTATCCGGCAGACGCACAGAGGCTATCTGCTTCGGCATCCGCGGCACCGGCCAGCCGGGCAGCAGCTCATGGCTTGGCGTAATTAACCCTTCATCCAGCGGAAGCTGCTGAATCACGCCGCTTTGCTGGATTAAGGCAATAAGGGTGCGCGCCTGCGCAGCGCTGAAATGGTCCGAGATGCGCGGTGCCAGATAGCAAAAACCGAGGCTAACGCTGCGATCGACCGGGCGCAGGGCGTCCAGCTCATCAGGATCGCCAATCGCGATCTGTACCGGATGACGGCAGCTGGTGCCCAGACCGCGGGCAAACAGCTGCGGCGTGATCCAGTATTCCACCACCTGAATCAGCGGGCGCTGCAAATGCCAGCGTGCATGGCTCTCCAGCCGCACCAGCTCCGGGGTAAAGTGCACACTTTTCCACGGTCCGCTGCCGATCTCCGCGTATTCCGGATGCGTCAGCAGGCAGTACTGATGTGCCAGGCGCTGCGGCAGCCAGTAATCACTGAAACGCAGCCGGATACGCAGCGCCAGCGGGTGCGGCGCGTCGATCTGCTCAATGGCGGCCAGCAGTCGGCCACCTTGTGAGGTCTGCTTAATTCGTTGCAGCTGTGCCGCCAGCTGCGCGGCCTGTACCGGTTCATCGTTATGCCAGCTGAGCTGTGGTCGCAGCCAGAAATACCATTCGCGGCCGCTCTCATCATGCTGCCAGTGATGAGCAAGATCGCCTTCAACGTCCTCGCCGCAAAAGCGCGTCAGGCCGGAAAAAATCTGCCGCACCAGATGCTGCTCGGCGCGCCCGGTCAGGTGCAGCGGAGAGAGTGTCTCCATGGCGCGGTAGTAGGGGATACGCAGTACCGGTGCCTGGTTTTGCCACTGGCCACCCATCAGCGGACGCAGCATTCTCACCAGCCTTTCGGGATGCACGTCCAGCACCTGCAGCGCCTGTAGCGCTTCACCGGCATCCAGCTGCTGCGTTAAGAGCTGCTGACGCAGCTGCTCAGGCGATTGTAAAAAAGTCAGTTCACCCTGCTTGCCGCGCCCGGCTTCCGCCTGCCAGCGCAGCCAGCCGGCATCCTGCCACTGACGCAGCAGTGTGCGCGCATGACGGTCGCTGCAAAAGCAGTGCTGCGCGATGGCCGTCACGCTCATGCGTTGTGGTTTGCCCTGGCTCAGTTGCCACAGGCGCTGATATTGATTAACCCGATGAAGCTGACGCATACATAAACCCGGAACAGTTTGCCAAAAGTATTCACTATTAGTTCCGTAATTACCAGGCGATAGTAGAGGCCTTATTCAGACAGGAGATGGCTATGGCTCGCCTTGCGGCATTTGATATGGACGGCACGCTGCTGCTGCCCACGCACCGGTTAGGTCAGGAGACGCTCAGCAGCCTGCACGCGCTGCATCAGCGTGATGTCACACTGACTTTTGCCACTGGCCGCCACCTGATGGACATGCAGGCGGTGCGCGATCAAATTACCTTACCCGCCTGGCTCATTACCGGCAACGGCACACGGATTCATGCGCCTGATGGCACCCGGCTGTACGGGTGTGATTTACCGTCGGCGGTGGCGGAAGAGGTGCTCCATAGCCACTGGCAGACCCCGGCATCCATCCACATCTTCAATGACGAAGGCTGGTTTACCGACAAACCGCTGCCCGGCCTGCTGGAAGCGCACGCCATGAGCGGTTTTCAGTATCAGCTGCGCGACTTACGAAAGATGTCTGCGCATGACGTGACGAAAGTGTGCTTTATTGCCCCACACGAGATGCTGCAGGCGCTCAGAACGGAGCTGCTGCAGGCGCTGGGCGATCGCGCCAATATCTGTTTTTCGGCCTGGGATTGCCTGGAAGTACTGCCGGTCGGCTGTCATAAGGGATCGGCACTGGCGCGATTGTGTCAGCATCTCTCGCTGACACTGGCGGATTGCATGGCGTTTGGCGATGCCATGAACGATCGCGAAATGCTGGAGCGCGTCGGGCGCGGCTTCATTATGGGCAACGCCATGCACCAGCTCAAAGCTTCTTTGCCGCATTTGCCGGTTATCGGTCATTGCGAGACACAGGCTGTGTCTCACTACTTAAATCACTGGATGACCACACCACACCTCGATTATTCCCCCGAATGCTGAGGCTTACAGTGAACCGGACAGGATGTCCGGTTTTTTATTGCAGCTCGCGCTGCCACGGCTGGATATCGCCGATATGCTCTGCCACCCACTGCGGATTGTAGTAAGTATCGGGATAGCGCTCCCCGCTGTCACACAGCAGTGTCACCAGCGAACCCTGTAAGCCATTCGCTCGCATCTGTTTTGCCACCTGCATCATGCCCCAGAAGTTTGTACCGGTTGAGGCACCCGGACGGCGACCAAGAATCTTTTCCAGCTGCAGCATGGCGGCAACCGTCGCGCCATCCGCGACCTTCACCATCTCATCGATCACATCCGGCAAAAAAGAGGGTTCAACACGTGGACGCCCAATGCCCTCAATCAGGCTGCCGCGTGCGCTGCGCAGCGTTTTGTCCCGGCTGTGCCAGTAATTAAAGAACACCGAGTGCTGCGGATCGACCACCAGCAGGCGCGTGTCATGCCCCTGATAGCGTATGTAGCGGCCCAGCGTTGCTGACGTGCCGCCCGTTCCGGCACTCATGATCAGCGTATGTGGTACCGGATACGGCTCGTGCGCCATCTGGCGAAAAATGCTCTCAGCGATATTGTTATTGCCGCGCCAGTCGGTGGCGCGCTCTGCATAGGTGAACTGATCCATAAAATGGCCATTCAGTTCCTGCGCCAGGCGTTCCGACTCGCTGTACAGCTGGCAGGGATCGGCCACGAAATGGCACTCGCCGCCGTAAAAGCGGATCAGTTCAATTTTGCGCTTCGCCGTACTGGCGGGCATCACGGCGATAAAGGGCAGACCAAGCAGGCGGGCAAAGTAGGCTTCCGACACGGCAGTGCTACCGGAGGAGGCTTCGATAATCGGCGTATTTTCACGGATCCAGCCATTCGCCAGGCCATACAGAAACAGCGAGCGCGCCAGGCGGTGCTTCAGGCTGCCGCTCGGATGTGTGCTTTCATCCTTGAGATAAAAGCCAATACCGGGAAAATCATCCAGCGTAAATCGAATCAGATGCGTATCCGCAGAACGTTGAAAATCGGCGTTGATTTCGTTAATAGCGTGGCGAACCCAGAGCGTTTGCATGTGGCAATTCCGTGAAAATAACTGCGCCCAGTGTAAGGCACTGGCAGGAAAAAGAGGTTGCTAATATCGCGCTATAATGCCCGAATAAGAGAAAAATTTTCTCCTGAGGTGGCAGATGTTAGATAAAACTGACCGTACACTGCTGGCGATGCTGCAACAGGATTGTACGCTATCCCTGCAGGCGCTGGCGGAGGCGGTCAATCTCACTACGACGCCGTGCTGGAAACGCCTGAAAAAGCTGGAAGATGATGGCATTATTCGGGCACGCGTCGCCCTGCTTGATGGGGAAAAGCTCGGGCTTTCTCTGACGGCGTTTATGCTGATCAAAACCCAACAGCACAATAGCGACTGGTTCCGGCAGTTTGTCGCCGTGGTGCAACAGATGCCTGAAGTGATGGCCTTCTACCGCATGGCCGGCGAATACGACTATCTGCTGCGTATTCAGGTGGCCGATATGAAGAGTTACGATAGCTTTTACAAGCGCCTGGTCAATGGCGTACCGGGGCTGATAGATGTGACTTCCAGCTTCGCCATGGAAGAGATTAAATACACCACCGCATTGCCGGTAGCGCCCTGACGGGCAAGAACAGAGACTCTCTTGTGCGATTATTCAGCCAGTTAAGTTGGTATTTCCTGCGCGAGTGGCGGCGCTATCTCGGTGCCATCAGTTTGCTTATCCTCATTGCGCTGCTGCAGCTGCTGCCCCCGCATATTGTCGGGGTAATTGTGGATGGCGTAACGCAGCACTCGCTCTCTACGGGCCAGATCATGATGTGGATTGGCGTCATGCTGGTGACCGCCGTCATCGTCTATCTGCTGCGCTACGTCTGGCGCGTACTGCTGTTTGGTGCCTCTTATCAGCTGGCAGTCGAGCTGCGTGAGGATTTCTACCGCCAGCTGAGCCGCCAGCATCCGGCCTTTTATCTGCGCCACCGCACCGGCGATCTGATCGCCCGCGCCACGAACGATGTGGATCGCGTGGTATTTGCTGCCGGGGAAGGGGTGCTGACGCTGGTGGACTCCCTGGTGATGGGGCTGGTGGTGCTGGCGGTGATGAGCACGCAAATCAGCTGGGAGCTAACGTTACTGGCGCTAATCCCCATGCCGATCATGGCGCTTGTGATCCAGAAAGATGGCGCGCGCCTGCACAATCGGTTCAAAGTGGCGCAGGCGGCGTTCTCCAGCCTTAACGATCAAACCCAGGAGAGCCTGACCAGCATTCGTATGATCAAGGCTTTTGGTCTGGAGGATCATCAGTCGCAACAGTTCGCCGGTATCGCCCGCGACACCGGAAAAAAGAACCTGCACGTGGCGCGGGTGGATGCGCGTTTTGATCCCACCATCTATATCGCTGTGGGCTTTTCCAATCTGCTGGCGATTGCCGGCGGCGGCTGGATGGTCTGGCACGGTACGCTGACGCTTGGTCAGCTGACCAGTTTTGTTATGTACCTCGGCCTGATGATCTGGCCGATGCTGGCGCTGGCGTGGATGATTAACATCGTTGAGCGTGGCAGCGCAGCGTGGAGCCGTATCCGCGCGCTGCTGGAGGAAGCGCCAGCGGTGGAGGATGGAGAGCAGGCGTTGCCGGATGAACCCGGCGTACTGCAGGTGGCGATTCGTGCGTTTCGCTACCCGGCAAATCCGGCACCGGTTTTGAGCGATCTCCATTTCCAGCTGAAACCGGGGCAGATGCTGGGGCTGTGTGGCCCGACCGGCTGTGGTAAGAGTACGCTGCTGAGCCTGATTCAGCGCCACTTCGACATCAACGAGGGCGACATCCGCTATCACAATATGCCGCTGCCGCAGCTGCGGCTGGATAGCTGGCGCAGCCGCCTGGCGGTCGTGAGCCAGACGCCGTTCCTGTTCTCCGATAGCGTTGCCAGCAACCTGGCGCTGGGACGGCCCGACGCCAGCCAGCAAGAGATTGAGCGCGCGGCACAGATGGCCTGCGTTCATGAGGATATCCTGCGTCTGCCGCAGGGCTATGACACCGAAGTGGGCGAACGCGGCGTGATGCTCTCCGGCGGACAAAAACAGCGCATCGCCATTGCGCGCGCGCTACTGCTCGATGCGGAGATCCTGATTCTGGACGATGCCCTTTCGGCGGTGGATGGCCGCACCGAACATGACATCCTGCACAACCTGCGCCTCTGGGGCAAAGGCCGCACGCTGATCATCAGTGCGCACCGTCTGTCGGCGCTGACAGAGGCCAGTGAAATCCTGGTGCTGCAGCAGGGTGCGGTGGTGCAGCGGGGCGATCACGATACGCTGGCCGCGCAGCCTGGCTGGTATCGCGATATGTATCGCTATCAGCAGCTGGAAGCGGCGCTGGATGAGGATGATGGGGCTGAAGGAGCAAACCGTGGCTAAATCACAACGTTTATGGCCGACGCTGAAACGTCTGCTCGCCTATGGCAAGCCGTGGCGTAAATCGCTGTGGATGGCGGTCGGCATGCTGTGGGTGGCCGCAGCGGCGGAGGTTACCGGGCCGATTCTGGTGAGTTATTTCATTGATAATCTGATCGCCAAACACCGCATGCCGTGGGGCATCGTGGCGGGGCTGCTGGTGAGTTTTATCCTGCTGCAGTTACTGGCGGCCGGCCTGCACTATCTGCAGGCGCTGCTCTTTAACCGGGCGGCGATTGGTGTGGTGCAGCAGCTGCGTGTGGATGTGATGAATGCCGCATTGCGCCAACCGCTCAGCGCCTTTGATACCCAGCCGGTCGGGCAGATCATTTCACGCGTGACCAACGATACCGAAGTAATCAAAGATCTCTATGTCACGGTGGTGGCAACGGTTCTGCGCAGCGCCGCGCTGATTGGTGCAATGCTGGTGGCCATGTTCTCACTGGACTGGCGCATGGCTCTGGTGGCACTGGTGATTTTCCCGCTGGTCATCACGGTGATGCTGATTTATCAGCGTTACAGCACGCCCATTGCACGCCGCGTGCGCAGCTATCTGGCTGACATCAACAATGGTTTCAACGAAATCATCAACGGCATGAGCGTTATCCAGCAATTCCGACAGCAGGCACGATTCGGCGAGCGGATAGGTGAAGCGAGCCGTTCACACTATCTGGCGCGCATGGAGACGTTACGACTGGATGGTTTTCTGCTGCGACCGCTGCTGAGTCTGTTTTCTGCACTGATTTTGTGCGGGCTATTAATGCTGTTTAGCTTCGCCACGCCGGGTGTCTTTGAAGTGGGCGTACTGTATGCCTTCATTACTTATCTCGGTCGTCTCAACGAACCGCTGATTGAACTCACCACGCAGCAATCGATGCTGCAGCAGGCTATTGTCTCCGGCGAACGTATTTTTGAGCTGATGGATGCGGCGCAGCAGGGGTACGGCAGTGATATTCAGCCGCTGGCCTCTGGTCGTATTAGCCTGCGTGACGTGAGCTTCGCCTACCGTGACGATCGCGATGTGTTGAGTCATATCAACCTTGAGGTGCCGGCGCGCGGCTTTGTGGCGCTGGTGGGCCATACCGGGAGCGGTAAAAGTACGCTGGCCAATCTGCTCATGGGCTACTATCCGGTGACGCGCGGCAGCATCGAGCTGGATGGTCGTCCGCTACTGCAGCTCTCGCATGATGCGCTGCGCACCAGCGTGGCAATGGTGCAGCAGGACCCGGTAGTGCTGGCGGATACCCTGCTGGAAAACGTGCGTCTTGGCCGTGATATTGCGGAAGCGCAGGTGTGGCAGGCGCTGGAGACGGTACAGCTGGCTGCGCTGGCGCGGTCAATGCCGGAGGGCATACATACGCGGCTGGGTGAGCAGGGCAACAATCTTTCGGTTGGACAGAAGCAGCTGCTGGCGCTGGCGCGCGTGCTGGTCTCTCTGCCGCAAATTTTAATTCTTGATGAAGCCACCGCGAACATCGATTCCGGTACCGAACAGGCGATCCAGCATGCGCTGCGCGCGCTGCGCCAGCACAGCACGCTGGTAGTGATTGCGCACCGCCTCTCTACCATTACCGAAGCCGACCAGATTCTGGTGCTACATCGCGGTCAGGTTGTGGAACGCGGCACGCACGCTCATCTGCTGGCGCAGCAAGGGCGCTACTGGCAGATGTATCAGCTGCAGCAGGCGGGTGATGAACTCGCGACGGGCATACCCGCCTCTGCTGAAGGGTGATTTGCACCTTTTTTGACCTTATTTATCGGAATGTTCTGTAAGAATGCACTCCTTTGAGGCCATGAGCACCAAAGGAGTGCAAAAATACAACACTCTGCGTGCTTCTCCTCACTTCTCCTCTCACTTCCGATCGTAACGAAGCGTGATGACATGCGCCTGCATGACCCACGCGCCTCTTTTGCCATTTATGGCACAGCCTTTGCTTAACTCTCTGCGTGTCCGCGAAGACTCACTCATTTTTATATCCGGAGGGGAACGTATGAAGCTGGTTACCGTGGTAATCAAACCATTTAAGCTGGAGGACGTGCGTGAAGCGTTATCCTCCATTGGCATTCAGGGCCTGACCGTGAGCGAAGTGAAAGGCTTTGGGCGTCAGAAGGGCCATGCAGAACTGTACCGCGGGGCTGAGTACAGCGTTAACTTCCTGCCAAAAGTGAAAATTGATATTGCCATTGCGGACGATCAACTTGATGAAGTGGTCGATGTCATCAGCAAAGCCGCTTATACCGGCAAAATTGGCGACGGCAAAATCTTCGTCGCGGAATTGCAGCGCGTTATCCGTATTCGTACCGGCGAAACCGACGAAGCAGCACTGTAACTGGGGCTCTGAATTGTGATGGGATGGAATAAAATGAAAAAAGTAATGACCATGTTGGGCCTCACCAGCCTGGCGCTGTTACCGTCTCTGGCAATGGCCGCTGCGCCTGCCGTTGCGGATAAAGCTGACAACGCCTTTATGATGATCTGTACCGCGCTGGTACTGTTTATGACCATCCCGGGAATTGCCCTGTTTTACGGCGGCTTGATTCGTGGCAAAAACGTGCTGTCGATGCTGACCCAGGTGGCCGTGACCTTTGCGCTGGTATGCGTGCTGTGGGTGGTCTACGGCTACTCACTCGCCTTCAGCGAAGGCAATGCGTTCTTCGGTAACTTCCAGTGGGTGATGTTAAAGAATATTGAGCTGAAAGCGGTGATGGGCAGCTTCTATCAATATATCCACGTGGCGTTCCAGGCCTCATTCGCCTGTATCACCGTAGGGCTGATTGTGGGCGCCATTGCCGAGCGTATTCGCTTCTCGGCGGTGCTGATCTTTGTCGGCGTATGGCTGACGCTCTCCTATCTGCCTATCGCCCATATGGTATGGGGCGGCGGTTATCTGGCGCAGGATGGTGCGCTGGATTTCGCAGGCGGTACGGTAGTGCACATTAACGCGGCGGTTGCGGGTCTGGTGGGCGCCTACCTGGTGGGTAAACGTGCGGGCTTCGGGAAAGAGGCATTCAAACCGCATAACCTGCCAATGGTGTTTATCGGTACCGCCATTCTGTATGTGGGCTGGTTTGGCTTTAACGCCGGCTCCGCGTCTGCGGCCAACGAGATCGCTGCGCTGGCGTTCGTGAATACCGTAGTGGCTACCGCCGGTGCCGTGCTCTCCTGGGTGTTTGGCGAATGGGCAATGCGCGGCAAGCCCTCTCTGCTGGGCGCCTGCTCGGGCTTTATCGCTGGTCTGGTTGCGATTACCCCGGCCTGCGGTTATGTGGGGGTGGGCGGCGCGCTGATTATCGGTCTGGCCGGTGGCCTGGCGGGTATCTGGGGCGTCACCACGCTGAAGAGATGGCTGCGCGTTGATGACCCGTGTGATGTGTTTGGCGTGCACGGCGTGTGCGGCATTCTTGGCTGCATCCTGACCGGCGTCTTTGCCTCCTCTTCGCTGGGCGGTGTGGGTTATGCGGAAGGCGTAACCATGGGCCATCAGGTTTGGGTTCAGGTATTTAGCTGTCTGGTGACTATCGTCTGGTCCGGCGTAGTGGCTTTCATCGGCTTTAAGCTGGCCGATCTGATTGTCGGGCTGCGCGTGCCGGAAGAGCAGGAGCGCGAAGGTCTGGACGTGAACAGCCACGGCGAGAACGCTTACAACCAGTAATGCGCAGGATGAAGAGAAGCAGTGCGATAAAATAATAAACAGCAAAAGGGGCGACCAGGTCGCCCCTTTTTTTATGCCTCGCGCTGGCGCATCACGCCCTCCTGCACCGTAGTTGCCACCAGCGTGCCGTTCCGGGTATAGAACTCACCGCGCACAAAGCCGCGCGCACCGGAAGCCGATGTACTGACCACGCTGTAGAGCAGCCAGTCAGAGAGATCAAACGGACGGTGGAACCACATAGAGTGGTCGATGGTAGCCACCTGCATATCGGGCTCAAGAAAGCCTTTGCCGTGCGGCTGTAGCGCAACCGGCAGGAAGTTAAGATCCGAAGCGTAACCCAGCAGATACTGATGAATACGCCGATCGTCCGGCAACTGGCCATTAGCGCGAATCCAGACCTGGCGCACCGGCTCATCAACGCGGCCTTTTAGCGGGTTGTGAATCTGGACCGGGCGGATATCCAGCGGGCGCTCGGCGAGGAACTTCTCTTTGAGTTTGAGCGGCAGGTGAGCGGCCAGTTTTTGCGCCAGATCCTGCTCAGAGGGCAGGTTATCCGGGCCCGGCACCACCGGCATGCTGTTCTGATGTTCGAAGCCGCTCTCAGGTGCCTGGAACGACGCCGTCATGTAGAAAATGGGCTGCCCGTTTTGCACTGCGCTGACGCGACGGGCGCTGAAGCTTTTACCATCCCGCAGGGTTTCAACGTCATAGATGATGGCTTTCTGGCTGTCGCCGGGCCGCAGGAAGTAGCTGTGGAATGAGTGGATAATGCGCGCTTCCGGCACGGTTTGCTTAGCTGCATAGAGCGCCTGACCAACGACCTGGCCGCCAAACACCTGGCGCAGGCCCAGATCTTCACTTTGCCCGCGGAATAGACCCTCTTCCAGCTTTTCCAGATTCAATAAATTAAGCAGGTTGTGCAGTGCCTGGCTCATAACGGACTCCTCAGAGATGCCAATGGCGCAAGTGTGAAAGATCCGACCAGTTTCCGCAACGCTTTTACCGCGATTTCCCCCCTTCAGGCGCAATGGGGATTTTTGTGCCAGAATTAACAGCAATCGGCGGTCGAAAACCCAGCCAACAACTTTACCGCCGACAATCATAGTGTTCACAAGGAGACGACATCGATGAAACTCTGGCAAGTTATTAGCGGTATGACGCTCGCTGCGGCGATCACAGGGTGTGCCGATCACAGCAAGCCGGTGCCAACACCGACGCTGGGCTCAACGGTCGCCGGTCAGCAAGCCGCCATCGCGCAGCCTAACGTTAGTGGTTCGGTGTATATTCGCCAGCGCATTGCGCTGCCGCCGGATGCGGTTCTGACCGTGACGCTGGCAGACGCCTCGCTGGCCGATGCGCCGTCAAAAGTGCTTTCGCAGCGCGTGGTGCGTACCGAAGGGAAACAGGCGCCGTTCCAGTTTGTGCTGCCGTTCAACCCGGCTGACATCCAGCCGAACGCACGTATTCTGCTGAGCGCAGCCATTACGGTCGATGGCAAGCTGGCCTTTGTCACCGATACCGTGAAGCCGGTGATCAATCAGGGCGGAACCAAAGCAGAGCTGCTGCTGGTGCCGGTGACGAATATGGCGATGCCAACCCAGCCGGGTGCGGCAACCACGGTGCCATCTACGTCCCCGACTCAGGTCACGCCTTCAGCGTCGGTGCCTGCGCCAACCAGTATGTAATCACAGCACCGAATCAGGGGCACACAGGTCCGCTGCCGCTTTACTCTACGGCAGCGGACCTGGCGGCCCTTATCCTGCACCGCTAATTTAATACGCCCAGCGGTACTTCTCTAAATCGATTTCACCGGCGTCATTCACTTCAATGCCTTCCGCTTCAAGCGCATCGCGCTGGCGAAATAAGTCATCACCCTGCAGCGAGATACGACCGTGGCGATTGATTACGCGGAACCAGGGCAATTTGCTGCCCGGCGGCAGACGCCGAAGCACGCCGCCTACCTGGCGCGCTGCACGCGGCGATCCCGCCAGCAGGGCGACATCGCCATAGGTGATCACTTTGCCTTTAGGGATAGCCGCAATGATTTGCCATACGCGCTCAGAAAAGTTGCTTTGCTCGCTCATGCAGCGTTTCGTCTCCTGCAAAAACATCAACTTTAGCATGGGGAAAGGCGGTTCAGCAGGTATTTACCGCCGCTCTGTTCAAGAAACCAACGGTTGTCCGGCCTGCGCTTGCAATTGCCAGGGGCTTACCTGATAATGCCAGCGCTCTCGAAATGAGGGCTCGTCAATGGGGGCCCTGTTGGTTCTCCCGCAACGCTAACTTGTGAACTCGGTCAGGTCCGGAAGGAAGCAGCCGCAGCAGGCGACGCGTGTGCCGGGATGTAGCTGGCAGGGCCTCCACCATTTCTGCTCCCCAGAAAATCTTCAGAAACAGCAGACAGCACTACGCTGGCACTCCCTTGCCGGTGAATCATCCCTGCAGATAAACGATGGCGTAACGGAAAAGCGTGAAGGGCAGATCTTAGCGGACGTATTTCCAGACGGAGCCAGGCACTTTGTCGTAGAGCTTGTTCATCGTCAGCTCTGCCAGGCGGTGATCGGCTGCGGAATAGAAAACCGCTAACTCATCTTCAGGTAATTCGTACTTATTTTTTTCAATAACCCGTTCAAGGGTATCAATTGAGCGACAACGACGCAGTCGCATCAAATAGTCTGTTTTGGTTAGGGCTTGGTTGCTCATAAATAAACCGGTCTCACTCTGATGCTAAAAGGAATGGCTGGGTTGCTGGAGATAAGCGCACTCTTCGGCAAACAGATTAAATAAGCGTTTTGCTGAACGTTGCCACCGCTGAAGATCCTGAGAATTGATTCCATAACTGCTGAACAACATAAAGGTATCGTCAAGATATTCATCGATTTGCGTAATCAGCGCTTCATCTTCAACGTGCTTAATTTTGTAATTCATCGTGAAAGAGGCGATATGCTCAATCAAATCGTTGAGCTGTAAATTGCCTGGCGAAGTGGGATCATTAACCCAGCCGTGGTGGCTATCCGTTAACGTCGCCATACTTTCGTCAAACAGGCTCTCACACAGAAATTTAAGCTGGGCAATATCATGCCGTTTCGGTGAGTATTCGTCCATCTTTTTCCCCTCCATAGCGAGCACAGGTACCGCAACGCGGCGAGATTTGAAAAAGCTACCAGGGAGCGATCACGAATAAAAGTAATTCAGCGACCTTTCAAATATAATCCACATTCATTAGCTTTGCTCACCCAATTACCAAATATTACAATTCATCGGCGGGTGATGGCTGCGTATTGTCGATCACGTCAAACAGCAGCGCACCGGGCGTAATGTGGAATGTAACGGCTTCACGTCGCGTAAAGGTTTCATTTAAATCCAGGCAGGGATTAAATAAATCCCACGTGAAATCGTAAAGCATTTTAAATCGATCGTGATTGAACCGTTGAATGGAAATAATCTTAAAACTGTCCGGAACTAATTTCGCGTTTTGCGAATACCACTGTAAATCACCGGCGAGCGCTTCAGCTATTTTGAGAATATTCCCCTGTATTATTCTCTGTAGCTTGCCGCAATCATCCTCATCCACAGCGATATCACAATGAATAATAGACTGCATCTGGCATCCTCGTATAAGGAAGAGTGTATCTATCATTGTGTTTTCAGCAGCACAAAGCAAGGTGCCCGTAAACAGAACGGGCGATTACTGCGATGGGGCACAACTTTCAGGCACATAAAGACAATACGCTAACCCAATCTTTCTGGCTGCCGGATATTTTTTGAAACACTTTGCCCGCGCGGCACGGGACCGCGATCGGTTAGGATAAGTGTTATGTTATAACATTTTGGTTTGCGGGTAATGAATCACAGTGGATTACTTTTGTCCCTTGGCGGACGCCTGACGGTTGCGCTGCTGCTGTGCGCACTGCTGGCGCTGGCGCTCTGGTGGGGGATACAGAAATGATGCGTTTTAACCAACTGCAGGGCGGTTATCAGGGCAGGGCGGTGACGCCGCAGGTCACCGGTGCGCTGGCCGCCGGCAGTATGACAGCGCTGGTCGGCGCCAACGGCACCGGAAAATCGACCTTATTAAAAACCATCGCCGGATTGATTCCTCCCGTTAGCGGCAGCTGCGAACTCCACATTTCACGCAGTGCACTTGGCTGGTTGCCGCAGCGCAGCGAGCTGGAAACACGTTTTCCATTGACCGCTTATGAGCTGGTGGCCATGGGCTGCTGGCCACGCTGTGGCTGGTTTGGCGGTATCACCCGCGCCTTGCGTCAGGAGATTGATGCTGCGCTGGATGCCGTACAGATGCGTGAGTTTGCCGACGCGCAGCCCGCCATGCTCTCCGGCGGCCAGCTGCAGCGCGTGCTCTTTGCGCGACTGCTGCTGCAGCAGAGCAGAGTCTGGCTGCTGGATGAGCCGTTCAATGGCATTGATACGCCCACCGTTACGTTACTGATGTCGATTCTGCAGCAGCAGCAGCAGAAGGGCACCACGCTGCTGGTGGTGCTGCACGATCGCCCGCTGGTCGCGCGTTACTTTACGGATGTGCTGTCGCTGGATGAGAGCAGTACGGTGCAGACGCCGCTGCTGCGCAGGGTAGCCTCATGACCCTTATTCAACCCTTCATCGAATTCGGTTTTATGCGCCGCGCCTTAGTGGCCTGCGTCGCGTTAGCCGTCAGCGCCACGCCGCTCGGGGTGTTTCTCTCGCTGCGCCGCATGAGCCTGGTCGGTGATGCGTTATCGCATGCGGTACTGCCGGGTGCCGCCATCGGCTATCTGGTTTCAGGATTATCGCTGGTTGCGATGGGTATCGGCGGACTGATCGCCGGGCTGGCGGTGGCGCTGCTCTCAGGGGCGGTTAGCCGATATACGCCATTAAAGGAGGACGCCAGCTTCTCTGGCTTCTATCTGGGTTCGCTGGCGCTGGGCGTTACGCTGGTGTCGCTGCGCGGATCCAGCGTTGATCTGCTGCATGTTCTGTTTGGCTCACTGCTGGAGGTGGATAACAGCGCCATTCTGCTGGTGGGAAGCATCGCCGCGTTTACGCTGCTGACGCTGGCCGTGATCTTCCGGCCGCTGGTGATTGATGCATTTGATCCCGACTTTTTGCGCGCCCAGGGCAAGTGGAGCGCACCGCTGGTGCATGGCATCTTTCTTACCTTAGTGGTGCTCAATCTGGTGGCGGGCTTCCAGGTGCTGGGCACGTTAATGTCCGTCGGCCTGATGATGCTGCCAGCTACCAGTGCACGTTTCTGGAGCCGCCACCTTGCCAGCATGCTCGGCATCGCCATGCTGCTGGCTATTGTTGCGGCGCTCATCGGTCTGATTCTTTCATGGCACTACTCGCTGCCCGCCGGACCGGCCGTGGTACTGAGTGCAGCCGTGCTGTTTTTACTGTCCGTGTTGACAGGACCATGTGGCGGCCTGCTGCGCCGTCGATAATGCAATAATAAGGGAATACGTATGAAGAAGTTACCGTTGAGCCTGGCCATCGCAGCCATGTTCATCAGCCCGCTGACGCTGGCGAAAACCGTGGATGCCGTGGCGAGCTTCACCGTACTGGCGGATATCGTTAAGCAGGTGGGCGGCGATCACGTTAAGGTGAAATCACTGGTTGGGCCGGATGGCGATCCGCACACCTTTGAACCCACGCCGCAGGATAGTCAGGCGCTGGCAAAAGCGGACGTGGTGTTTGTCAGTGGGCTGGGCATGGAGGGCTGGATGGATCGCCTGATTAGCGCATCTGGCTACACAGGCAACGTGGTGGTGGCCTCAAACGGCGTGAACACCCGTAAGATGGAGGAGGAGGGGAAAACCGTGACCGATCCGCATGCGTGGAACAGCATGCAAAATGGCGTGATCTACGCCACCAACGTGATGAACGCATTGATCAAAGCCGATCCTCAGGATGAAGCGGAGATTCGTAAAAGCGGCGAACGCTATATTCAGCAACTGCAACAGCTGGACGGTTGGGCAAAGAGATCGTTCGAAGCAGTGCCGCTTAGCAAGCGTAAAGTGCTTACCAGTCACGATGCGTTTGGCTACTTTGGTCAGCGCTATGGCGTCACCTTCCTTGCTCCGGTTGGCTTCTCAACGGAAGCGGAAGCCAGCGCCAGCGATGTGGCGGCAATCATTAAGCAGCTGAAAGCTGAGCATATCAAAACCTATTTTGTTGAGAACCAGACCGACCCGCGCCTGGTGAAACAGATAGCCAGTGAAACCGGCGCTCAGCCGGGTGGTGAACTCTATCCGGAAGCTTTATCTGCGGCGAACGGGCCGGCAGCGACCTACGTTGCGGCATTTAAGCACAATGTGGATGCCATGCTGGCGACCATGAAGTAATAAAAAAGGCCGGGGAGCATCCCGGCCAATTATCACGACACTTTCCTAACGTTTTTTCTTTCTTCCCTGCACCGCCTTAAAGCGCGGATTCGTTTTGCAAATCACATAAATCCGGCCTTTACGACGCACGACTTTGCAATCTTTGTGACGGGTCTTGGCAGACCGCAATGAACTGACCACCTGCATGCTGCTGCTCCCCGCTTATTTGCTGCGCGTCAGGAAGCTGCCGAAACGCTTGTTGAAGCGTGCGGCGCTGCCCTCTTTGGCAAACTCTTTCTGCTTACCGGTGTAGTAAACGTGCGATTTTGATGAGACATCAAGCGTCACGTACGGCAGCTCTTCCCCTTCAAACTGGATGGTGCGATCGGTCTTAATGGTGGAACCCACTTTGAAGTATTCGTCGGCGGTGGTGTCATGGAATACCACTGGACGATAGTGCGGATGGATATTCGCTTTCATAACTGCTCTCTCATGTAATGTTATAATATAACAATAGTATGAACCTGGCGGGATTTGATTGCAACCGCGATCGTTACGTGGGTATTACCGGGCAGAAGGCAAAAAAAAAGGCCGCATTAGCGGCCTTGATAAGAGAGCGTAAAACTTAGTGGTTCTGCTCTGTCGGATGTCCTTGTTCCAGCTCCGATTTATTTTTGCTGAAACGGCGGCGCACCACCACGAAGAACACCGGCACGAAGAAGATCGCCAGCGCTGTCGCGGTCACCATGCCGCCCATCACGCCTGTACCAACGGCATTCTGTGCGCCGGAGCCGGCACCGCTGCTGATTGCCAGCGGCAGTACGCCGAGGATAAACGCCAGTGACGTCATCAGAATCGGACGCAGACGCATACGTGAGGCTTCCAGCGTTGACTCCACCAGGCCTTTGCCCTCCTTCTCCATCAAATCCTTGGCGAATTCAACAATCAGGATGGCGTTCTTCGCCGAGAGGCCGATGGTGGTCAACAGCCCTACCACAAAGTAGACGTCGTTACTCAGGCCGCGCAGCGTGGTAAAGATCAGCGCACCAATGACGCCCAGCGGTACCACCAGCATGACTGAGAACGGAATTGACCAGCTCTCATACAGTGCCGCCAGACACAGGAACACCACAATCAGTGAGATCGCATAGAGCGCAGGTGCCTGGTTACCGGAGAGACGTTCCTGATAGGACATGCCGGTCCAGTCGTAACCAATACCTGCCGGCAGTTTGCCCGCCAGCTCCTCCATCAGGTTCATGGCATCACCCGAGCTCTTGCCCGGTGCAGCCTGACCCAGGATCTCCATTGATGGGAGACCGTTATAGCGCTCCAGGCGCGGTGAACCGTACTGCCACTTCGCCGAGGAGAAGCTGGAGAACGGCACCATGGTGCCCGCGCTGTTGCGCACGTACCACTTGCTGATGTCATCCGGCAGCATGCGCGAATCGGCTTTACCCATCACGTACACTTTCTTGACGCGGCCACGGTCAATGAAGTCATTGACGTAAGAGCCGCCCCAGGCAGCACCCAGCGTGGTGTTAATGTCAGACAGCGACACACCCAGCGCCTGCGCTTTCTCCTGATCGATGATCAGCTTGTACTGCGGCGTATCTTCCAGACCATTTGGACGCACGCCAACCAGCGTATCCGGATGCTGGGCGATCATGCCAAACAGCTGGTTACGCGCGGCAGTCAGCTTCTCATGGCCGAGGTTACCCTGGTCAATCAGCTGGAAGTCAAAGCCGGTTGCGTTACCCAGTTCGATAATCGCTGGCAGGTTGAACGGGAACACCATCGCATCTTTAATCTGACCCAGCGCCTGCATCGCACGTCCGGCAATGGCCGGCACTTTCAGGCTGGCATCGCTACGCTCATCCCATGGCTTGAGGCTGACGAAGGCGATACCGGTGTTCTGACCACGACCGGCGAAGCCGAAGCCGTTAACGGTAAACACCGAGTTAACGCTGTCTTTCTCTTTGGTCAGGAAGTAATCGGTCACCTGATCCAGCACTTTCTGGGTACGTTCCTGAGTCGCGCCGGCAGGCAGCTGCGCCTGTGCCAGTAACAGACCCTGATCCTCTTCCGGCAGGAAGGAGGAGGGCAGTTTCAGGAACAGATAAGCCATACCGACAACGATCACCAGATAGATAACCAGATAGCGACCGGTACTACGGATGATATGGCCTACGCTATCGACGTAGTGGTTGGTGCTCTTATCAAACAAGCGGTTAAACCAGCCAAAGAAACCAGTGGTTTTGCCGTGGTCGCCCTTCTTGATCGGCTTCAGCATTGTGGCGCACAGCGCCGGCGTCAGAATCAACGCCACCAGCACCGACAGCGCCATCGCTGAAACGATGGTGATGGAGAACTGGCGATAGATAACACCGGTTGAACCGCCGAAGAAGGCCATCGGGATAAATACCGCTGACAGAACCAGCGCGATCCCCACCAGCGCACCCTGAATCTGCTCCATTGAACGGCGGGTCGCCTCTTTTGGCGGCAGACCCTCTTCCGCCATGACGCGCTCAACGTTCTCGACCACCACGATGGCGTCATCCACCAGCAGGCCGATGGCAAGCACCATACCGAACATCGTCAGCGTGTTAATCGAGTAGCCAAAGGCGCTGATAATGGCAAAGGTCCCCAGCAGGACGACCGGCACCGCAATGGTTGGAATCAGCGTGGCGCGGAAGTTCTGCAGGAACAGATACATCACCAGGAACACCAGCACGATGGCTTCAAACAGCGTTTTAACCACTTCGAAGATTGAGATCTTAACGAACGGCGTGGTGTCGTACGGGTAGACGGTTTTCATGCCTGACGGGAAGAACGGTTCCAGCTTCGCCAGCTCCGCTTTCACCGCGTCAGCCGTATCCAGGGCGTTAGCGCCGGTCGCCAGTTTAACACCGATACCGGAGGCGGGTTTCCCGTTGTAACGCGCGATGATCTCGTAGTTTTCACCCCCGAGCTCGATCTTCGCAACGTCACGCAGGCGCACCTGCGAACCATCCTGATTCACCTTCAGCATGATATTGCCGAACTCGTCGGTGGAGGTCAGACGGGTTTGCGCAATGATGGAGGCATTGAGCTGCTGACCCGGCGCCGGTGGCGTACCGCCCAGCTGACCGGCAGCCACCTGGGTGTTCTGGGTTTGCAGCGCACTGATCACATCCACCGGCGTCAGCTGGTAGTTGTTGAGTTTGTGCGGATCAAGCCAGATGCGCATCGCATACTGCGCACCAAATACCTGCGTATCACCAACACCCGGCGTACGGCTGATAGGGTCTTTGATGTTAGAGGCAACATAGTCAGAGATGTCATTCTGCGTCATGCTGCCATCTTCGCTAACGAAACCGGCTACCATCAGGAAGCTGCTGGAGGATTTCTTAACCTGAATCCCCTGTTGCTGTACTTCCTGCGGCAGCAGCGGCATGGCCAGCTGCAGTTTGTTCTGCACCTGAACCTGCGCGATATCCGCATCCGTACCGGACTGGAAAGTCAGCGTCAGCGTCAGCGTACCGGACGAGTCACTGCTCGAGGACATATACATCAGCCCGTCGATGCCGTTCATGTTTTGCTCGATAACCTGGGTTACCGAATCCTGCAGCGTTTTCGCATCTGCGCCCGGATAAGAGGCCTGAATTTCAACCGCCGGTGGCGCAACGTTGGGATATTGCTCAATCGGCAGGTTGATAATCGATAGCGCACCCGCCAGCATAATAATGATGGCGAGCACCCAGGCGAAAATGGGGCGATCGATAAAGAACTTAGCCATGTATCAACGGCTCCTGTTTATGACGATGATTTAGCAGACTGTGAATCTGGTAGTGCATTGGCATCGTCTTTGACTTCTTGTGGCGTCACCTGCGCACCCGGTTTCGCACGCTGAGTACCTACGGTAATCACGCGATCGCCCTCTTTAAGACCTTCGGTCACCAGCCATTTGTCGCCAAATGCCTGATTTGCGGTGATCTTACGCACTTCAACTTTGTTGTCTGCGCCGACAACCATGGCGCTGGCTTCACCGGTTGGCGTAC
>Ga0157361_1000245_pt1 | contig 26671 bp, 24 predicted proteins | sample AttlaeALBM2_FD_111481 | JGI IMG/M metagenome (GOLD analysis project Ga0157361, IMG submission 111481) | Fungus gardens microbial communities from leaf cutter ant in Ribeirão Preto, State of São Paulo, Brazil - Atta laevigata ALBM2 | ecosystem: Host-associated > Fungi > Mycelium > Unclassified ...
AACACCTGGCGGTTAGCGATGCGGCGCATCTCACTGTGGTTATCGAGACGACAGCGGCTCACCAGGTTATCCACCATCGCCTGACGGCTCTGGGCGTTTTCGGTCATATACACTGAAGCAATAAAATCTTCCGCCAGCTGGGTGAGCGTCATGCCACGCTGAATACGCTGCTCCATGCCGGGATAGAAGCGCACCACCTGGCGGTTGTAGGCCACCAGCCGCTCCTGCTCGTCGTACATCAGCACCGCAGCACGCAATGAGTCGAGCGCTTTGGGTAACAAACCTTCGGGCATGACCTGCTCCTTACTCGAATGCCTCAGCGGTTGCGCCCTTAACCAAAGGGAAGCAGCGTGGCGGCTGGGTGAATGGATCGTCGAGCTGACGGCGGAAATAGCTGTTGTCCGGCAGGGCTGATGATGCCAGCAGCGGCCCCATATTGACCTTGAACAGCAGGGCTTCCAGCACCATGGCATTGGTCGACAAGGTAATGGCGCGATTGTAGTCGCCGGTGGCCTCGACGCGCCCCTCATACCAGCCGCGCTGCGCGTCATATTGCAGGCGCGTCATCTTCATCAGCGCATCGGTAAACGGCGTGTCCCACAGCGCCCAGAGCCCGAATACCGCGCGCGTCGAAACCTGCGCCAGCCGTGGGACCCACTTGCCGTCATCCGCCAGCGTATTCCACGCATAGCCATTGGCATACACCGTGTCATTGACGTGCCACGGCGGCGCGGAGAGGTTGAAGTCGCTGCGCGCCGTCAAAATGCCTTCGCGCTGCCAGCGCAGCTCCTGAACGCGATAGACCTGGCTGGCGCGCTGGCGCTGCAGCTGCACGATGTCGCGATCGGCCCCCGGCAGTTCCCAGCCATACTCCAGACCGCTCAGCACATATGGCGTGGTGGTAATGGCGCTGGGCGTCCATGTGGTGCGCGGATCGCGGCTGTCGATGTCCAGCGCCAGCCCGTAGAGGATGACGTGCTGTGAGGGCGGCCGCAGCGAACGATCGTTGGCGAAGCCCCACAGCCCCAATCCTGCAGCGCTGTATTCACTGTCGCCCAGCCGGCCTTCAGGCTGCACGCGCAGCTTCTGCTGTTGCAGTATGGCGGCGTTGAGCTGGCCCTGGTCATCCACCACCGGGCAGAAGTTCCAGCGCAGCACAATGCGCTCCAGGTATTCGCTGTACTGCGGATGAAAGGCGGCGACAATGCGCAGCGCCATCATCAGCCGGGCCATATCGCGCGACGACCAACCAATCACCTGCGGCGCGTTGCTGTAGCCCACCATGGCAAGGTTTTGCGTGTTATAGAGCAAATTGGGAACACCGCTCTGCGTCAGCGGCATGCGGTTCAGGCTGCCGAGCAGCTGCGTCAGGCGGCGATCAAACAGAGCATCGTCGATCAAGTTCAGCTGCCGGGCGGCGGTCAGTGCAATCAGGGTATCGCCCATCTGCCACAGACTGGCTACCGGCCGCTTGTCGCTGCCGTTGACCAGACCACTGCTCTGCACGTTGTTGTCGAAGTAGCGCCAGGCAACCGTGGCCCAGCGCTGCTCCTCGGTGCTCAGCGCACCGGTGCGCGCGCTGGTGTGCCAGCCGCCGTGCGTCAGCCAGCGCCAGCCGGCGCCATCGTGACGAACCAGCAGCCAGGTGACGCCGGCCACGGCCAGCAGCAGTAATAACCCGACCAGGCGACTTACTGTTTTAGGCATGAGGTGGCTACCGGCGGTAGTTTCACAGGCGCGGAGCTGTCGCAGCGGGCGCATTTACAGGCGCTGCACTTCGGCGCCGTACGCACTGAGGTGCCGGTCTGTTCACACCAGTTTTTAATGCCCGGCGTGACGCTTAAGAAGGGCCGGTTGCGCGTCTCGTTGTTCTGCTCAAACAGATCGACCACGCGCTTCTCCCACAGTGATGGCGCGTAATTTCGATTGCGCGAATCATTGGTGTTATAGCGCAGTAGCTTGCCCTGTTTTTTAAACAGCAGCGCTTCCAGCATGATGCCGTTGTTATTGGCGGTGAACTCTTTGATCGGGCCATCCCCGTTCTCGTACAACCCTTCGTAGTAACCTTTGCCCTGTTCGTCGGCGTTTTCGATGGCATCAAACAGGCGGTCAGTGTAGGGCGAATCCCACAGCACCCACATGCCCAGCGCCGCTTTCAGCGATACCGCCGCCACGTTGGGCACATACTGGCCCTTATCGGTGATGGTGTTCCAGTTAAAGCCATCGCTGAAGACCGTGTCATAGACAAAGTAGGGGGACTTATCGAGCTGATGCTCCGAGCGCGCCGTAAGCGTGCCGGTGATCATGTAGCGGTTCTCCTGAGCCTGATAGACGCGGTCAGCAAAGTTTTTCATCCACGGATGCGAATGGTTCGCGGGGCTGTCGTCACGATCGTCCGGGTTATCCCAGCCCATCTCCAGCCCGTGCAGCAGGTAGGATTCCGTTACCACATAGTTGTGCTGATTGGTCAGGCGCGGATCGCGCGAGTCATAAGGCACCAGCACGCAGTAGATATCCGCCAGCGCGTAAGGCTCGGGTTTACTGGCCTGGCAGGTGGTAAAGCCCCACAGCTGGTAACCGGCCGCAGCATACTCTTCGTATCCCAGACGACCCTCCTGCACGTACTGTGGTTTTTTCTCTTTATCCAGATAAGCGCCATAGAGCGTGCCGCAGTCATCCACCACGTGGGTGAAATCCCAGCCCAGTACCACGTTATCGATGCTGTTGCCGTGCTCCGGATAGCGCTCTTTGATGATCTTCAGCCACAACAGCATGCGGCCGATATCAATGGCGGAGAAGCCAATCTCACCGGGTTTGTTCAGGTAGTCCACCTTCTGCCCGGTAATGGTGTTGTAGGCTTTGTTGGGGACCTGATTCTGGAACAGCACCAGTTTGTTGAGCGTGGCCATAAACTGGATAAAGCGGCGGTCAAACTCCGCTTTGTCAATAATGCCCAGCTCACGCGCGGCAGTCAGCGCCGCCAGATAAGAGCCGCTGTCCCACATGGTGGTTGAGGGATATTTGTTTACCGCATTCACCAGACCGGTGGTGGGCTGGTAGTTAGCGACAAAGTAGGACCACGCGTTTTTGGCCACGCTCATTTCACGTGGTGTCAGTTCGCCATGACGACTTTTGTAGTCCGATGCGGGCAGGCTCACGGCGGCCTGCAGCGGCGGGGCGATCAGGGCCAGCACCAGCAGCAAGCGGCGTAAACCAGACAGGGTTAGGGATAACACGCTCATTGCGCTCTTACTCCTTTTGAGGGGCGGTGGCGGGCGATCGGTTCAGGCAGCCCAGACAAAGCAGTTGGCCGTGCGCAATGTATGAGAGGCTCTCAAGCACCATTGCGTTGGTATCGGCATTGATGGCGGCGTTGACGCTACCGTCCGGATTAAAGCCGGCTCGCCAGCCTTTACCCGGTTCAATCATCGGCAGCATCTGCTGGCGTAACGCCTCACTCCAACGGTTGCGGAACAGGGCATACCAGGCGAATGCTGAACGGGTGGAGAGCAGGGCGCGCTCGGGCAGCGTATCGTGGCTGTTATCGTTTTGCTCTTGCACCGGCAGCGGCTGTTGACCCGGCAGCGTGCCGCTGAAATCGGGCGCCTGTTCGGCGTAATCCGCATTGATATCGCCACGCGCATCCGGCTTACCGGTGCGCTGCTGAAGAATCTGCATAATGCGCCAGCTAATCTCACCGCTGCGCGCATCAAAGCCCTGCTCCAGCCCGGTGAGCAGATAAGGCTGGCTGATCAGCGCCGGCTGTTTGCCCCACGGCGTGCGCAGCCCTTCATCCGGCACGGCGTGCCCGTCAATTTCAATCAGCTTGAGGCCATCCGGCGGCTGGCTCACTGCCAGCCCGGCTGCGCTATTGATCATGCGCAGCACGCCGGCAGCATAGAGGCGATAGCCGTAGCTGCCACGCGGATCGTCAGTGCGGATCACCCAGCGGTTAACCGGCAGACTGGCGCCCTGCGGGCCGCTGCTCTGCAGCAGGTTATTGAGCTGCCATTTCGCCAGCAGCTGATTAACGGCGGCGGCGTGCTGCGGATAGCGCCAGACAAGCACCTGCAGCGGCACCAGCAGCCGCCCCATATCAATGGCGGAGCCGTTAACCGGCGGGTCCTGAATCAACGGCGTTAGCGTATCGGCGTGATAAAATGCTGCGGGTAGCCCCTCCGGCTGCAGCGGCAGGCTGCCTAAGGCCTCCAGCGCCGAGCTGATGCGGTCATCAAACTCCGCCTCCGGAATGATATCGAGCTGGCGGGCGGAGAGGGTCGCCAGCAGATAGCTGCCGGCGCTCCACAGGCTCAGCCACGGCCGATCGGCTTCCGCATTCACCAGCCCATTGGGCTGGGTATTGGTGACGAAATATTGCCAGGCAATGCGCGCCCACACGGCTTCATCAAACGTCAGTTCACGCTGAGCCGGCAGCGGCGGAAACGCCTTGCTCAGCACAATGCCGTCCGTGGTCTCGACCCGCGTCGGCATCTGGCGTTCCACCCACAGTACGATGGCAAAGCCGAGCAGAAAGCCGATCAGGATCGTGAGGTAGCTGCGTGCGCTGTATAAACCCGCTTTGAGACTCATCCGGCGTTTGTCTCCTGTGCTGCAGGAGGCGTCCACATCGCCGCCATGATCATCGGAAGCATCGCGGCGATATTTACCGCACCCCAGAAAATATTGATGACGTAACCGGAAGGGTCATCGACGTTACCGCGCGCCACCTGAATGCCACCCCACAGTAATCCCAGCAGCGTGAGCGCCACGATAGCCAGCTGCGGTTTCACCAGGTAGAGGAAGCGGCCTGACTGCCGCTCTTTTGGCGTGACGTGAAACTTGATCTTTTCACCGCGCAGCACGGTACTGAGCGCCCGCAAATTCACCGAGAAGAACGCGAGGTAGGAGGATCGCCCATCCCATGCAGAGATGCCCCAGGTACCGAACATAAACGCCAGCTCAGAGACGATAAAGAATGGCAGAAAGTGCAGGTAGAAGGGCGTGGAGTAGGCCGACACCGGCGGCACGCCGGTAAACAGATAGACCAGCGGCGAGATCAAAAACACGGTGTTCCAGATACAGGCGAGATAGGACCAGAACGTGGTGCCGTACATCAGCGTCTGCCCGAGGCTCAGTTTAAAGCGGCGGCGGCTGAAGATTTTATCGTGAAACAGAATATCCAGCGATCCGGCGGCATATTTGAAGCGCTGAATCATCCATGTCAGCAGATCCTGCGGTGAGAGCATTTTCGATTCAATGCCCGGATGCATCACCGAACGCCAGCGGCGTCCTTCGTCACCATGCAGCACAATGGAGGTGTAGATATCCTCCGAGACGTGGAATTTGTAGGGCGTCAGTTCGGTATCGGCGATCACATGCGGACGCATCGCCAGGCTCAGCGCGGCGCGGGCCTCTTCATCGCGGATGTCACGTGTAAACTGCGCAATCTCCTGTTCGACGTTAAACACGTAGCTGCGCAGTGCAGCCTGCATGACCGCTTCGCGCCGATGCACTGAGGCGGCGCCGCAGCAGAAGGCCGCGTTAACGGCGTTACGCCGACGCAGTATCACATCGTAGAACATACGTGGATCGTTGAAGAAGGGATCGTTACCGATGGTCAGGCGCCCGAATAGCTTTTCACTCAGGCTGCCGAGGAGATACCCCGGCCAGCCCGCTTTGCGCCGCAGCCAGGTGGTCAGCCGCTCGCCTTCAGGCAGATCGTAAAACCACTGTGGCGTCTGTACCCAGGCGACGTCCGGATCGCGGAAATAGCCCAGCGTATTCTCCAGCAGCGTCGGGAAGACGCGCGTATCGGCATCGCAAATCACCAGAAAATCGCCGTCGGTGTGCTCCATACCGTTGCGGATATTGCCGGCCTTGAAGCCAATATTGTTATCGCGCGAGATGTAGTTGACGCCCTCCTGCTCACACACCGCGCGCATCTCCGGGCGGCGACCGTCATCCAGAACGTGCACGCGAAAATCCAGCGTGGCGGGGTAGCGCATTTTGCAGGCGTCCTGAATGGAGAGCCGCACCAGTTCGGGATCTTCAGAGTAGGTAGCAATAAACAGGTCAACTTTGATGGGACGTGCCGCTTCCCGATCGGCGGGCAGCAGACACTGATTGATATCGTCAGGCGCAGGCGGGCATTCAGGGTCTTTGACCTGCCAGATGTTAATGGTGAACAGCAGCGTGCCTATCCAGGCCAGGGTCTCAGCCAGCGCCAGCGGCACGGCATACCAGAGCGCATCCATGTTGAGCGACTCCATCCAGCGCCAGCGAATGTAGTTAGCGCCCAGCACCAGCCCGGCAACGGCCAGCGTTTGCCAGATCCGCATGACCCAGCGCGGTGTATGCAGCGGCGCAGGTGGCCGGCGCGATTCAAAGCGAGAGAAGTAGTGATCCATAGTATCCCGTCATAATTAGTGGACTGCTAAACCACCCGGCGCCAATGCTAATCACAAATTAAGTAAATGAAAAAACATAAAAATAGTGAGCTTCGCTTATATTTATTCGTAAATGCAATCTGCAGCACTCTGCTGCTGCTAATAACAACTCTATTTTGTATAGTATTGCATTACAGTTATTTACAGCACTTTTGCGAAATTTTTCACCCATGCGTGACTTAGCGCGCAACATGGCTACACTTATTTTTACAAATGTGTCAGCTATGAATCTAATGTATCAGTGATGATTATCTTCATCAGGATTAATGCTTTATGACCGATCAGGCGCTTGCAGAGAGACGCACCTATACCGACTTCCGGGCATGGCGTTACGCCATACCCGGCCGACGCGATCTGCGTATTGATATGCTGCGCGGCGTTGCGCTGGTGATGATGGTGGTGGCCCATACCGAGCTGCTCTCCGTGCTCAATATCTTTACCTGGGAGCGCTTTGGCCTGACGACCGGCGCGGAAGGCTTCGTTATTCTCTCCGGTTTTATGCTGGGGATGCTCAACCGGCAGCGGTTGCAGAAAGAGGTGCTGCTGACGGTAGGCTGGACGCTGTGGCGCCGTGCCGGCAAGATCTATCTGGTCAATATTGTTATCATCCTGCTGCTGCTGCTGCTTTCACGCCTGCCACTGATCAATACCTTTGAAGTGACCCACTTTGTCGATCGCTACTCCGGCACCGTGTGGGCGCTGTTTCCCACCACACCGCAGATCAAAGAGACGTGGTTCAATATCATCCTTTATCTGCAGATTGGTCCGCACCAGACGCAGATCCTCGGGCTCTATATCTGCCTGCTGCTGGTGAGCCCACTGTTTCTCTGGCTGCTGCAGGCGCGCCGCGCCGGCTGGCTGATCGCCGCTTCCCTGACGACCTATCTCTGTTATCAGCTCTGGCCGCTGCGGGTGACCGTTTCCGAGTTTGAGTTCGCCTTTCCACTGCTGGCCTGGCAGCTGATCTACATGCTGGGGATGTGCTGCGGCTGGTACAAAGAGGAGCTGATGTCGCTGGCGCGCACGCCGCCAGGCAAAGGGGTGATGGCTATCATGGTGATCTTTGCGTTGATAATGATGTTTATTGCGCAGAACCATACCAATCCGTTTATGCCGCCCGCGCTGCTGATGCACGTGATCCCACCGGCCGATTTCAACTGGTTTTACCATCACCTGGCGGCAAAAAACGCGCTGGGACCTTTTCGCGTGCTGAATGACTTCTCACTGATATTGACGGTCTATCTGCTGCTGACTTACTGCTGGCAGCCCGTGGCCCGCGCCGTCGGCTGGTTTTTAATTCCTCTGGGCCAGCATTCGCTTTACACCTTTATTTTGCATGTGTTTGTGGTGCTGGCGATCAGCCAGTTCGTGCCGTTCGACCTGTGGCATCAGGCGTGGATTCGTAACACGCTGATCCACCTCACTGCGCTGGGCATCTTGTGGTGGATGGCGAAAAAAGAGATTGGCGGTCGTTTTATTCCGAATTAATCGGGGAGATCAGATGGGATACTACGGGCGTGCAGAGGGGAAGAGAGGGCTGCTGCTGCTGGCAATGTTGTTGCCGGGGGTGAATGACGTCTATGCCGCCAGCCAGGAGAGCGCCGCCGTCTCCGGTGATGAACCCATACAGGCCGGGGTGTTTACCAGCCGCTGGGGACGGCTATTCTCCGGCAATAAAGATAAGTTTTCCGGCGCCCTGAGTTTTTCCAGCGGCCTGAAGGAGCAGCAGCTCACCATCCCGAACGGTTCCGCTTCGGCAGAGCAGAAAAAGAAGATCAACCAACTGCTTAATCTGAGCCTGCAGTACTCTCCGTACAGCTACTGGTTCGGCAATATTACCCTGCGCGCGCCCATCACCGATTTTGATAAGTACACCAGCGATTTTCGTTACAGCTTTGGTTATGACGACTGGCACCCCAATACCTTTAGCCTGGTCTACAGCAACTATGGCGACAACCACTTTTTCCCCTCGGGTAAAGCGCGCCGCACCTATTTTGAGCAGGGCGCATTTACCTTCGCCTATAAGTTTTCGCTGCCGAAGAGTATTGAGCGGCATCTGCTTATTAATGAGGGCGATGCGCTGACCTGCCAGGTTGGCTACAGCTGGGTACCGCGTTACTACTCGCTGGCGGACAATGATATCCGGTCTAACAAGCAGGTGGGTCTGGGCGGCTGCGGTTATACCTTTAAGCAGCACTTTTTTATCCGCGCCACGGCGTTCTGGTATCCGCATGCCGATCAGCAGCAGCCGTGGAACGGGGACTACAGCTACAGCTTTGGTTACGCCGGCTATACGCCCGGATCGCTCTCCCTGCAGTACAGCAACTACAGCGGAACGCGCTTCCCGGGGCGCAGCAGCGCCACGGCGAAATTCCGCGAAGGCACTATCTCACTTATCTGGTTTTTACCTTTCTAGGGCCGCCGCTATGTTAACGCTACAGCCACAATCTGTGCTCATCGTGGATGACGCGACCACCTGGCGCAAACTGCTTTCTGGCTTGCTGAAGCAGTGGGGCTATCACGTGTTTGAGGCAGAGAACGGCGAGCAGGCGCTGGTGATGCTGTCGCAGCACCCGATCAATTTACTGATCAGCGACTGGGAGATGCCGGTGATGGACGGGCTGACGCTATGCCGCCAGGTGCGGCAGCAGTTTCAGCAGCGCTACATCTACCTTATCTTGCTGACGGTGCGCGAAAGTACCGATGATCTGCGCGCCGGGTTTGACGCCGGCGCGGACGATTTTTTGCGTAAACCGGTCAACCGCGTGGAGCTGCAGGCGCGCCTGCACGCGGGCGAACGCATCCTGCAGCTGGAGCAGACGCTGGAGAGCCGCAATCGCAGCCTCAGCGAGGCGCTGCAGCAGATCCAACTGGACCTCCAGGCAGCGGCGGCGCTGCAGCACAGCATTTTGCCGCCACACGCCATTCGCCACGCGATCTACCACGCTGACTGGCTGTTTATTCCCTCAGCCTGGGTCTCCGGCGATATTTTTCACTTTTTCCCGCTGGATAATCAGGCGGTGGGCTTCTACAGCGTGGATGTCTCCGGCCATGGCGTCTCCGCCGCGATGCTGTCGGTGGCCGTCGCGCGACAATTTTTGCACGGCCGCACGGTAGAGCGTTTTCTCTATGATGATGAGGCCATTACGCCGCCGGCGCAGGTGGTGAGTATTTTGAACGAGCGTTTTGTGGCGCAGAGCAGCGACGTCACCAGCTATTTCACCATGGTATATGGCGTTATTGATCGCACCAGCGGCGCAGGGCGGCTGTGCCAGGCCGGTCATCCGACGCCGCTGATCGTCGCGCCAGACGGCGCTATCCGTCAGGTTGGGCAGGGCGGTCCGCCGGTCGGGCTGCTCGATCACCTGACCTGGGAGGAGGTGGCGTTTACGCTGGCAGCGGGAGAGCGCCTCTGTCTTTACAGTGACGGCATCAGCGAGTGTGAAAATCCCGGGCAGGAGATGTTTGGCGCCCAGCGTTTCGCCGCTTTGCTAACCGAGCTCGCACCGCTTCCGCTGCCGCAACTGCTGGCCGGCGTACACAGTCAGCTTAATCTCTGGCGCCAGTTGCCGCATGACAGCGATGCACCCGCCGGGGATGACATTTCGTTGCTGGTTATTGAGCGCCAGCCAATCTCTGAACAGGAGCAGCAAGATGAAAATTGAGTCGGAATCTGTCAATAACGTAACGCTGTTGACGCCGGTGGTGCGGCGCCTGGATGCTTCCGTTGCCATGCGCTTCAAGGAGGAGATCCTCTCCACCATTCAGCAGGGCAACACGCGGCTGGTGCTGGACTTTTCACGCGTCGATTTCATTGACAGTAGCTGCCTGGGCGCGCTGATCTCCATTCTGAAGTCGCTGAGCAACGGCGGGCAGCTGGTGCTGTGCGCCCTGAACAGTAATATCAGGAATATGTTTACCCTGACGCGTATGGAGCGCGTCTTTACGCTGTGCGCCGATCGTCAGGAAGCGCTTAACACACTCCAGTGAGGGGACAACGATGTCGCACTTTCTGCCTGAGAAAACGCTGCAGCTGCCCGCCACGCTTAATAGCCTGACCACGCTGGGCAATGCGCTGCGGGAGTACCTATCCCCTTTACGCTTAAGCGAAAACTGGATCTACCCGCTGGATCTGGCGCTCTGCGAGGCGGCCAGTAACATTATTCGTCATGCCTATCGCGACGATGCCGGAAAAAGTTATCAGGTCTGTTTCAGCGGGGATGACGCCGGTATCAGGGTCACGCTGGTGGATTCAGGTCTGCCGGTGCCGGAAGAGAAGCTGCAGATCTCAGACAGTGACAGCGCCATGCCGGAGGCGATGAGCGAAGGCGGCAGAGGGTGGCCACTGATTTTTGCCAGCGTTGATAGCGTCGACTATCAACGCGGCGCGGGAGAGAACCGGCTCACCCTGTGGCGGGCGCTGCCGGCTGCTTAGCGGAACAGCTTCTGCACAAACTCGATATACGCTGGCCGCCAGACATCCATCTCATGGCCCAACGCAGGATAGCTGTGCCAGTCGTGATCGATCTTCAGCTGCTCAAGATCGGCTTTCAGGCCGGTCATATCACGACCGGTGATAATATCCTCTTCACCCGCCGCTAAGGAGAACAGCTTCAGCTGCCGGTTAACCGCTGACGCCTTCTTCAGCTGCGCGCTGACGCGAAAATCCGGTACGGATTCGGTGGTCACGCCGCTGAAGATGCCCAGCCAGGCAAACTGATCAAGATGGCGCATGCCGCTGACCAGCGTCTGATAGCCGCCCTGGGAGAGACCGGCAAGGGCGCGTCCCTGAGCCTCATTGCGCACCTTATAGCGTTGAGCGATGCGCGGAATGATCTCCTGCATCAACTCCTTATCCGCCGCCTGCGCATTACGTGCATAGAAGGTGTCGCGCCGCGTGGCCGGGGCAAAGGACTCCGGGATTGCGCTCGCGATGTCGGTCTCTGTGTCCGGCATGACCACAATCATCGGCACGATTTTGCCCTCTGCCAGCAGATTATCCATGATCTGCGGCAGCCGCGCCTGTGTCACCGCAGAGAGCACGGTGTCGCCAAAGCCGTGATAGAAGTAGAGCACCGGCAGCGCCTCACCGTTTTTTTCACTGCCGGGCGGCACCCACACTGCCACCTGACGCTCCCGATCCAGCACCGCCGAATGCCAGCTCAGGGTATGGATTTCACCGTGTGGCACCGCTCTCTCATCCAGCAGGCTGCCCGGTACCAGAATCAGGCTGGTATTGACCTGGCGCTGCGGTTTGGGCGATGCCGTACCGGTATCAATGCTGCGGAACCCATCCACGTTAAAAAAATACTCATATAAGCTGGGCTGCAGCGGGGCGCTGGTAAATGACCAGATGCCCCGTTCATCTTTCTGCATCGGGTGAGACACATAGCGGTCGGGCGTGGCGCCCGTCACCACATCGACGGCTTTGGCAGCGGGCGCCCACAGGCGCCACGTCACGCTGTTATCACTATTAACAGCTGAGATGTAAGCTCCGGGCTCCAGGGTTTCCGGCGGACGCTGCGGCAGTGATTGTGCACTGGCCTGGCTCAGCCACAGCGCGCAGACGATAGACAAACAGAGGCGGTAACTCATCAGATTTCCTTACCAAAAAAGTCATTTTTACAGTGTGGCAGATTTTGTCAGGATGTCAGGCTCGACTGAGCAGGGCGCAAAACAGAACATCCCTTGCCGTGAGGGTGAATTCAGAGAAGGATGATGGATTGAGCGCGTTATAAAACTAATAAAAGCAGGGTATTAGCCTGTCAGATGTGTGACAGCCGCTATGCTTGAAAGGCGATCTATTAAAAACCGTTTTGCAACATCCGGGAGTGACTGACAACTTATGCTGTTACGCAAAAAGAAAATTCGTTCGCACAGTGAAGATCGGCTGCTGGCCCTGACGCTGGCGACCACGGCCGGCATCCTCAACGCCATGGCCTTTGGTGCATTTGGTTTTTTCCCTTCGCACATGACCGGAAACACCTCACAAATTTCGGCAGAGGTGAACGGCTCGGACCTGCACGATCTGCTCTTTCTCGCCGTGCTGATCATCGCCTTTGTGACCGGCGCGATGCTGTCGCGGCTGGTGGTCGCGTATGGCCTGAAGCGCAATCTGCGCACGGTTTACTGCCTGGTCCTGCTGGCCGAAGGTATTGCGCTGACGCTGACATCGTTAGTGGAGATCCTGTGGTACTCCGAGCGGAATAACGGCGAGATTCTGGTTACCCTGAGCCTGCTGATGGGCATTCACAACTCCACTTCAACGCAGCTGTCGTCTGGCCGGGTGCGCTCAACCCATGTTACAGGTACGCTTACCGACGCCGGTATAGCGTTAGGTTCATGGTTGCGCGCACTGTTGAGCCGCAGTGAAGCCGCCGATCGGAATCTCCACCGCACCGTGCTGTTCACGCATCTGGTGACCATCTTTTCGTTCCTGTCCGGCTGTGTAGTGGGTTACCTGCTGTTTAAGCACCTGGGCTTTGAGGCTATGACCGGCCTCGGCGTGGTGCTGGCACTGATTGCGGCGGGGGGCATTGCCAGAACGCTGCATCTCACCGGCGTACGGTTCTGGTAAGTGCTGTAGCCGGGAGTCACCCTCATCCCGGCTACGCTTTCTGACCTGGCGCAGGCGCCAGCGCCATCCGGATAAAATCAGCAATATCTGCCAGCGCGCGCTGATGCTTCTCTTTGGCAGGGCTGATACTCAACACTTCAGCATACCCATTCAGCATCGCGCTCAGCTGCCGGGTAGTACGGCTAACGTCTGTTTTGCGGAACACCGCGTCATCGACACCCTGCTGAATAGTGTCACCAATCAGCGTCATCCAGCTGGTGATGTTACTCTCCGCAAGTTTGGCGTAAGCATCATTATTGGCCGCCATTTGCCACAGCGAATCATAGAGTTTCCAGGACGCGTCTGCTGAGTCGGGCAGGTAGATCTCCGCCAGCCGGATCAGCTTCTGATCCGGACTCAGGCCCGCGACTTCATCGGTAAACTGCGCGATTTCGCGCACCATAAAGCGTTCAATTGCGGCAAGACACAGAATTTGCCAGTTACTGAAGTAGTGATAGATATGGCTGCGGGACAGGCCAAGTTGCTCCGTCACTTCGCGGGTCGTGACATCCGTAATCCCTTTCTCAATAAACAGGGCCACCGCCGTATCCAGAATAAGCGCTTTGAGATCTTCGCTCTTTTTTTTCATTTGTCGTTCCACCTTGCATTGAGCCATTGCTCAAAATCCTATCTTAACAGAAGCCGGCGGGGCGATGCGTCAATGGTTTACGGCGCTTAAGAGAGGGGGAATATCGTTTTCAGCGATGACAGCAATTACTGAAGGTCGCGCCAGGTCTGTCGATAACGTTTGTCCGTCAGAGCGCTCACTATTGCGCATTGACGGAGAGTGATTGATGAGTTCTGAATGCGAACGGACCCTGCTTTTAGCCCTCTTTTGACTACACCAGAATGCGCAGCGCGAGCGCGCAGTATCATAATTGCAGGAAAAACAAGAATATGTCCTTTATCAAGACGATCATTAACCGTGCCCCTTTAGCCCGGACGTCTGCGCCATCAGACGGCATTTATCACTGCCAGCAGCTGCCCGACACACTTTCAGCGGCAGGACTTTCATCGCGGGCATCAGGCATATTGTTAACGTTTGTTCCACCGGAAGCGGACTTTCACCGGGTAAGTCAGGCCTGGCAACGCTTCTCATCGGCTGATTTAACGGTTATTACGCTCTCATCTAATGGTGCGCTTAGCGCCAGCGGTCAGCAAAGCACTTATTGTGAAGGTAACGGACAGGAGGGAAGCTGGCTCTGGCTACCGGACACCCTGATTGCCGAGCATGAAACGCATGTAATTGACCTGCATCTCAACGATACGCATAGCGTTACCGAGCGCATCAGTGCTATTCAGCGCGATCTGGCCACGCTACAGGTACGTATGCCGCTGTCAGCCGAGCGCACTTTCGCCATGATTTACTGTGACGGGTTATCGGCTTCAGAAGGATTTCTGATGCAGGCCTGGTATAACAGCGGTCTGTTCCCCTGTCTGGCTATTGGCGGCTCAGCGGGTGGACGCGTTACTTTTGACGGCACATGGATTGGGCTGGAGGGGCGTGTACTGCAGGGCAAAGCGGTCATCGTGTTTTGTCGTATGGCCGCCGGTAAATCGTTTGCGCCCTTTAAGAGCCAAAATTTCACGCCGCTGGATAAGAGCTGGCTGATCGCCGAAGCCAATCCGATGACCAGAACGGTGACCTCGGTATTCAACCAGCAGGGGCAGCAGCAACCCTTTACCCGGGCACTGGCCGAGCAGCTGGGCTGTGACGAGCAGCAGCTGAGTCAGCGACTGCAGGGGCTGACGTTTGCCGTGAAAGTGGGGGAGTCATTTTTTATCCGCTCTGTCGCAAAGATTGAGAGCGGCCGTGTGCACTTCTTCTGCGACCTGGAGTTTGGCGATCGGCTCTATCTGATGCAGGAGACCGATTTTAAAGCCGCCACGCAGCAGGACTGGGCGCGGTTTGTCAGGCGTCATGGTAAGCCGGCGGCCATCATGATGAATGACTGTATTTTGCGACGCCAGGGCAACCTGAACCAGCTGTACAATGCGCACTTCTTCAAAGGCATCCCCGCGGCCGGTTTTTCAAGTTTTGGCGAAATTTTGGGGGTGCCGATCAATCAGACGCTCTCTGCGCTGGTGTTCTTCAACCATGATGCAAAGGCGATGGCACAGTTTCCGGTTGAGTACGCCAGCTATGCCGCCCATTACGCTCAGCGGGCGCTACGACGCTGGGAGGCGCTAAACAGCATCCAGACGCGGGTATTGGCGCGCGTTATCAATTATCAGCAGGAGCTCGCGCCTATTGTCAAAGCGCTTCCGGCGCTGGAAGCCGCCACGCAGAGTCAGGGGGAAACGCTCAGTCTGGCGGAGGGCAGTATCCGGGCCATCAGCGCCATCGCTATGGAAAGCCAGCAGGCGCAAAGCCATCTGGGTGAGGGGCTGGACGATCTGGAGCGTATTTCAAACGGTATTAACGTGATTACACACGGCATCAGTAATATCGCTTTTCAGACAAACATTCTGGCGCTTAACGCGGCGGTTGAAGCGGCGCGCGCCGGAGAGTCCGGACGGGGATTTGCTGTGGTTGCGGGGGAGGTGCGTCGCCTGGCGCACTCCTCGAAAGAGCAGGCGGAGGCCACCGCCAGCAATATCAACGATGCGGTCAGTACCATTATGCGCATCCGCAGCGTGGCCAGCACGACGGTACAGACGGCCAATGATATGGCGGAACGCAGCATTCGCGCTGCCGATGCGATAGCAGCGATGAGTCAGCAAACGCGCAGTGAGCGCGCCGATATCACACAGCAGTTTGAGGGATTGCGCACCCTGACCGCGGGCATCGATGCGATGCAGGAAGCGGTGGCAGAACTCAGGGTGCTTCAAAAGCTCTCAGCTGAACGTTAATTTTACCTCCTCTGGCGCGGCACTTATCGGGGGGCCGCGCTTTATCACACCCGATCGCCACGGCGGGTGGATCTTTGCGCATTGACTTTGAGCGGTTGCTCAAATAGACTCGCCCGACATTGAGCGACCGCTCAATTCTCCCTTCCGTATGAATAGTGAGTATGAAAACCTTACACGTTAACGAAAAACAGACCGTGCCTGCAGGCGCTGCCGCCACGCTGAAGCGGTTAGGGCAGCGCTACAGTAAAAAGTTACTTCTGACGTTAGGGCTGGTGGTTGCAGAGAACGTCACCTATCTGCTGTATCCGCTACTGGCGGGCTTTGCCGTGAATGCGATACTGGCTGCCAACACCTTACACGCAGTGCTGTATGCGGTGATGGTATTTGTCATGTGGGCGATTGGCGCTGCGCGCCGTAGCGTTGATACCCGCACTTTTGCACGTATCTATGCAGAGATGGCAGTACCCGTGGTCCTGAACCAGCGTCTTGAGAACAATTCACCCTCCGTGGTTGCGGCGCGCGTCGCCTTATCCCGCGAGTTCGTGGATTTTTTCGAGAAACACCTGCCGGTACTTATCACGTCTGTCGCCTCTATTGCGGGCGCGGCAACCATGCTGCTGGTGATTGAATTCTGGTCCGGGGTAGCCTGTCTCGGTATTCTGGCGTTCTTTGCACTCTTTCTGAAAAAGTTCACGTTAAAGAACGAGCAGCTGTTTCTTCGACTGAATAACCGGCTGGAGAGGGAGGTCGATATGGTGAGCCGTGCGCCAGCGTCGCCACTGGTGCGCCACTATGGGGTGCTGGCCCGGTTGCGCATCTGCCTCTCTGACCGCGAAGCAATGGGCTATCTGGCGATCGGCAGCGTGGCTGCGCTGCTGTTTGGCATGACCATCCTGATCATGTGTTTCAGAGGGGGGCAAGATGCCGGTCACGTCTATTCGGTGATGACCTATATGTGGATGTTCGCCATGAGCCTGGACGATGCGCCCCAGCTGCTGGAGAAGTATTCGCAACTGAAAGATATTGGCCGTCGGGTCAATACCGGGCAGATCGCTTAAGCGTCGCTACGTGAATTCTGTGCCAAAAGCAGGGTAATGATGCAGGAATTTTCACGTAGCGCTGCCGGTATAACGCCGGTGGATCACATCGCGTGTTGCTGGAAGCTATTTAACATAACAGTTACCTGTCTTTGCCCATCAGCCAGGGATTTGGCGCGGCGTCATCCGGTTTATCCGCCCCGAAGTCCTTCAGAGAATCCAGGTAGAGCGCCTCAACTTCAGCCCGCGCCCACGGCGTGCGGCGCAGAAACTTGAGGCTCGATTTTACGCTGGGGTCGCTTTTGAAGCAGTTGATATTGATAAGCTTACCCAGTCTGTCCCAGCCATAGTGGGCGACCAGCGCATTGATTTGCATCTCAAGCGTAACGCCGTGCAGTGGATCGTTGGAGCGGTGATCGGTCATGGAAATCCCTTACAATGTGGATGGCAAAGGTTACAAGAAAGCAGGGCTAGCGGCAATGGTGTGGCCTTTATCGACGCTAAATGCGCTACACTCGTTGCCACAACATCACCACCGGACAAAACGCTATGCACGACAAAAAAATGATTTCCATTGATCAGTTCACGCTCAGTGAGCGCGTTGAGGTAGAAGATGCGTTTAAAGCTTTGATTGAGAAGCATCGTCAGCGCACCGGCAAAGAGCCGGATGCAAAACAGGAGAGAGCGTTCACGGCGGAAGCCAGACAGCAGATCATGACGGCGAAAATGGCCAGTGCGCGGGCGCAGGCGGAAAAAGCCCGTAAAACGCCGGCGCGCCGTAAAAAACCTGAATCACTGAAAGAGAGTGAAGTCAGCGACTTTAACTGGAAGGCCTCGGTCATCAAAGGGCGCAGATAACGTCATCCTGGCCGCACAGATTTTTCATCCGGCCGTTATGACGTTAAGCAGTGGAGGTGGATTGCAGGTTGACGTGGGTAGCGGGCAGGTGATGAAGGTAATCCCGCGGGGGTGCGTGTTAATCCTTCATTTAACATAATATACATTATGCGCCATTGTGTGCCTGGTCGGGATTTACGGCATGGCGCCGCTCAATAGCGCTTCTTCGCTGATCTGGCACATTGCCCATGCCCGGGCTTTGATGCTGCCGTAGACAGCGCACAGGTTCAACTTTATAGTGTGCGTGCAAATCTTTATTGCCGTAGGCGTTACCGTCATCCAACGCGCCCTGAACCGGACTGGGCCTCTGCAGAGGGAAACCGGAACAGCGCCACGGCACTCCTCATCTGCAAGCCATCCTGGATCAGGATGGATTCCGGCATGCGTTTCCTCCTGCGTCTGCTGCGCGTGGCCTTTCAATCACTCTGACTGACAAGGCAAAAACATGAACCTGACTCAAAACACAATTCTGATTACCGGCGGTACCAGTGGAATTGGTCGCAAGCTGGCGGAAACCCTGCACGATCGTGGTAATACGGTGATCGTGACCGGACGACGCCAGGCGCTGCTGGATGAGATCGCGGCACAGCGTCCCGCTATTACTGGCTATGCGCTGGATATTACCGATGCCGGCGCCCTTGCCCATTTCCGGGCTGATGTGGTGGCGCGCTTTCCACAGTTAAATGTGCTGATCGCCAATGCCGGCATCTCCCGCCCGGAGAGTGTGCTTTCCGATAGCTGGGATGCAGCAGACGCTGAACAGATGGTCGCCACGAATATTATGGGCGTCATTAACATCACAGCTGCCTTCTTGCCGCTGCTTCGCACTCAGCCGCGCGCCACCCTTATGGCAACCAGTTCGGCATTAGCTTTCGTTCCGCTCGCGGCGTTTCCTGTCTACTGCGCGTCTAAAGCTTTTCTGCACTCCTGGCTAACTTCACTGCGTTATCAGTTGCGGAAAACCGCCGTTGAAGTGCTGGAGTTGTCACCGCCGTATGTGCAAACAGCGCTTACCAGCGATGCGCAGCTTAACGATCCGCGCGCTATGCCGCTGGATGCGTTTGTTGCGCAAATCATGCTGATGCTGGAGAGCGGCAGTTTTACTGCGGGTGAATTACTGCTGGAGCGTGATTATCCGCGCCGCCGCGCTGAACGCGACGGGCAATATGAGGCTATTTTCCGGATGATGAACCCGGATTAAACCGGCGTTTCTGGCGGCCCTGACGGGTCGCCACTACGGTAACGGCGCACAGCGATCCGCCTTTTCCTTCACGCGCTGGCGCGGCTTAAATGCGCCAGCAGTCCGGCGACAGTCGGATTGGTTTGTGCCTGAACCGCATAGCAAATGCCTACGCGGCGCTGTAATGGCTGGCCCGGTAGTGTGCGGCTGCCAAGATGCGGCCGGGATAGCACCAGCGGTGCCGGCGCGATGGTCACCCCACTGCCCGCCTCCACCATATCCAGCGCCACGGCGTAACTGCCGGCATGGGCCGACGCAGCCGCGGCGCCATAAAACGGCAGCAGCCGCTGATGGGATTCCAGCTGAGGCGTGGCGATCCACGGCAGCTGATGCAGATGTTCAAACATCAGATCCGCCACATTACTGAGCGCATGACCGTTCGGATAAGCCAGCACATAGTGCTCGTCGAACAGCGGCATAAAGAGCTCATCCTCGCAGCGCAGGCTTTCGCAGGCCAGGCGGATATCTCCCACGCAGCCCGGATCGGCTATTACCAGCACCGTAGGGAAATGTTCGCGGATCTCTTTCAGCACGTATCCGAGCTGTTCGGTTGCCACATCCCCTTCTATACCGATATGCAGCGGCAGACAATCAGTAGGATTGCGGAAACGCGCCACCAGTGCCGTCATGTCGCTCAGCATCTTTCGCGCCTGCGGATAGAGCACGCGCGCCTCTTCTGTAACATCAACGCCGCGTGGCTTACGCACAAAGAGCGCGGTATTCAGCTCCTCCTCCAGCAGCCGGATCGTGGCGGATAACGCAGGCTGCGTCAGGTTGAGCTGCTGAGCGGCGCGCGTAATGTTGCGCTCTTCGAACACGCAGATAAATGCAGTGAGTTGTCGCTTATCCATAGTTTATTTTTATGGCGGCCAAAGAAATAAACCATTTTTCACCATTCTCTCGCCGATTTAAAGTACCTGCGTCAACTCAGCAATCAATTTTATCTATGGTGAATAACATGACTCAAACAACCAAACCGCTGGTCGTCATTACCGGAGCCAGCTCGGGCATTGGCCTGGCGACCGCCAAAGTGCTGGCTTCACGCGGCCACGCCCTGCTGCTGCTGGCTCGCCGTATCGAGCCCATGACAGCACTGAATCTACCCAATACGATCTGCCGCGCCGTGGATGTTACCGACCGTGAAGCCTTCAGCGCTGCGGTGCGTGAAGCGGAACAGCAATTTGGTCCGGTCGATGCGCTGATCAACAACGCGGGCGTGATGCTGTTGGGTGCGATTGAACAGCAAAATCCTGCCGAATGGGATAAGATGTTCGACGTTAATATCAAAGGCTTATTGAACGGTGTAAATGCCGTTACGGCCGGCATGACTAGCCGTTCAGCAGGTACGATCATTAACATCAGCTCAGTGGCTGGACGCAAGACTTTTCCAAATCATGCTGTGTATGTTGGCACTAAATTCGCCGTGCACGGGATGTCAGAAAACCTGCGTGAAGAGCTCTCGCCGCATAATGTGCGCGTCATTGTCATTGCGCCTGGCGCAACAGAGACCGAGCTGCTCAGCCATACTACAAATGACGACATCAAAGCCGGCTATCACGCATGGAAAGCGGAGATGGGCGGCAAAGTGCTCAGTGCTGAGGATGTGGCACATGCCATCGACTACGCCTACGCACAGCCCCAGCACGTTTGTATCCGTGAAATCGTTCTGGCGGCAACGCGCCAGGGTGCCTGATACTAATAGCCCGGTAACGTTATGCCGGGCTCCATCTCCTGCGCCAGTCGCATTAGCGCTCCCCGATTAAGAATAAGATAACCGGCCTTCTGTTTACTGATCACCCCTTCTGCGCTGAACTGCGCAAACACATACAGCAGATGCCGGTAAGTCACGCCCAGATACTCTGCCACCTGCGTGTGCTTCTCTTTATATACGTTGTCATGCTGAGTCAGCAGAATGAATGCCGCCAGCCGGTTAACCAATGGAAATGCCTGATTGCGGGTCGAGGTTACAATATTGCGAAAGTTTTTCCTCACTAACCCCAGGCAGGCGTGGCGCAGAAACTGCGCATCATTGATCAGCAGGCTACGGCACTGTTTCACCGGCAGCGCCAGGCACCAGCAGCTCTCAATCGCCTGCACCGCGCGTGAGGGGTGCGTCTCATCCAGTACTTCAATCTCGCCAATAAAACAGGGCGCACTAAAAAAATCGACCAGGGATACACGGCCATTCGCCAGCGTGACATAGAGTTTGGTGCGGCCGCGTGCGAGCCAGAACAGCCAGCCAGGTAAGCTGCCCTCGCGCACAATGTAGTCACCCGCCGCAACCTGGAACAAACGTGTGTGTTTGATCACATCCGCAGAAAATTTATCCGCGTAACCCGATTCGCTAATGAGCTGCTGCATCAAGGGTTCATTGTCGATCTCTTTCATTCTCTCTGTTCCATGATGAGATTTCTCATATTCGCCGCTAACGGGCCGCTGCTAAGGTGAAGCCGTCTCCCCTACTCCACCTGATTTCCGCAATGAAATGAAGGTGATAACAACAGAACGGAAGGAAATAACCTATGGCAACGCGCAAAATTATTCTGGATTGTGATCCCGGTCATGATGACGCCATCGCAATCATGCTGGCGGCAAAACATCCGGCGATTGAGCTACTGGGTATCACGATTGTGGCAGGCAATCAGATCCTGGATAAGACCTTAGTAAATGGCCTGCATGTGTGCCAGGCGTTAAATATTGATACGCCAGTGTATGCCGGCATGCCGCAGCCCATTATGCGTAAGCAGATTGTCGCCGATAATATTCACGGCGAAACCGGCCTCGACGGCCCGGTATTTGGTCCGCTTGTGCGTAAAGCCGAAGATAAGCACGCGGTGAATTTTATTATCGATACGCTATTAAACAGCGAGGGCGATATTACGCTGGTCCCCGTTGGTCCGCTGACAAATATCGCGGTAGCGATGCGCATGCAGCCAAAAATCATCCCTAAAATTCGTGAAATTGTCCTGATGGGCGGTGCATACGGCACCGGCAATTTCACACCGTCGGCTGAATTTAATATCTATGCGGATCCGGAAGCGGCACGCGTGGTATTTACCGCAGGCGTACCGCTGGTAATGATGGGCCTGGATCTTACTCACCAAACGGTTTGTACGCCGGATATTATTACGCGCATGGAGAACGCAGGCGGTCCGGCCGGCCAGCTGTTTAGCGATATGATGAACTTCACGCTGAAAACCCAGTTTGATAACTACGGTCTCGCCGGTGGTCCGGTGCATGACGCCACGTGCGTAGCTTATCTCATCAATCCCGATGCCTTTAAGGTGCAGGAGATGTTTGTCGAGATCGATGTAAACCAGGGCCCCTGCTACGGCCGCACGGTATGCGATGAGCTGGGCGTGCTGGGCCAGCCGGCCAACACCAAAGTGGGTATCACGCTGGATACGGCCTGGTTCTGGGATGTCGTGGAAGCGTGCGTGCGCCAATACCATTAACAAAGATTGACCTCACCTTATCGGGTTGCCCTTCAGGGCAACCTCAATATGGGCAGTAAGCTGTCGCCCATACCGCTCATGCACGGCCAAAACAAACATCAAGAGAGATCATGATGGACATAATGAGAAGTGTTCTGGGTATGGTGGTCTTACTGGCGATCGCCATTTTGCTGTCAGTGAATAAAAAACAGATCAGTCTGCGGACCACCGGTGCGGCGCTGTTAATACAGATTGCCATTGGCGGCGCCGTTCTCTATTTACCACCGGGAAAATGGCTGGCGGAAAAAGCCGCTTATGGCGTCCATCAGGCGCTATCTTACAGTGACGCAGGCAGCGCATTTCTGTTTGGCGCGCTGGCGGGCCCACAAATGGATAAGGTATTTAACGGCGCAGGATTTGTATTTGCGTTCCATGTATTGCCCGCGATTATCTTTATTACTGCACTGGTGAGCGTGCTCTATTATATCGGCGTAATGGGATTTCTGATTCGCCTGCTCGGCGGTCTATTTCAGCGGGCGCTGGCGATCAGTAAAATTGAGTCCTTTGTTGCCGTCACAACCATCTTTCTGGGGCAGAATGAGATCCCCGCCATCGTCAAACCCTTCATTCACCGCCTGAACCGTAATGAACTGTTCACGGCAATTTGCAGCGGTATGGCGTCTATTGCCGGCTCCACCATGCTGGGTTACGCCGGTTTAGGCGTTCCCATTGACTATCTGCTGGCGGCATCGCTGATGGCGATTCCCGGCGGGATTCTGTTTGCGCGCTTGCTGAGCCCGGCCACAGAGGCTTCAGCGGTCGCTTTTACGGATCTCTCATTCAGTGAAACCCCGGCGCGCAGCTTGATCGAGGCCGCCGCCGCAGGGGCGATTACCGGCCTGAAAATTGCGGCTGGCCTCGGCACGGTTGTCCTGGCGTTCGTCGCATTCATCGCCATGGTCAACGGCATACTCGGCGGTATTGGCGGCTGGTTTGGATACGGTCAGTTCAGCCTGCAGGGCGTATTCGGTTTTGTATTAGCGCCGCTGGCGTGGCTGATGGGCGTTGACTGGCACCATGCCGCGCTGGCGGGAAGCCTGATTGGGGAAAAGCTGGCGGTCAATGAGTTCGTCGCTTACCTTAGCTTCTCTCCTTATCTGCAGGATAGCGGCGCGCTGGACAACAAAACCGTGGCCATTATCTCGTTCGCCCTGTGCGGTTTTGCTAATTTCGGCTCAATCGGTGTGGTTGTGGGGGCGTTTTCAGCGGTTGCACCGGAACGCACCTCGGAGATTGCCCGGTTGGGCATGCGCGCTCTGCTGGCGGCCACGCTCTCCAATCTGATGAGTGCCACCATTGCCGGCTTCTTTATCGGTATCGGTTGATCCTGCTACCGGGCACTATGCCTCATCGCGCGGCGTATGCCCGGTTTTCATCGGCGCGACCACCACGTTAACGCCCAGCTCCTGCATGCGCCGCAGCGTGGCGACCGGCGTTCCCTGATTCACAATCACTACATCAAACTCGCTCAGGTGGGCAAAGCGATGCAGGGCGCGGCGCTCAAACTTGGTGTTATCCATCATCAGAATGCGCTTCTGCGCGGCATCAAACATCGCGCGCTTGGTCTCTACCGTCTCCGCGGATTGATGAAACACCGCATCATCAATGATCGCTGACATACTGACAAAAAACACATCGGCGCGCAGGCCGGCAATCGCTTCACGCGTCATGCGGCCCATAAAGGCGTTACACCAGTGGTGGAACTGCCCGCCCAGCCCCATCAGCGTGATATCCCGCCCGTTACGTAATTCATTCATCAACGTCAGCGAGTTGGTGATCACCGTGAGCGGGGCTTTCACCGCCAACAGCCGCGCCATCTGCAGCACGGTAGTGGAGTCATCAAGAAACAGCGCCTGGCCCGGTTCAATCCAGGTTGCTGCTACCTCCGCGATAGCCTGCTTCTCCTCCAGCTGGCGTGTGGCGCGATAGATATCGCTGGACTCAACCAGGCTGGTCGGCGTGGCCGACACCACACCGCGGGATTTGTGCAGCAGGCCGCGCTCCACCATTTCATCAATGTCGCGGTGCGCGGTCATCAGGCTGATGCCAAAACGTTCAGTGATATCTTCAATGCGGATCGCCCCTTCCGCCATCACCGCTTCAGCAATCAGCTGACGCCGCGCCAGCTGACGAGCCTGGCGGCTGTCGCCAGGTAGGGTTTCGTTCAGGAATACGCCAGCAGAGGTGTCGTGCGGGTTGTGCGCCATAGTTCGTCCGGAAAGAGAGCAGAAGTGCAGGTTTGGCGTAGATTACAGCGCGTAAACGCCTGGTTTGCAAATGCGCGCGCCTGAGTGAGCAGCGGCGCACATGGTTGCGCCGCCGGGATTGCTACAGTGAGGGTTAGTCCGTTACTGCTTCAGTACGAAGGGCGAAACAAAGTTACCCGCATTCTCTTTGGTGATCAGGATGCAATCAAACAGCTGTTTCTCTGCTGCCGCGCCGGTTTTGCCAGTCTTCAGGAAGGTGTCGGCCTGCTCAACCGCTTTCCCGGCGAACTGTGCCACAGGTTGCATCACGGTGTAGGCCAGCGTGCCCGCTTTTACCGCATCGACGGCGTCCGGAGAGCCATCAAACCCGCCCACTTTCACCTGCTTCAGTTTGCCCGCCTCTTTCAGCGCCGCAATGGCCCCCAGCGCCATCTCATCGTTACCGCTGATGACACCTTTAATGTCCGGATTGGCCTGCAGCAGCGACTGCATCTTGTTAAAGCCCTGCGTGCGATCCCAGTTCGCTACCTCCTGGCCCACCTTCTTCAGCGTGGGGTACTGCGTCAGCACGGTATCAAAGCCATTGGCGCGCGTGGCCGCATTGTTATCCGATGGCGGCCCTACCAGCTCCACATAACTGGCCGTATCGCCCACCTGCTTCACCCACTCCATCGCCCCCACGGCGGCGCCCTGCGCATTATTCGACACCAGTTGCGCTTTCGCCAGCCCGCTTTGGTTGAGCTCCGCGTTAATAACAAAGACCGGGATATTCGCTGCAATCGCCTTTTTCACCGATCCAATGGAGCCATCGGCGTTAGCCGGATCAAGAATGATCGCTTTCGATTTATTGGTAATGGCGGTATCGATCAGCTGGCTTTCCGTATTGGTATCGCCTTTGTGCGCGCTGACTTTGGCGCTGTAACCCAGCTTCTCTGCAGCCTTTTGCGCCACCTGTCCCTCTGTTAGCCAGTAAGGGTTTGAGGGATCGTTAACGATGATGGTCATCAGGCCATTGTTCGCCCAGCCAGGCAGCGCGAAGGTAGAGATCGCCACGGTGGCGGCAGCAATAAACAGACGTTTGGTTAACATAAGTGCTCCGTTATTATAGGGGGGTACAGGTATGACGGATAACCGCGCGCTGCCGGAACAGCGCACGCACGTTAGCGACCGCGCCGTCCGTATTGCAGGGTATTCAGCAATACCGCCAGCACAATCACGGCGCCGGTGAACACCGTCTGCCAATAGGCAGAGACGCCGATAATCACTAAACCATCAGAGAGAAAGCCGATCACGAAAGCGCCCAGCAGCGTACCGCGCACGTTGCCGCGACCGCCGGTCAGGGCCGCACCACCAATCACGACGGCCGCAATCGCCGTCAGTTCATAGGTGGTGCCGGCGGTAGGCCCGGCAGAGGTAAGCTGAGAGGAGAGCACCAGCCCGGCCATGGCCGCGCAGATACCGGACAGCACATACACACTGATTTTGATGCGTTTTACTGGCACACCGGAGAGGTCGGCTGCGCGCTCGTTACCGCCCGAGGCATACAGCCAGCGCCCAAAGGCCGTGCGGCTAAGCAGAAAGCCGCACGCCAGCGCCACGACACCGAGCACCAGCACACCCACCGGCACGGTAAACAGGCGATTAAAGCCCAGCCAGTCAAATCCGGTGTTGCCCAGCGCTTCACTGCCGGAGAGCTTGTTGTAGGTCAGACCATTGGTCATCAGCAGCGCGATGCCGCGCGCCACATACAGGGTGCCGAGCGTGGCAACAAACGCCGGCACGCGAAACCAGGCGATCAGCACGCCGTTAACCAGCCCCATGGGGCTGGTTAACGGCGTGCTGATCGCCTGGTTTCGCGTGCCGGCGTTTGTTGCCACGCTC